>JGI20166J26741_11605807_pt1 | contig 11634 bp, 3 predicted proteins | sample TergutCu122P5_FD_26741 | JGI IMG/M metagenome (IMG submission 26741) | reverse complement strand
ACAGGTTCCGTCGGGCCGGTGATGTTCAGCTTATCAGCCGGTGTGCCGATTGAATAGCCCGCAATCTGATCCGAGAAGTTCCAGTAATACTCGTCGTCGCTCTGGACAAAATTCTCGTTGGTGAAGCCGAACCCCGAAATCGGGCTGTATACGGCGGTCATAGCCGCGAGCTTCATATTGGTGTTCTGCGGAAGCGTTATGTTCTGAATAGTCTTGCCCGGGTCCACATCAATCGTGTAGACATACAGGAAGTTATCCAGCGTCTGCATGTCCTTTACGCCGTTATGCCAGTGGCTGAAAACCTGGGCGATTGAATCGTAGACATACGGGTTCACGTCCGCCTTGTCCAGCGGGCTCCAGCCGGTCAGCATCGACTTCCAGTAAGCAAACGAGATATCCTGCGCTTTTGTCGTTCCGTCCGCGTAGTTAACGGTAAATGTGCCGTTTTGCGCGTTCGATACGCCGCAGCCGAGTATGTAGATCTTGTTCGAACCCGGCGCGTTCACCGGGACCGTCTCGCCGTTGCAGCTTACAAAGTTGTTGCCGTCCGCCGGGCCCAGGGTAAACTTAACGCCGTTATAATCGGGCGTAACCGTCGTGGGGCCGGGAACGGTTATGTCGGAATCGAGAACCGGGTTCCACAGCTCCGCGGGGATGGTGTCGCCCGCGCCGTCAAGGTTGCCGGCCGTCTTGGCGGAGTTGGGGCTTGTGCCCTTAAGGTCGAATAAACCGGCCAGGCTGACGGGCGACTGCTTAAGCTGAACCTGCGCGCCCGCGTACGGAGCCAGCGTCAGCTTAATCGTCGTGATTTCATAGTGGTTCATGTTGAAGCTGATTGTGTTGTCGCCGTTTAATTTGATGGGTTTCTCCACAATCTTATTGTAATTCGTGACGCCGTTATCCAGGTTATCGTTATAACCGAGGAAAATCGTGTCCATATTCGTTCCGGCGGGGATGGGCCAGGTCGTGACCCTGTTATTCACATCGCTGTGGTCGCCGTAAGGCACCTCCAGCATGTTCACTTCCCTGGCGGAAACGACGTTCGAGGGCAGCGTCACGGTTACCGGTACGTTGTCCTTGCCGGTGGTTTCCCAGCATCTGATGACCATTGTGTTCTTATCCGTCTGGTCAAGAACATAGTTCTTTACCGCGCCGATAATGACATCCTTGGTATTGGTGGACATGAAGGAAGCCTGCTTGCCCATCTTGCCGGTGGGGTCGTTGCTGGCGTGGGCGGCGGTCTGGAACGAAGGCATGGGATAGCAGAGCTCATGCGCGCGATTCGACGTCTCGGCTGTTTTCCACGTGCCGGAGTGCGGGTAAATCGCGTAGTTGAAATCCTGCGGGCCGAGGTCGATGACCTGGCTGCTCGGCTGGTATATGCTTCCTTCCTGGGTCTCGCTGGAGCTTATGGGCGAACGGACGACCGTCAGGCGCGCGCGGACATAGGTGCTGCCGCTTGCGATGCCCGCGTCGGTGCCGGTTCCCGTCGCGCCGTTCGGGGTCATTCTGAGAACGTCGTAGCCGTATTTCGCGTCGTTCAGTATACTCATGCCGTGCTGGTCAACCGTGCTGTCGTCCGAGACGTCCATCCATTTATGGCCGGACTGCTCGAAACGGGTTTGGTTCCAGCGGGTGTCGCGCAGTGTGGAGCGGCCAAGCGCGCCTTCCCAGGGGGGGATGCCGCTGGCCATGCTGGATAGCAACGGACCGGTGGCCGAAGTATCGCTCGGCAGCAAAGCGGCCTGCGCGATCTGTCTTGCCGCTTCTTTCGAAGCGTCCATCGCGCCGTAGGCTTCCTCGTAGCTCGCGCCCGTCGTATCCACAGCTACCGGGAACGCGACCTTCAGGTTTCTCTGGTACATTTCCCAATCCAGCGCAAGATGAACGTCAACCTTGTCGCTGCCCGAATAAAGCGTGATGTCACGGGTTATCGTGGAAGGCGTCGTGTTGTAGGGGGCCCCGTCGGTCGGGTCAAGTATCGTCTGGGTTACCCTTACCGTTATCTTTTCCGGCGTGTTCTCTATAACCTTAACCGGCGCGGCCACGGTGTTTACCGTGTTAAACGCGGTGGCGGGCGACATGAACTCGCCGCTGGTCATATCCCACGCGGGATAGGAGCCGCCGCCGGTATCGACTTTCCATTGAAGCGCGTTGCCCTGGATGCCCGCGTCCTGTTTGAACGTCTCGTGGCCGTCGGCCAGCGTTATCAGGCTGGGCATATTGCCAGTCGTCTTGTCTATGGTGAATTTCAGAACGCTGTTGCTGACGGTTATTAAGTTGCCCGAATCCGTTACGGCGAGATCGGTCTGGGCCGCCGGCGGCGTATCGCTGCCGATGGCGTAGAATACCTTGTAGCCGAGGGACGGCACGCCTTTGGCGATGAAGCTGACCTTGGCCGTGTTGTCTTTGTTGACGGCGACGTCGGCTTTTAGTTCATCCCCGGTCGCGCTGTCGACGACCTTGACATAGTTATAGTGCCTGTCAAGGGTCACGGTTGTGGACGTGTCCCCGTCCCTCTGCCATGACAGCGCGTTGTACACGAATATCGGCACGCCCGCCGACGCGCTGGATGTATCGGCGCGGTAGGCCAGCGCGAGCAGCGCGTTGCTCTGTACGCTGTTCGTAAGGTTGTTGACCAGCTCATGGTTCGCGAACGCCTGATAATACACCGGCGGCGAAGCGGAACCCGGCTGAATGTCGTGCATCTGGTTTACAGAGTTCCTGTTCCAGCCGATATTGATCTTGTCCGAGCTGTTGTTGTCCAGGGTGTTGGCCCAGAACGCCAGCGTCGCGGCCTTTTCCGCGGTTTCGAGCTTAATCTCGCCCTGACGGTTGTATTTCTTCTGGCGCGACCATGATGTGTATGTGCCGCGGTGATACGCGAGGTAATTCTCGCCCACGTGCTTGTAAACGTTATTAAGGCCGTCGGCCGCTACCACGTTCGGCGCGTTTGGAACCGCGTTGACCGTGCTGCCGGTCATGCTGACTTCCTTGCCGCGCAGGGCGTCGAAATAGTTCGAGATGTTGGCTTCGACAACAGTCGAGGTGACAGTGCCGCTAAGCGCCCCGGGCCAGCCGATCTGACCGCTGCCGGTGCCCGATGACGGGCCGCCGCCGTGGTCGCCGCTGCCGAACATGCCGACCGCGTACCTGATGCCGCTGTCCCAGTTATAGTAGTATGTTCCGCCGTTTTGAGCCCCCGCGATCGTGTTCGCGCTGACACTGCCCGAATAACGCAGGCGCCCGAACACGTTGCTCGTCATAGTGGTGCTGGTCAGGTTGCCGGAGGAATAGGAGGACGTATAGTCGCTCATGCAGTTATACGCCAGCACGTCGGAACCGTCCATGGCTTCCCACCAGAACAGGTCGGACTCGCGGCTGTTGCCGCTTTGCCCGTTTGAACTCTCGGCCCATGGGCCGGGATCCAGGGCGCCGTTGCCCGGGTCGGACCTCCAGTTAAGCTTGGTCGCGATAAAGCTCTGCATACCGGTCTTTCTGAAGAACTGAGGCATGTTGCCCGTAAAGCCGAAAACGTCCGGCACATAGGCCACGTTGGCCATTCTGCCCAATTCTTTGTAGAAATACCATTGGGCCTCAAGACCCTGGCGCGCGAAAGCCTCGCCGCTCGGGGCGTTAAGGTCGGGCTCGACTACCTGGCCGCCCGCGATACCCCACTGAGGGTCGTTAAAGGGGGTGGTGGCGAGCTTTTTAACCTGGATATAGTCTGTTGGGTAATATTCCTTGCACCACTGATAGTGCACGGACGCTGAGGTGGTGAACTTGTAAGCCGGATTGCTGTTCAGGTTCGCAATCTGCCGTTCATACGTGTCCCTTATGACGACCTCCGCCGTATGCTCTATAGGCCACGTCCACGCTGTGTCAATATGGGCGTTGGGTATCATATAGAACCGGTAATCCTGGTCCGGCGTTACGGTCGTCGCCATAACAACGGTTGCCGGAAGCGCGGACATACACATTGCCGCGGTAAGAATCGCGGCGATTGAGGCCTTGAGCGCTTTCGTGCGCTTCATTAAACTCATTAGCAGAACCCCCCAAAAATAAAATAAGTACCATTAAAATAATAATCCGGTATCACCCCTTAATAAATTTATCAGCCTTCCTAAAATTTATTAAAACTTTAAAGCCCCCTCCCGATAAAACTGCCGCACAGCTTTCGATTAACAACAGGGTGGCCTGAGGGTGTCTTTGGATTAATTGTCATTCCCTGAATTTGAGAAGCGAGTTGCATTTTATTGATATAAAGACCATAAGACACAATCTCATGATTATACTTTATCAAATAGTATAACCAAATAGCATAATCATGATGTTATGGTTAGTTGAGCACTTTATGACATAACCGGGCGACGACGCATTAAAATCTTATAAAATTATGATATCACTTTTGGAACAGTATGTCAATAATGTTGTACTAAATTTATTAGGAACGGTTAAATATAAGCCGAATGTTCCGTCAGCCCGGGGTTCAAATAGCGGGCGAACACTGTTAGCCCCTACGGGTACCTCGGAATGGGTACGGCGGGGTGATGGCGGATGCCATGCCGCCGTAGGGCGCGATGCTTTTGCAGTTTTGCCTCCGGCAAAACCGGCCCTCCGGGCCGCTTCGCGAAGCGAAGTGCAAGACATCGCGCCGCGGTATGAAGGCGGAACGGTCAAGACCGTTCCCTACAGTGCTGTTTTATCTGGCTTCTGGCTTCTGGCCTCTGGCTTCTAGACCGTAGGGCGGGGGCTCTGCTCCCGCCGCCCCCAGCCCCTACCGTCGTTGCCCCTGCCGTCATTGCCCTCCGCCGCCGTCATTGCGGGCTTGACCCGCAATCTCCAGCCACTCCAAGTTTAAATCCGTCCGGGCAAACATTATGGTATAAAACCGGCAGGGCGCGGCAAGAGCAGAGCCCTTGCCCTACGTTCGCTGCCTAACATCCGCGACAAACCCCAGTTCGTAGTGGAGATTGCGGGTCAAGCCCGCAATGACGGCAACCGTAGGGGCCGCAATGACGGCGGCTGGAGGCAATGACAGCGGGGCAATGACAGCAGGGACTGGGGCGGCGGGAGCAGAGCCCCCGCCCTACGGTGCCGGTTTTATCTAGCCTCTGGTACAATGTATTATCTAAATCTTTACAAATCCCACTGGATTGCTTCGCCCGTACACGTATCAGTATACGAAGCGCCGTTGGGCTCGCAATGACGGCAGGGAAGGTATGTGGCTGCTTGCAGCCACGTCATTGCGAGGGCAAATGACTTGGCGGCCCACGCTCGTATTCGCCCGAAGCAATCCAGTTCATGCATGTAAAGGTGCTGTTCTTTGCGCAGGCGAAGTGTAAAGTTTTAGATTTTACGCAGTACTAGCCTCTAGCCTCTAGCCTCTAGTATCTAGCTCGCCCCGCTCTCCGCGAACATCTTTTTCCGCAGGTCGGGGTCGTTGTAATTGATTCCTTTCTGTTTCGCCCGGTAAAAATAGTCGTTTAAAAGCGCATAGACAGGGGCGCAGTAGTTTTCAATCGCGCCGCCCATACCAGCCGATACGAACGAGGCGCGCTCTTTGTCCAGATTGGCCTCCGCCTCCGTGAGCTGTTCATAGGAAATATTATCCGTGTGGTAATTCGCGTCGTCCTGTTTGAACCATGTTCCGAGGACATACTCAAAATCGTTCAGTTCGCCAAGCACCTCTTTGTCGGGCGGCTGATACGGTTTCAGATACCAAAGCGGCGGAATCTGGGGGTTCATCAGGTATGTCTCGCAAAACTTCTGCCCGTCGTCCTGGCCCAGCAGATTAAGCGCCGTCTCGAACGCGACAAACCTATCGTCGAAGGACGCGCCGTGGCTTACGCAGAATTTCAGCGCGGCGTCGGGCGGGCCGCCCTTGTCCCGCGCCTGGTCGTCAAGCAGTTTCACAATCAGCGGGGCGTATGTATAATGCAGAAACTCAATGTTCCCCTGCGACGGCATCTGGTCCTCTTTCATCGGCGGATAGTTAAACACCATCGGGTCCTTTATCCTCATATACAGGAATCTGTCGAAAAGCAGCGCGAACTGGCCGTTTACGCTGATATCAAGCCGCTGCTTCAAACGGCTCGGGAGGGCGTCCATCGACATATTCTCGTAATAGGCCGCCAGGCCCTCGTTGAACCAGGTGTTCGGGGCCATATGGATGGCGGCGTAGGGCGCGGCGGTGTCAAAGAACGCGTGGAACATCCTGTGCGCGAGCAGCTGCCAGTCCCTGAGCAGGTCCGGGTCAAAGGACGCGGCCACCGAGCCCCGCCCCGCCCCGCCTATAACCTGCGGCGTCCGCGCGTCCGCCTTGGGGAGCGCGATGACGCTGTAAAGATCGGGAGCTGAGCCGAAAAGCTTCGCGTAATAGGCGTAAAGACTGTTGAAACCGTCAACGGTCTCCTGGCTGACCGGGTCCGGAACGGACGACAGGGCGAACGCGCTGAGGCCGCGCGCGGTGCCCGGGATTTTCGTAAACTTTCCAAAAACAAACGCGTCCTGAGCAATCCCATAAATATCGGCCCACCGCGGGTTTTTCACGGCGGGACGCCGGGTTATCCGCTCCCACCCCGCCGGCAGGTTAAAATCGAAGCTGATTCCGCCCATCAAGGGCGCCCGGTCGGAGCCCGGCTTGTAATTATAGTAATCATACGGCAGCAATAAGGCTTCCTCGCCGTCAAACACGGCATAATCGCCGGTAATTATTCCCTGGCTGCCGTGTTTGCCGGGCGCGGCGATTCCCGCCGTATATGAAATAAATGTTTTGCTGCCCCTGCCGATCGTAATAAACATAAGGCCGCCGTTCGTGTAGGGGTCTCCCGCCGGCCGGCCCTGGGCGTCTTTGCACCCGTTGACGGTAATCTGCTTGTCCCCTATATACAGCGTGACCGTATTTGTTTTGCTGAAGAACGGATTTGTAATCTCCAGCGTTACCGATAACGCGGTGCCCGAATCGGGCGTGTTCAGCGTGTATTTGTAACCGGGAAGCTCATTCAGCAGAAAGAAACAGGCCAAGAACGCCGCGCCGATGACGATGACGGTGGAAATTATGAGTTTAAAGAGAGCGCCGTTCAAGGTGCGAGCGGGCGCTCTCTTTTTATCGCTGCACTGGTAATGCCGATTAATAATTGTCAAAATACCAGCGGCTTTATTACGGGCCGGTAATTACCGAAACACCGGTATCGGTGACCGCGCCGTCCGGCTGCACGGAACCATCCAGCACGCCGACAGCCGCTTTCATGCCGTCATGGCCCATAACCTGCGGGTTCTGAGCCATTGTGCAGATCAGCGAACCGCTCTTGATCAGGCCCATGATATTGTCCGACGTATCAAAGCCCACGCCGACGATCTTGTTCCCGTCCTCTTTGATAGCGTTGCCAACGCCGACGGCCGAACCTTCGTTCGCGCCGAACATACCGACTACGCCCTGGGTGATGAAGTTTTCGGCCAGCGACTGGGACTGCGCCGCGTCGCCGTTGCCGTACTGCGTGTCAAGCAACGTAAAGCCGGTGCCCGCGAAGGCGGCTCTGAAGCCCGCGTCACGGTTTACGGTGGAAGCCGTGGAGGCGTTAACGCTTACAATGCCGATTTTGCCGGATGTAACACCCTTCTTGGCCAGCGCGTCAAGCATCTGCTTGCCCGCCGTGGTTCCGGCCGCTTTATTATCCGTCGAGAATGTCTTTGCGCCCGGGAATTTAGCCGCCGAGTCAACATAGACGATCTTAACGCCCTTGCTGGTTGCGTCTGTCAGGGCGGAGGTAACGGCGTCAGGGCCGTTGGCCGCCAGCAGTATCGCTTTCGCACCGTCTGCGACGGCGTTGTTAATGATTTCAATCTGTTTGGCGTCGTCCTTCACATCCGGCGCGGACCATTTGTAATCAACATTGCCCAGTTCCGAAACGGCTTGCTTGCAGCCTTTGTCGATGCTGTTCCAATACTGATCCATCTGATCCATCGTGATCAGATATATCTTGTATTTGGTGCCGCTCGCCGCCGCCGGAGCCGGGGCGGGGTTATTGGCCTTGACCACGGAAACGCCCGTATCGGTGACCGCGCCGTCCGCCTGCACGGATCCATCCAGCACGCCGACAGCCGCTTTCATGCCGTCATAGCCCATAGTCTGCGGGTTCTGGGCCATTGTGCAAATCAGCGAACCGCTGTTTAACAGGCCCATGATATTGTCCGACGTATCAAAGCCTACGCCGATGATCTTGTTCCCGTCCTCTTTGATAGCGTTGCCAACGCCGACGGCCGAACCTTCGTTCGCGCCGAACATGCCGACTACGCCTTGAGTGATGAAGTTTTCAGCCAGCGATTGGGATTGCGCCGCGTCGCCGTTGCCGTACTGCGTGTCAAGCAGCGTAAAGCCGGTACCCGCGAAGGCGGCCCTGAAGCCCGCGTCGCGGTTTACGGTGGAAGCCGTGGAGGCGTTAACGCTTACAACGCCGATTTTACCGGATGTAACGCCCTTTTTGGCCAGCGCGTCAAGCATCTGCTTGCCCGCCGTCGTTCCTGCCGCTTTGTTGTCCGTTGAGAACGTCTTTGCGCCCGGGAAGTTGGCCGCAGAGTCGACATAGACGATCTTAACGCCCTTGCTGGCCGCGTCCGTCAGGGCGGAGGTAACGGCGTCGGGGCCGTTGGCCGCCAGCAGTATGGCTTTCGCGCCGTCTGCGACAGCGTTGTTAATGATTTCAATCTGTTTGGCGTCGTCTTTAACATCCGGCGCGGACCATTTGTAATCCACGTTGCCAAGCTCCGCGACGGCTTTCTTGCATCCCTGATCAATGCTGTTCCAGTACTGATCCATCTGATCCATCGTGATCAGATATATCTTGTAGTTGCCGGCCGCGGCGGGCGCGGGGGACGGGGCGGGGGCGGGCGCTGACGGCGACGGCGCCGCTGATGGCGACGGCGACGGCGGAGCGCTGGTGGTGGCGGGCTGAGATGGGCCGCAGCCGGCCAACATTACCGCGGTAATAAGCCCCGCTGTGATTGCGGAAATAGCTTTTTTCATAAATACCCTCCTATAGAATAAAATCTTTGCCGGTTCTGCCTTCCTGTTCCAATCGGAGCAATCAAAACTTAACCGGTTACAAAACCGCCGCGCCCCGCTTAACGCGGGGGCGTCGACGTTTTCTGACCTTCTCCGGGCCTTAAGAACCATCTTAATCCGAAGAAATTCTTTAAACCGCCCGAGGCACCCCCTCTGATAAGTACGTCCAAAAGCACAGATAACACTACGATTACGCCAACCACGATGTTCTTTATGCCAACGAGCGCGTTGGCCAGGGACAGGCCGTTTTGAAGCACAGCCCATATTGCCGCGCCGACGACCGTGCCGAGCAGAATGCCCTGGCCGCCGAGGGTTGAGACGCCGCCTATGACCGACGCCGCCACGGCGTACAGCTCATAGGTGTTGCCGGCGTCCATAGTACCCATGCCCGTAGTGGCCGTTGTGATAAAACCGACAACGCAGGAGCAGAGCGCACTTATCAGATACACTTTGCATGTTGTCGCGACGACGTTGACACCCGAAAACTTCGCGGCCTCCACGTTGCTCCCGACCGCGTATATATGCCGGCCCGTGCGGGTTCTGCTGAGCAGGAAGTTAAACACCGCCCAGATGAGAACCGCAAGGATAACCCCGCTATAGATAATAAACGCCTGTTTCTGCTCGTTGCCCAGCGTGACTACCTTGCCCGAATAGAAAACGTCCCTGAAAAATCCCGCCAAAACATTGTTCTGAAGGAAATTTTTGGTATTGTCAATGGCGTCGGTGTTGTGGTTATTGTTGACAACCTGGGCTATGCCGCGGCATATGGTCATTGTGCCAAGCGTGGCGATAAACGGAGGCAATTTGTATTTGCCTACGAGCAGGCCGTTGATGAGCCCAAAAAGCAGGCACGCGACCAACGTGACCAAACAGGCGAGCACCGGGTTGACGCCCTTGTACATCATCGTCGCCGACATCATGCAGCTCATACCGACGATTGAGCCGATTGAAAGATCGATGTTGCCGGTAATCAGGACATAGGACTGGGCGATACCGATTATCAGATACGGGACGATCTGCCGCAAAAGGTTGGAAATATTTCTAAGCGATACGAAATTTGGATTTATTATGGCAAATACGATACATAACAGAATAAAGCCGACCGTCACGGTCAGAACCTGACCCATCCCGCGGGTGGAAACAATGCGCTTGAAAATGCTCTTTTTTTCGGTATCCAATTATCTTTCCCCCCAAAGTTAGAAATTAAGCTGATCCGCTATATATCATCCCGCCGGTTTCTCGCCGAACCTGGTGGCCATCTCCAGCACTTCCGTCTGCGTCGCGCCTTCCCGGTCCAACTCCCCGGTTATACGCCCGTCGCACATGACGATTATCCGGTCGGAAATGCCCATAATCTCCGGCAATTCCGACGATACGAACAACACGCCGATACCTTCCTGCTTAAGCCTGTTCATGATATTGTAGATTTCCAGTTTCGCCCCGACGTCGATACCGCGCGTCGGTTCGTCAAATATAACGACGCGCGAGTTTCTGATTGTCCACTTGCCGACGACCACCTTCTGCTGATTGCCGCCGGAAAGGCTGCTGGCGTTGTTTTCGGGGGAAGCCATCTTTATCATTAAATTTTTGCGGGACTTATCGACTATATCCTTTTCCATGCTCTTCTTTACCACGCCCAGGCGGCTGCAAATCCAGTCCAGATTGGGCAGCGCGATGTTCTCGCGGATAGACAGCCTTGTGCAAAGCCCGTCCTTCTTCCTGTCCTCCGGCACAAGAACAAGCCCGGCTTTTATCGCGTCGCTCGGGCGTTTGACGTTGACCCTGCTGCCGTCGATGTCTATCTCGCCCGAGGTCTTGGGGTCGACGCCGAAGATGGCCCTCGTCGTCTCGGTGCGCCCGGCGCCCATCAGCCCGGCTACGCCGACAATCTCGCCCTCATACAGGTCAATGTTGATGTTTTGAACCATGCGGCCGGCGTTAAGGTTGCGCACCTGGAATATCTTCCTGCCGCGCTTGGCCGAAACCCTTGGGAAGTAATCCTCAATCTTGCGCCCGACCATTCTCGCGATGATATCGCTCATTGTAAAATCGGCGAAATTGCCGCTGTCGACGTACTGGCCGTCGCGCATGATCGTGATCCGATCCACGATATGCTGGAGTTCCTCCAGCCTGTGTGAAATGTAAATAATCCCCAGCCCGTCGGCCTTCAGCCGCCTGATTGTGTTGAAGAGCTCGTTGATTTCCTTTGAAGTAAGCGCGGAAGTCGGCTCATCCATAATCAGTACCTTTGCGTCGGCCGAAATGGCTTTCGCTATTTCTATCATCTGCTGTTTGGACACCGGCAGGGAACCCACGAGCGTATCGGGGGAAATGTCCACGCCCAGGCTTGCCAGGGCCTCCCGCGCCTTCGCGCGCATTGTCTTGTTTTTCAGCACCCCGCGATCGCATATTTCCCGGCCCAAAAATATATTTTCGGCTACGTTAAGGTGCGCGCACAGGTTAAGCTCCTGATGGATAATCGCGATACCCATGTCCTGAGCCTTTTTCGGCGTAAGCTCCCCGACGGGCTTGCCAAAAATACGCATCTCGCCGGAATCGCGGTTATGAAC
>JGI20166J26741_11605696_pt1 | contig 11634 bp, 10 predicted proteins | sample TergutCu122P5_FD_26741 | JGI IMG/M metagenome (IMG submission 26741) | reverse complement strand
GGTGTCGCCCGAATGGGCGACGGGGGGGGTACGCGGCGGGAATTTTTCTTCCAATTCCGCGATGGTGTATTTGGGCGCGCCGCCCAAGACGCGTGCGATTAAATCGGGTGATAATCCGGTTCTCATTAAGGGTTGCCTTTTCGTGCTGCGCATTTTACACTAAAAATATGGAAAAGCAACAAGTCGCAAGTCGTGGTTTTGTCACCCCCGCGAAGGCGGGGGCACAAGTCGTAAGTTCATATACGTCTGACAGCCGGCAACCGATTCGCACGTTCGGACGTGTGCGGGGCAAAAAACTGTCCGCACGGCAAGAATGGTTGGTGGAAAATTTATTGCCATGTGTCATCCCGGGGCGCGACGCGCTGTTTCGCGGGCGCGAGCCCGGGATCTCGTCGACACATGGGAAATACAACAATACTCCCCTGTTTGATACCATATCCCGGGTTCGCCCGTCGCATGACGGCGCACGGACGACCCGGGATGACACTTATATCCTTGAAATCGGATTCGGCGCGGGGGAACATTTGTTGGAATTGGCGGAACAAAACCCCGATTCGATTATCATCGGCGCAGAACCATTTATCAACGGCGTGGCATCAATCTTGTCGCGCATGACGCGACAAGAAATTAACAATGAACAATTTTATTCGGATTTAATCAAACCGGAATACCGCAATATCCGAATCTTTCCCGATGACGTACGAAAACTGTTGTCACCTTGCGCGTCACGCGTCACGCATCACGCGTCACGGCAAGATATAAATCTTCGCTTTGCGAAGATTTATATCTTGCATCCCGACCCATGGCCCAAGGCGCGTCACGAAAAACGCCGTTTGCTGTCTGTGGACTTTTTGGCGGCATTGGGCGATTTGTTAACACCATCGGGGCAAATAATAATCGGCACGGATCATCATGAATATTTTGATTGGATTTTGGCGAACGCAAATCGTTCGCAATTAAAAATTAACAATGAACAATTAACAATTATTGAAACCCGGTATCAAAAAAAGAACATGGCAGGGACGGATCGGACAAAATATTTGGTGCTTTGTAGGGGCGAATAATATTCGCCCCTCGGTATTTTCGTCGGAAAATTGTTTCCGGTTGTGACGCATCGTGGGCGAATATTATTCGCCCCTACGTCCTAACCCGCTTTTCTTTGCGATTCGCGAACGTGCGCCGGAATATTTTGGCGCGACCAAGGGATAGTCATCCGGCAAACCCCATTTTTCGCGATATTTTTCCGGCGTTAAATTATATTTTCGTTTGATATATCGGCGCAACATGATATGCCAAGTATCATCTTCGAAACACCGGATTTTATCCGCCCGCACGGAATCCGCGATTTGTCGCGCGGTTAATTGTGCCGTGGCAACCCCGCGCAAATGTTCGGTCGCCGATCGCACCGCATCCGCCATGCTCATCTTGGGATTATTCGCCATCGCCGCCGCCGCCAATTGCGCGACCGCCGCCGCAAAGGCGGTATCCGACGGATGACTTGGGCGTATGCCATACGCCCCTACGACTTGCGCCCCCGCCTTCGCGGGGGTGACAAAACTACGACTTGCGACTTTTATCATTTGCAACCCTGATTTTTATGCTATGATTCATTATATCACAAATAAACTGCAAATCAAATCAAAGTCAAATGGTTAAAAAAGAAAATAAAACTTCTAAGTCCGAGATTAGAGATCCGAGATTGGAGATTGGTGGAGTTTTTGATAAACATCTTACCAAGGATGCAATCCCCCCCCAATCTCCAATCTCCAATCTCCAATCTCGTCCTTTGGCGGACATCATGCGCCCGAAAATGATCGATGAAGTCATCGGTCAACGCGCGCTTCTTGGTGAAAACGGTTTGGTCCGGCGGATGGTCGATTCGGGGAAATTATCGAATCTGTTGTTGTGGGGACCGCCGGGATGCGGAAAAACCACGATCGCGCGCGCCTTGGCGAATACGACCGATATGGATTTTGTTTCGATGTCGGCGGTTTTTTCCGGCACGGCGGATATCAAAAAATCAATGGAAGCCGCCAAAATGAACCGCGCGATCGGACGCGGGACGCTTCTTTTTATCGATGAAATTCACCGTTTTAATAAGACCCAACAAGACACCTTATTGCCATATCTGGAAGACGGGACGGTCGTGTTCGTTGGTGCGACGACGGAAAACCCCAGTTTTGAATTAAACAACGCGTTATTGTCCCGTTGCCATATCGGCGTCTTGACGCCCCTGTCGACCGAGGATTTGTTGGAATTGTTGGAAAGGGCGGAAAAGTATTTATTCAAGATTGGAGATCGGAGATTGGAGATTGGCAAAGAAAATGGGAAAACTGTTTCTAAAAACTCCCCCGATCTCCGATCTCCAATTTCCAATCTCCCCTTAACCCTTGACGCGCGCACGCATCTTGCCCAAATGGCGGATGGCGATGCACGGTTTTTGCTGAACACCTTGGAATACTTGGCGTCGGCGAACTTTGATCATGATTTGACGCCGGACGAATTGGACGCCGCAATTCAAAAGCGCGCCCCTTTGTCGGATAAATCCGGCGACGAACATTACAATTTGATTTCCGCCGTGCATAAAAGTTTGCGCGCATCCGACACGGACGCCGCGCTGTATTGGACGGCACGGATGATGTGTTCCGGTCAGGACCCGATGTATTTGTTTCGCCGATTGACCCGATTCGCCATGGAAGACATCGGTCTTGCCGATCCGAATGCGATGAATGTTGCCCTTACCGCATGGCAAGTGTATGAAAGAATGGGATCACCCGAAGGGGATCTGGCGCTGACCGAATTGGTGATATACTTGGGCACCGCGCCGAAATCAACGGGAAATTATCGCGCGCAAACCGCGGCATACCGCGCCGCCACGGAATTCGGATCCTTGATGCCGCCGAAAAACATCCTGAATGCGCCGACAAAAATGATGAAAAATATGGGATACGGCGCGGGGTATGTGTATGAACCGGATACGGACACCGGATTTTCCGGTCAAAATTGTTTTCCCGAATCCATACCGCGGAAAACTTTTTATTCCCCGCGCGAGATTGGATTCGAACGCGAAATCAAACGACGGCTGGATTATTGGGACAAACTGCGCAACAAATCTGAATCCTAGTATAATTTTTCTACAACTATGATCGCATTGCTGACGTAAACGGTTGTCGTCCAACGGTAAAGATGTTTGTTCGTGATGTCGAATATATGTACGACAGCGGTGTCTTCCTTGCCATACCCCAAATCGCCTGATTCCGCGTCCGGATTGAATTCGGCGCCGACGGCCATGTTCACGGATTCCGTATTTCTGGATTGCACGCCGCCGTATAGTTGCAACCATGTCGCGCCGATCGTTATCGGTCCCGCGGTATTATTGACCAGACGCACAGCCCAATAATTCGCGGACGATTGCTTTGTCGCCTTGAATTTCAGACCATCTACTTCGACATAGAAAGTATCGCCATTGACCGCGCCGGATATTCCGTTTGACCGGACCGAATACAGCGCGCCGGGCGTGATCGTCCCGACCGTTCCGGGATCAACGCCGACGTCACCCGTGCCGCCCGCCCCGGGCAGATTGATCAAATCATTGTAATCACCGGAAAGCGCGACGGCGGCAAGTGTTGGTTTATTCTTGATGTAATCGAGTTTGGTATTATCGGATTGCGACCAATCCGCCTGTGTCGCCGGCGAGATGCCGGCAACTATCCTGTCCACGTATGCTTTGGATGCTAATTCCGCGCGCGCCGAAGTGTAAATGGCAACCGTTAAAATGGTAAAAGTCACTGCGGCACAGGCGGTATGGATTTTTTTGTACATGACTGCTATATAAACTGATTATCTATCCTTATGGCACAGTTAGCAAAATATTTTTCGAAATGAAAGCGAAAAAAACTCATCATCGCAAAAAAAATTAACTGAATTTTAACTATTGGAAAAAATTAAGGAATAAGTGACCCGGTGTAGGGGCGCAAACATGCGCCCTGCATCACAAACGGAAAATCTTTTTTGTGAAAACATCGCGGGCGCAAATATGCGCCCCTACAATTAAAACAAAATATTCAATCGCGCACCCAGCCGCCATTCTTGATGCTCGAACTCATATTCGCCCAACGCGACGTATGTCGTATGTCCGAATCGCTTTGCCAATTTTAATATCGCCCATTCTTGATCGAACGAAGGCGTCGTCGCTTTCTGCAGGTTTGCGCCTGCGCCCACCGACCAATCGGATCCCAACCGAAAATACACATCCGGCATAAAGTTTATATACGCCATGCCGCTGTTTTCATGGAAAATCCAACTGGTCTGCAATGCCGCGGCAAAGGTGATCCAACTGTACTGCTTGCCCATGCGCGCGCCGACAACATAGACGACGTCCGTATCAACCGGTTGGAATGCCGCGCCGGTAAACTGTGCGCCACCGTATAAATCGGATAAAAAGCCGGTGTCGCTCATCCGGTATGCCGCCATTATTCCGACATGATTGAACCCATCATCCGATTTGTTAAAGTTTTTTACATACTCGACATCGGCGGCGATATTGAAGCGATCATTGAATCCGTATGAAAACCTTTGGGTTAAATCCAAAACGTCATTTCCAACCAAACCGGTCGTGCGGGATACAAAATCCCCCATCTTTTCAAAAAACATCGGATCTTCGGTATCCATGCGAATGCCGTCAATGGCGCGCGAAGAATAAGTCCGAACGGAATCATCGGTATAAGTATTGGATGACGCCGGCGTTGCCGCATGCGCCAATGTAGGGGCGCATATTTGCGCCCCAAAGAGCACAGAGCACAGAGCACAGAGCATAGATATTTTCTTCATGGCAAAACCTCTTACCACATTGTAACACAAAAACGTCAAACCCCAATATAGGAAAATTCTCTCGACGAAAAGTTATAATCGGATTTGAGTTTTTTAGTCAGACGCGTGCAGTGGCGGACGTGAAGTGTATAAATAATACATGAACGTCCGCCACCGCGCGCGCAATGATTCGAAAAAGCAAAACGAATTAAAAGTAAAGCGCCATTTGCAAGCCGACCGAGTATTCCCGGTAATTCGACAATGCCGCCGGCACGCAGTGATCGTCCCAACTGAAAGACGGGTCTTGCAGATCGCTGTCCGCCCAGACATAAATGTTCACATTATTCGCACTGCTGGCGCTGTCCCAAACGGACGCCTTGCCATACAAACTTAACGCGAAATTATTCGTCGGCTGCCACCCGATCGTCGCGCCCAACCAGGCTTGGTTATGCCATGAATAATCGCCCAATACGGCTTCGGCGCCAACCGTCCAATCCGGATCAAGCACGCTGAACACGCCGATCCCGCCTTCGAAATTGATCGTATGCTTCACGCCGGTTTCCAATGCGATGAAATTGTTCTGACCATTGCTGCTGATCCCGTTGCCATACGACATTTCATCCCAATTGATATAAAAACCGCGCAACAAGCCGTACACGGTTGTATCCATAGAAACCTTGTATCCGACCTTGCCATCCAAACCGATGGTGCTGGCGATGTTTTGCCATTGGTAATTCCCGCCGACATAACCGATCCAGTTCGCATTGTCCAAAAACCGCCATTGCAGCCCGATCCCGAATTGATCGAACGCGTTATCTTTCATTTTCGCCGATTCGGATGTCTGTTTCGGAATATTGATCTGATTCCATTTGATCTGATAATTGGACATCGAATACCGCCCCATTAACAGCAAGGCGACCGTATCCGTGATCCCGAACGATAAGTCCTCTTTGATCGCAACTTGGGATGCGTTCCAGCTGCCCCCGTCGAAATAATTCCCGGTATTCGGGTTGTACACCAAACATGTCGCGCCGGAACATCCTTGCTTTAACTTAAAGTCATAACTGTTCCCGGTATAAGACAAGCCAGTCAAGGATCCGAATTTATATTGTTGCGGTTGAAAGAAAGGATGGAACAAATAATATTTGCGTGATGCTTCTTGTTTTACAACTTCGGTACGTGTCATCGCCGCGGGACATCCGGTCGCCGGGCATGCCGCCGCAACCGTCGCGGTTGTCGCACGTGCCGCAGGCGTCGCGGTATAATATCCGGTCGTTTGCCGCGCCGCGGGCGCGGTATAATACAACGACCCGGATTGCGTATCCTTCACATTATATGTTTTTGATTTTGTCTGGGTTTCGTATTTTTCATACGTGACTTTTTTCGGTTGCGCCGGACCGGACGTCAAGTCCGCAGTCGAAGCGCCATACGCGCCGGAATTGGTCGCCGCGCTCAAAGCGCATGGGGCGGCAACCGCCGCGATTCCAACAGCCGCCGCAAATACGAAGTGCAATTGTTTCATATGGTATCCCCTTTGATGGATGCTCTCTCTTTTGTCCATTATACCACGAATCGGACACGATTAAAAATGGAAAATTATTTTAAGGCATAGGGCAAGTGTAATTGTGTGGCACAACAAGTTTCCACCAACTTAAATATGCCTTATGCCCTATGCCTTATGCCTTTATTTGTCACGTAAACAACAATATCCGCAACCAACATCCCGACAAATGCGCCGAACAAAATATCCGATGGAAAGTGCGCGCCATGCGCGACGCGCGATAAGGCGATAATAATGGCAAGCGTCCATGTCCATGGTTTTATTTTCGGAAATAACATGCCGAGAATCACCAATCCCGCAAAGTTCGCGGTCGCGTGACCCGACGGCATCGAATCATAATAATCGTTTCCAAATGTCCAATGCGCAAATCCGGTGCGTCCCCAGAAATCAAAAATGATCGGTCGGGCACGCCCAATAACGCCTTTCAAAACCCATACGATCGCGCCCGATGCGGCGACGGATACAAAGACCGCGAAGGATGCGCTTGCGATTTTTTCAAACCATTTTTTATTCTTGAAATCGTTTGTGAAAATGATAGCCGACGCGCCTGTTTTTTCTGCGAAACCATTCAAAATTTGCACAAACTTGTTTTGACTTGAAACAGATGCGTTTTTATTATTTGATTTATCATCATTTTTATCGAATATTTTTTTGAAAATAACAGTACCCGAAAAAATCGCACAAATCGCGAACGATAAAACCAGCCAAACTTTGACATCCGTCGCACGTTCGACAACTCCCCAAGCCAACCCATCCAAGTGCCGCATTAATTTATAAAGCGGAATATCCAGCCAAAATATTCCGATAAAGACCAGCGCCACGACAACAATCGCCGCCCACGCAATTCGTTTCCATAACAGTATTTTACTGTCAGAAGATAAAAACATTTTCTTCTGATTTCTGATTTCTGATTTCTGATTTCTGATTTAATTGCGCGGATGGAAACACTTGTTTTCAACCGGCACAGACAAATCAGAAATCAGAAATCAGAAATCAGAAATCCCCCTATTCTGGACTGTTCAACAACCGCCGATAAATCTTCGGATCCGCCAAGATCTGCATCGATACGGCGGACGACATGGTGTCTTCGTCTTCGCCGGATGTCACCGACGGACAACCCCGCCGAATATCATCCGCCGGCGTATCCAATTCGGTATTGAAATCTTGGTATTTGAAATCACCATTGATGATGTTCAAAAATGTCGCATTCTGTTGCTGAACATTCCGAATATTCGATAAACAAATTAATGGAAACACGCCCCGCCCGTCCAAAGGACGCCCCAATCCTGTTTTAGTCACACGGTTCAGCAATTCCAATTGTCCCCCGTTATCCAAGTCAATTCGCGTCGCCAAACGTCCCAGACCCGACGTCGGCGTTCCAACGATCACCCCACGATTTTGTTCGTAAAATGCCGCCGCCAATGCTTCTGCCGTGCCGCGCGTGCCGCCGGATACCAATACGACAATCGGCGTATCGCGGGATACAACCGCGTCGCCGCCCGGAACGATTTCCGTTTCATCCATCGCCGTTTCAACAATGCGCAAAACCGGCTTTTTCCCGATAAACAGTCCCGCGATTTTCGCCACCGCGCGTTCATCATCGCCGTTCGCCGCGCGCAGGTCGATGACAATCCCCGAAGTATCGGCATGCTTGGACAATGCTTCGTTCACAATGGACACCGCGCGATCCGTGATGTTGTGTATGATGATATCCAAATAAGGCGTCATGTTCACAATATCCGCATCCGCCAAAACGATTGTCGCACGCCGCAAAGTCACACGCCGCGTTCCGGTTTCACTTGTAACGGTCATTTTAATCGTGCCGGATGTGAATCCGGACAATTCCGACGCCACGTCGCCATCGGTCATTTTTGTAACGTCTTTGCCATTGATATCGGTGATGATGTCGTCTTCGCGGATTCCCTCGCCGTCTGCAGGACTGCCCTTGATTACGCCTTTGACCCGGAAATTCCCACGATCATCGCGCGCGCCGTCGATTCCGACACTGGTTAAAATCCGTCCGTCTTCGGCGATTTCCGCATCCTTGGAATAAATGTATTTTCCGTTTTCATCGATCCCCTTCATCAAGGCGCCGACCACCGCACCATACAATCCGCTGTCCGACATGGCACGCAGCGACGGGATCACTTCGCGCATTTTCAAGATCAATGCGGTTGTGATTTGCCCAAATCCGCGCCAATCGCCGGGCTCTGGTCGCGGCCAATTTCCGACGATCGTATCATGCCATACCATCACGACACGCGTGTCCGTCGCCGCGATATGCGCATCGGGATTTATTTTTTCAATCCCTTCGATCGCGACGTTTATATCCTTGCCCGCCCATTTCACGGAATCCAGTTTCTTGTAAATATCGGCAAAAACATCGGACACGGCAAAAACATGAATGCCGTCTTCGACGGGGGTTTTCGGATCGAATAACTCTGCCGCTGGCGAGGGCATAGGGCATAAGGCATAAGGCATAATTAACAGAGCAAAAAATAAAAATATCTTTCTCATACCCGGATTATAAAAATATTATGTAATCCGTGCAAGATATAAAAACGAGCGCAACCACGCGCTCGTTTATGCCTTATGCCTTATGCCCTATGCCTTAAATTCAATCCTTCCGCAGATTAAAATGATACAGCACGACATTCGAAACATAAATCGAAGTCAATGTTCCCATGACGATACAGAACATCATCGCCAATGAAAATTCACGCAGAACTTCGCCGGCAAACAAGTACAGCGCCAGCATGGACAACATCGTCGCCGACGCCGTCAGTATCGTGCGCCGCATGGTTTCATTGATGGACAAGTCGATCAATTCGTCTTGGTGCATTTTATGGTATTTTTTCGCGTTTTCTTCGATACGGTCATAATTCACAACCTTGTCATTCATGGAATATCCGATCCCCATCAAGATGACCGCGATCGCCGTTTGATTGAATTCCAATCCCGCGATACTGAAAAATCCGAACATGATGATAAAGTCCAGAATCAAGGAAACCAAAGATCCGACCGCATATCCGCCCTTGTATCGAATCCAGATATAGATCGACATCAAAACGAAAGCGAATACGGTCGCCATGATTCCGCCGCGCATCAATTCGTCGCTGATCCGTCCGGACACAACGTCTTCGCGGGCGATTTTGGTGATGTTCATGCCCAGCGTTGTTTTTATATCGGCTTTCAACGCGTCCCGATCGGCGGGCGTCGAATCGGATGGCAAACCGACGCGGATCAAGATATTTCCCGTATCGACCATTTTCTGTAATTCGGGTCGAAATCGCGCCAAATCCGAACGCATGCGGTCGATCGTGTAATTTTGTGCCGGGACAACTTCCATCGAAATACCGCCTGAAAAATCGATGCCGTAATTCAATCCCTTGAACAATAACGCCAACACAGACAACACGACCAAAATACCGGAAATCCAGTAAGACGTTTTTCTGTGTTTCATAAAGTGCAGTTTCATCTTAAATACCTTTATCAACCAAAGGCACTAGGCACTGGGCACTAGGCATTAGTTTTCAGTTTCTGGGAAGCGATGTTTCTATTTGGACTCGTACACTAGTGCCCAGTCACTAGTGCCTAGTGCCTATTTCACAAACCCAATCTTCTTATTCTTTCCATTCATATGCAATTCGATCATGGTGCGGGATAATAACACGCACGTGAACAGTGTCGTGAATATCCCCAAGGACAAGGTGACCGCGAATCCACGGATGGGTCCCGCGCCGAATTGGAACAAGACCAACGACGCGATCAATGTCGTGACGTTAGCATCCAAAACCGTCTTCATCGCGCGATCAAATCCGGCATCCACGGCGCGCAAGGACGACATGCCAAGTTTCACTTCTTCACGTATCCGCTCGAACTGTAACACATTCGCATCCACCGCCATGCCCAATGTCAAAGCGATACCGGCGATCCCCGGCAAAGTCAAAGTCGCGCCGAGAAGCGCCGACAGTCCGATGATCATGGCAAGATTCACCAGTAATGCGATATTCGCATAAATCCCAAACCCGCGGTAAAGAATCAACATAAACAGCATAACGAACAGAACGCCGATCGCCGATCCCAATTTCCCCGCCGCAATCGTGTCTGCGCCCAATCCCGCTCCCACCGTGCGTTCTTCGATGACGTGCAATGGTGCGGGCAAGGCGCCGGAACGCAGTAATACCGCCAAATCCTTTGCCCCCTGTAACGTAAACCCGCCGGATATTTGCCCGCGTCCGCCCGGAATCGGTTCGTTAATATTCGGCGCGCTTAATACTTTACCGTCCAAAACGATGGCAAAACGCTCGTTCACGTGTTCGGTGGTCAGGCGCGCAAACCGCCGCGCCCCTACGGAATCGAACACGGTGGTCACAACCGGTATATGGCGTTGTTGGTCAAAGTCCGCTTGGGAATCGGTCAAGGATTCGCCGGAAACCTCTATCCGCGAATAGACGGGAACCATTTGACCCGGCGCATCCATCAAGGGCAGGAAATCCGTGCCGGCGGGTGGACGCCCGGACGCCAATTGATCCGGCGTCACATTTTCGTTCACCAAATGAAACGTCAGTTTGGCGGTTTTACCAATCAATTCCTTGATGCGCGCGGGATCGTCAACCCCCGGCAATTGCACCAAGATATGCGAAGCGCCTTGGCTTTGAATCGATGGTTCTTTGGTGCCCAATGCATCAATACGGCGGCGTACGATTTCAATCGAACGGGCGACCGCGGTATTTGTCATTTCGCGTTTTTGTTTGTCGGTATACGCAATCGTGATCTTACGCCCATTGGTCGATATATCCACACTGTCGCCCAATTCCGCGCGAATCCGTCCCTTTGCCGTCGACACATCATCGTCATTGATGATATTCAAACTGACCACACCGTCCGCGACGCGCAGGTCGGAAAACCGAATAATCCCCTTGTTTTGATTAATTAAAGCGGATCGCGCGGATTCGAACAATTGCGCGGATTTTTCCGCGAACATCGTATCGGTGTCCAATTCCAATAACAATTGCGCCCCGCCCTTCAAGTCAAGCCCAAGGGAGATCGGTCGCATCCAAGACGGCATATAGTTTGACGCCCCACTCCACATGGTGGGCAAAGCCAACGCAACGCCGAATATCGCCACAAGGATTATGATAAATTTTTTCCACATACAATCACTCCGTGATTGTCGTGACTCGTGACTCGTGATTCGTGATTCGCATGATAAAGGCACTGTGCCGATGTCATCTTGCGAGTCACGAGTCACGAGTCACGAG
>JGI20166J26741_11605585_pt1 | contig 11636 bp, 6 predicted proteins | sample TergutCu122P5_FD_26741 | JGI IMG/M metagenome (IMG submission 26741) | reverse complement strand
TGTTTTACATCGGTTTTGAAAACGAAGACCTTGCCCGGATCGGGATCGCCCGGTCAAAAGACGGCGTGACCGGTTGGGAACGTCATCCGGCCAATCCGATCATATCGCCCGGTCGGGACAAATGGGACCATGACGCCTGTTACAAACCGTTCGTGATTTATGACCGGAACGAAAAAAAATGGCGTCTCTGGTACAATGGCCGGCACGGAGGCTGGGAACAGATCGGTATGGCCTTCCATGACGGCGAAGACCTGGGTTTCCGGGCGGAAGGGAACAATATAAAAGGCGATGATGTAAAAAAAAAGTGACGGGCGTCCTCAGGGCTGAAGATTTTCGTCATTATATTGATGAATTCAACGCCGATGACGATGAAAGCATCAAGCAGCTTTATCCGAACACCGGGGCATGGGATTTTCTTTCGAAAAACATGCCGCTGCTTGAATTTCCGGACGAAGACATTCAAAGGACTTATTATTTTCGCTGGTGGACGTTCAGGAAACACTTGAAAAAAACGCAGGAAGGCGTTTACGTCATCACGGAGTTTCTTCCCGGCGTTCCCTGGGCGGGCAAGGAGAACACGATTTCCTGCCCGGCGGGGCACCATTTCCGGGAAGGCCGCTGGCTTCATGATCCGAAATATTTGAACGATTACGCAAAATTCTGGCTCAAAGGCGGCGGCTCGCCCCGTTCCTACAGTTTCTGGATTGCCGATTCGATCTGGCAGCACGCGATCGTCACCGGTGACACTTCGACGGCCAAAGAATTGCTGCCCGATCTTGTTGCGAATGACGAAGCCTGGGAAAAGGATCGGCTTGACCCTAACGGGCTTTTCTGGCAGATTGACGATCGGGACGGCATGGAAGTTTCGATCGGCGGCAGCGGCTATCGGGTGACGATCAATTCCTACATGTATGGCGATGCCATGGCCATTGCCCGTATTGCCGTTCTTTCCGGCAAGATGGAATTGGCCGAGCGGTATTATGGAAAAGCGTTTCACCTGCGTGCACGGATCAACGAAAAACTTTGGGACGGTTCCGCCGGGTTCTACAAAGTCGCGCCCAGGACAAACGACGATGCTTCGCAACCATTGCGTTTGGCCGATGTTCGCGAGGAACACGGTTACACGCCGTGGTATTTCGAAGCGGCAATCCCGAAACCGGAATATGACATTGCATGGCGACAATTGCTTGATCCGGACGGTTTTTATGCCCCGTTCGGACCAACGACGGCGGAACAACGTCATCCGGGTTTCAAAATTGCCTATCAAGGCCACGAATGTCAGTGGAATGGTCCGAGTTGGCCGTTTGCGACCTCCGTGACATTGACGGGATTGGCGAATTTGATTTTTCGTGAAAAGACGAACGATTCTGAAGCGAATGTGGAGTCCCTGTGCAACGCCTGGCGAAAAACGTTGCAAATCTACGCAAAAAGCCATCGCCGGGAACGGGAGGACGGAAAAGCAGTTTGCTGGATTGATGAAAACTTGAATCCGTTGACCGGGGATTGGATATCGCGGACACGACTCAAAGTCTGGAACAACGGTGCGTGGGATACCGGGAAGGGTGGCAAGGAGCGGGGCAAAGACTATAATCATTCCACGTTCTGTGACCTGGTCATCAACGGTTTGATCGGCTTTCGTCCCGGAATCAATGATTCGTTCGAAATCTGTCCGATTGTTGATCCGGATATTGAATACTTTTGTCTTGACAACGTGCTGTATCATGGCAGAATCATCACGATCGTTTACGACAAGACGGGAGACCGGTACAAAATCGGAAAAGGATTCAAGGTCATCGTTGACGGAAAAACAGTCGTGGAACGCAAAAATTTGCCGGAGCGGGTTGAAACCGTTTTGATGGATCATCACGAATGACGAATGTCACAGTCATGTTTGCCGTTTAGAACTGCCAATTAATCACCTGTTCCAACAGTAAAATTATTGCATATCGCACATGACATTAAAAAACACGTTGATCAAGGCGTCGGCGGGATCGGGCAAAACGTTTCAGTTGAGCAATCGTTATTTGCAGTTGATTTTCAACGAAGTGCGTCCTGAAACGATCCTTGCGACGACGTTCACCCGAAAGGCGGCGGGCGAAATCCTCGACCGTATTCTCGAACGTCTTGCGGAGGCGGCTTTCGACGACGAAAAACGACTGGAGCTTTCGAAACATGTTTTACATGCCGGCGGCGACGGTCAAAATTCAAGGAGTGAACTCTCGCGACATGAAATTCTCGCCATGCTTGCACGCCTGATGCAAAACGTGCATCGGTTGCGTGTCTCGACGCTCGACGGTTTTTTTCAGCAAATCGCCGGAAATCTGAGTCTTGAACTGGGAATGCCGCCCGGCTGGCTGATCATGGAGGAAGATGAGCGTTCACCGCTTCTGAACGAAGGAATTCGCCTGTTTCTCGAACAATCCGGACGTGAAAAGGTTGTCAGGCTGATGCACCTTTTGTTCAAAGGGGAGACGAAATCGCGAGTCGTCCGTGAAATGATCGAACTGGTCAACGGTTTGATGAAAGTGTACGAAGAGTCGGAACCCGGCGCATGGGAGCGTTTGCAACCGGCCAAAGAGCTTTCCGCCGGCGAGATCAAACGACTGGCGTATTCATTGTCGACGGCGGAAATCGCGTTGACGAAAAAAGGCGCCCCCAACATGGACATGCAGAAAGCACGCGACAAAGACCTGGCGATGATCCGGGAGTCGCTTGAAAACGGGCAGCCCGTTGATTGGGAAACGCTGGGAAAAAACGGCTTGTGTCCGAAAGTATTGGACGGAACCTGTCATTATAAGAGAGCCGACATGCCGGAATCCCTGTCCGCCGTTTACGATCAAATCGTGCAACAGGTGCGGGCGGCGGTGATCAATCGTCTTGTCGTGCAAACCAAAGCGATGGGAGTGTTGCTCCGGGAGATCACCGTAATTGTCGACGGTTTGAAAACGCAATCCCGCATGTTCGATTTCAGCGATGTCACCCGGCGTCTCGCACAAACGGCACTTGACGACAAATTGCTCCAGGTGACGTATCGGCTCGACGCCGACACGCAACACCTGTTGCTCGACGAATTCCAGGATACTTCGCCGAATCAATGGCAAGTCCTGAAACCGTTTGCCGAGCGGGTCGTCGCGAAAAAAAAGAATTCCACACCGGCTGCGGTATCGTTTTTTTGCGTCGGGGACGTCAAGCAGGCGATTTACGGTTGGCGGGGCGGCGTCGCGGAAATTTTCGACGCGATCGAAAACGATCTCGGCAAACTTGACGAGGAACATCTTGACACAAGTTACCGGAGTTGCAAGCCGGTCATCGACACCGTCAACGAGGTTTTCGGTTCGATCGCATTCAACGCGGCGCTCTGCGGTGATTCGGCGTCGCAATCGTTTGTCGATGCCGCCGTTCGCTGGGGGAAACGGTTTGTCGTTCACCAAACGAAAAAATCGGAATTGCAAGGTTATTGTTCGATGCGGACATCGTCGCCGCCCCGGGAAAAATTCGATGCCGAAGGGAACCGCATCGCTCCGACATCTGTGGAAAGAAAACAGGCGCATTTGCGCAACGTCATTGATGAAATCATCGCATTGCATGATAAATCGCCGGATTCGACGATCGGCGTCCTGACGCGGACGAACGACATGATTCAAAACGTCATTTACGGTTTGCGTCTCCGCGGAATCGAAGCGAGCGAGGAGGGGGGGAACTCTCTCGACAAGTCGCCGGCGGTGGAGTTGATTCTTTCGGCACTCAGTTTGGCCGATTATCCCGGTAATCGCGTCGCATGGTTTCATGTCGCCCATTCGCCTCTTGCGGAAACGCTCGGCGTGACGCTTGACTCGCTGACGACGACTTCTTCCGAGGCTGACACGTCCTGGAAAAAAGCGGAAATGCAGATCGTTTCACACCGCATCCGCAAACGGCTGCTTGAGGAAGGTTATCCGAACGTGATCCATGATTGGGTGACGAAACTCGCCCCATCCTGTGACGACCGCGATTGCGGAAAACTGGTTCAACTGATCGAGCTTGCCTGCATGTTTCAAAAAAAATCAAAAGTGCGCACCAAACCGTTTATTGATTTCATCCGTCTCAAAAAAGTCGAAAACCCGTCCGAATCAATGCTCCGCGTCATGTCGATTCACAAGTCGAAAGGGTTGCAATTCGACATCGTTGTTCTTCCGGAGCTTGACGTCGATCTTGTCGGAGCGAAAACGCCGAAGGTTGTTGCCGGCCGGGAGCACGCAACAGGGCCGATTTCCACCGTGCTTGCTTATCCTGCACGCGATATTCGTGCTTATTTGCCGGTCGAATATCAAAAACTCGTGTCCGAAGCGGAAACCGCACGAATTGAGGAATCGCTTTGTCTTTTGTATGTCGGGATGACGCGGGCCGTTCACGAACTGAAGATGATCGTCATGCCGAAAGCGGAAACATCGAAAAAAACGGTTAAAAAAACCGATTCGGACGAAACATCCGATCAAACCGCCGGTTTTGCCGCAACGATGACCGGCGTTTTACACGCGGCTCTTGCAGGGTCGATGCCGCTGACTGAAAACACGGTTCTTTTTGAAAAAGGCGAGCGCGATTGGATCGAACCTGAACAGAAAACCGATTCGCCGGGTCAACGGACCGATTCTTTCGACGCGGAAGCGGATGAACACGAGTTGACGATCGCGCTTGCACCGTTGCGAAGTGATTCCGCGAAAAATTTGAAAAGAATGACCCCGTCGGGTCAGGAAGGCCGCGATGATGAAAGCGAAAACGAAGACGAAGACGCGGAGAAAGCGGAGAATGTCGGGATATTACAAAATTTCGACATGAACGCAGCGGTCGGCGGCGGGAATCGAATGATTATGCCGGTTTTTTTCTCCGGTTTCCGGCAAACCGGGTTGTCTCATGCGGCACAACCTCATCCGGCACAACTTTGGGGGATCGCGATGCACGCCTGCTTCGAAAAAGTGACATGGCTTGATCTGGACATGCCGTCGCGGGAAACGGTCCTTGCCGCCATTGAACAGGCGGTTCAAAAACAATGGAATGCCGGTCAAGTCAATCAAGCCGCCGATGTTTTTTTTCGATGGTGCGATCAACCCGGGATACGATTTGCTCTGGAACGGAAAACTTATCAAACTCCCGCTTCCGAATCGTCGCCGACCGGGACGAACGCACTTCTTTTTTCCGCCGTGCATCGACCGGAAAACATTGAATTCCCTGTTTGGGAAATTCAAAACGAACGACGTTTTTCAGTCGTCCCGAAACCGGGGATATTGTTGCGCGGCAGTATCGACCGCCTGACACTCCTGTACGACGGTGCGGAAAAGCAAACACTGTCCGGGGCCGACATCATTGATTTCAAGACCGACAAAATTCCAAACGAAGAAACACTATTGCAAAGGGTTCAGTATTACTTGCCGCAATTGGCGGAATATAAAAAAGCCGTCGCGATCATGTATCGGCTCCCGCCGGAACGAATCACGGCAAGACTCTTGTTTCCGGACTCAGGCGGACATCTCGAATATCCGCTCTGTTGACCGCCGGTATGACACGGCCAAACTTTATAGATGCGATCATAAAATTTGAACCGCTTCCATGGCTGCCTGTTGCGCCGACATTGTTGATGTGCACAAAATAGCAAGACTTTTTATTGTCGGCGATGCAGGCGATTCATCGGGCAGGCTCAAATTTTAGTGGCGGCACAATAATTTTGTGAACCGCAGCCGGGAGCGTAATGCACGAGCCGCGATCTGTGATCACGGCAGTGATCGGATGATCCTGCGTTCGATCCTGTCTCATGACACGCCCCGCCGCCCCCGTTGTTTTTTGTTTGCCGGAATATTATAATGAATATTGTGTTCGTTTCGGGATTTTTTGACAGCCGATGTCAAACGTTTCGTTTTTATACCGCAACCGGAAACGGTGGCAACCTTCGGCCGGAAGCAAGTGAAAAGTTGAAAAGCGAATCCAGCGTTTATTGTGGCGGCGAGAAAAAATGCACAACGCTTCCACATCTGCCGGTTGCGCCGAAATACCAAAGTTTCGTAAAATAGGACATTTGGTTCATTTCGGCAGGACCGGCGATGAACCGGACACGCTTATTTTTTATTTCCAGCACAGTAATTTTTAGTTTTTCACTTACTCTTGTATCCAGCTTCGGGAATTTTCAAGTGGCTTCAGCATATATGGTCAAATCGTGTCATGGCGGACCGGAATAATCACTATGAAGCGGCATTCGAAGCGTATTTGCGTACGCTCTGTTTGCCGTACATTCCTTCCGAGGAGAATCGGAGAAGCCGGCTGGCCGACGGGACGACCATCAAAAACCTTGATTTTATCGTCACCGTCCCCGGCAACCAATCGTGGCTGGTCGACGTCAAAGGACGACGATTTCCCGGCGGTCGTAAAAACCGTTCCTACTGGAAACAATGGGCCACCCATGACGATCTGGCCGGAATGCACTCTTGGGAAACATTGTTCGGGCGGAATTTTTCCGGGCTTTTTGTTTTCGCGTACCAGATCATCGGAAACAAATCCCCGCTCCCCGTCGAAAAATTGTTTCCGTTCCAAAAAAAGTTGTATGCGTTCGTCGGAATCCGTTTTTCCGATTACATGGACGATGTCCGCCTGATTTCTCCGCGATGGAACACTTATTCGATCTCCACACGACAATTCCGGATGCTGGCCCAACCGTTCGATGAACTGGTGAAAGCGAAGTATTTTTGACTTTTATATTTCACCACGAGGCACAAGAGAAGGGCAGGAATGCAAAAAATCCTGCCCTCTGCCTCCTTTATTTTGTTTAAGTATAAATCACAGGTTGAATCAAATATGTCCGTTCCGCCCCATCATTTTCCGAATGACCCGCCGTTTGACATGGATTTTGACCCGGAAACCGCCGGTATGGCATCCGACTGGTCCGCCGTTGATGCGGGCGTCGTCGATGTGGGAACCGAAACGCAAACGGCTCTTCGTGCGACACGCAAATCCGCCGCCAAAAAATCGATGGCCGTTTCGGAAGACGACGATTCCGAAGATGAAACCGATGAATCCGGCGGGGGCGAATCCGTTGTTGACCCGTCGGTCATCGACGAACTTTCCCTGGACTATATCATTTCCTGGAACAGGCTGGTCAGTATGACCAACTGGGAAAAAGGGAAGCTGATTTTCAACTGGCGCACCAGGCTTGCGGAGAACAACCTTCCCCGACAGACGTATTCGGATGAAACCCTGGCCAAGCGGCTCGGCAATGTTTCCGGGCAGCATGTCGGCAGGCTTCGGCGGGTGTTTGAGCGATTCGGGGAAAATTTCGAGCGGTACGACCGGCTTTACTGGAGCCATTTTCAAGCGGTTCTCGATTGGGACGATGCGGAAACATGGCTCGACGACGCGTCGGAAAACCAGTGGTCGGTCGCCACGATGCGGCTGAAACGTTGGGAGTCGATCGGCGCACCAGCGGGTCAGAAACCCCGCGATTCCGAAATTGTGGCCTCGGAAATGGATGAAGACGTCAACCCTTACAATGATTCCGACACGATTCTCGACGGTCAGGTGCGAAATGTTGCCGGCAACAGCGACAAAACGAAAGAAAAGAAGAAAAAGCATTCCGAAAACGATGATTCCGAAGGCAGTGATTCCGGAGGAAATTTCCGGTCGGGAGGCGGTGATTCCCATGACGATCTGAGCGGATTTTCTTCGGCCTCCGATGCGTTTGCCCAAATGAAAAAACTGAAAGACCTGCCGGAGGATTTGCAGGAAGCGTTTGAGCAACTGAAAACGGTGATTCTCAGTCACAAGGTTTCCGGCTGGCGCGAAGTCGAACCACAACGAATTCTCACATTTCTCAATGCCATGAAAGTGGTTGTGATGACCGAAGAAAAGTAAGATAAATAGCATGATAATCAAATAACAGGATTCTTTGAACAGCCAATGGCAGACCGAATCGTGTCGACAAAAATTTTATTTTTCCTGCAAAGAAAGTGATTTTCGTCAAGTGTTTTGTTATAATGATGGGTTTGAGATGGTTTGTGTTCGAATCCGGAATGTTTTTCAGCAGGAGTCAATCTGTGAGAAATCTTATTAAAATAGTCAACATTTGTTGGTTGACTTTTTGTGTCGCCGGTCTGTTCGGCGTGTCTTGTCTTGCGGCCCAGGAATCCGATCCCAAAAAAGGGTCGAGTGTTGATACCGATCCGGCGCATCCGGTCAAAAAGACCGGATCGGGGATTGTTTACAACACCAATGATTTTCCGGTCAACACCATTGCGTCGGTCCGTCGGGCTTTGGTTGACATGACGGAAACGTTCGGCGAACGTTATCCCGATGGTCCGGCGAATCTCAAGAAACTCGACGAATTCGAAAAACGATTCGCAGCGTCGCCGAACGACCAGAATCTGCAAAACGAATTTGATGCGTTTCGCAAAAAAGCGTTGCTTGCCAATCCGCTGCTTGATTTTGACAAGGTGGTGCTCGTTCGTGCGACCAATTTGGCCGCTCCGCCGCTCAACGCTTACATCAACACCGAAATGCGTCGCAACGGCTGGGACCACGAACTGGCGATTTTGAGCAATCTGCGCGGCACCCCGCAATTGCAGGTCGTTTTCAAGCCGGAAAAAGACCGCCCGGTGCGCGATCTCGAACTCAACTGGGATGGTCAACGTCTTCTGTTTTCCTCAATCAATGACGCGGCGGGAGCCAACGAACGCTGGGGGGTGTTTGAAATCCGTCTCGACGGTTCAGGTCTCAAATTGCTGACGCCGGACGACCAGAAAGACGTCGATTTTTTTGACGCTTGTTATTTGCCCGGCGGGAACGACATCGTCACCGCATCGACCGCCTGCATGCAGGGCTTGCCTTGCGAAAACGGCGGCCGCCCGATGGCTGTGCTGTATCGCGTCAATCCGGAAACGAAAAACGTCCGGCAGTTGACCTTCGAACAGGACAGCGACTGGCATCCGACGATGCTTCCCAACGGGCGGGTGATGTACCTTCGCTGGGAATATTCGGACATTATGCACTATTATGCACGCATTTTGTTTTCCATGAATCCGGACGGCACCAATCAGCTGGAATTGTACGGGAGCGGTTCCTATTTTCCGACCGCTTTCAAACATGCACGCCCGATGCCCGATCATTCGCACGAAATCATCGGTGTCGTCGGCGGGCACCATGGTCGCGCCGAAACGGGCCGGCTTTGCATTATCGACCCGTCGCTTGGGCACAAATACCCGTTCCGTTATCGCCCGGAATCGAAATTCTGGGGAAAGGAAAACACGAAAATCGACATTCCGACCGAAGTTTACCCGGCGGAAGTGACCGGTTTTGTGCAGGAAATTCCACATTTCGGTTATGACGTGGTCGGTAATGTTTATGATACGCAAGGGGAACATCTCAAGTACAATTTCGTCTATCCGTATCCGCTCAGCAGAAACTACTATTTGTGCAGCATTAACAAAGCCGATGAAGGCAATACTTACGGAATCTATCTTGTCGACCGGTTCGACAACATGACGCTTATTTACGAGGAGAAGGGAAAAGGGCTTTTTGAACCGATTGTCGTGCAGACGACGACACCGCCGCCGGTCTTGTCCGATCGTGTTGACGAAACGTCCGACACGGCCAACGTGTTCATCACCGACATTTATCGCGGTGCCGGATTAAAAGGGGTGCCTCGTGGAACGGTCAAAAAATTGCGGGTTTTCTCGTACCATTTTGCCTATCAGGGGAGCGGCGGTCACGAATCGGTCGGTGTTGAGAGCAGTTGGGACATCAAGCGGATTTTGGGAACCGTCGATGTCGAAGCGGACGGAAGCGCGTCGTTCAAAATTCCGGCCAACACACCCGTTTCGGTTCAGCCGCTCGACGAAAACGGAAGAGCGATTCAACTGTTTCGCTCGTGGTTTGTCGGAATGCCGGGCGAAAGCGTCGCCTGTGTCGGTTGCCACGAAAATCAGTCCAATGTGACGCCGAGTGTTAATGTGATCGCCGCCAACCGCCGCGTGCAGGATGTGACGCCGTGGTTCGGATCGCCGCGACCGGTTGCGTTTTCGTCGGAAGTGTACGAACCGGTGGTCAAAAAATACTGCATCGGCTGTCACGACGGGACGGATGCCAAAGTCCCTTCATTTGCGGATGCGAGAAAAGCGTATGACAATATCAATCCGTTCATCAATCGTCCTGGCCCGGAAACCGACATGGATGTGTTGCCTCCTTACGAGTATCACGCCTCGACCAGTGAGCTTGTCCAAATGCTCGAAAAAGGGCACTACAACGTTCAACTCGACAAAGACGCCTGGAGCCGGATTTATTGCTGGATCGACTTGAACGCCCCATGGCGCGGCAAGTGGGAAAACGCCCCCCAGGAAAAGCGTCGCAGTGAATTACTGAAGTTGTACGCCAATATTGAAAATGACCCGGAAACGGAGTACAGCCGTTCGCTTGCCGATGCGGAGTCGCAAAAAATCGATTTCGTCAAACCGAAGGAGTTCGTCAAACGAACCGACACATTGACGGCGAAAAACTGGCCGATGACGGCGGCACAGGCGACGGAAATGCAGAACAAACTCGGCAACGTCGAACGTGTTTTGGACCTCGGCAAGGGGCAGACGCTCAAGTTGCGGCGAATTCCCGCCGGCGAGTTTGTCATGGGAAACAATGACGGTTTCCCGGACGAGTCGCCGCGGGCGGTCGTCCATATCGAAAAGCCGTTCTGGATCGGTGTCACCGAAGTGACCAATGCCCAGTACGAAGCGTTTGATCCGACGCATGACACCCGGTATCACAGCGAACACGGCAAGGATCATACCACGCCGGGGTACATCGCCAATCATCCCGAACAGCCGGTCGGTCGCGTTTCCTGGCTTGAAGCGAACGAATTTTGCAAGTGGCTCGGCGGCAAAACCGGAGCTGATGTTCAACTGCCGACCGAAGCCCAATGGGAATGGGCCGCCCGAAGCGGCAGTGCCGACCAGTTTTATTACGGAAACGCCAATGTCGATTTTTCGAAGTACGCCAACCTGGCCGACGCTTCGCGGCGTTATCTTTACTCGGCCTGGGAAGACGGTGCGATGATCCATGTCCGGAATCCGTATCCGAAAGAGAGCGTTTTTCCGTTGCGCGATGACCGGTTTGTCGACAATCATTTTGTCGTTGATTATGTGGCGCAATGTCTCCCGAATGCCTGGGGTTTGTACGATATGATCGGCAACAACCTGGAGTGGACGCGATCCGATTACCGCCCGTATCCCTATCATGACGCGGACGGTCGCAACGCCGGTTCGGAAACGGCGGAAAAAGTCGCCCGCGGCGGAAGCTGGATCGACCGTCCCAAGGTCACCGGCTCGTCAACGCGGTATTATTTCAAGCCGTATCAAAAAGTTTACACGGTCGGCTTCCGTGTCATCATTAAGGAATAATGCCAGGGCTTGCGCGGAAGCAAGGGTTCGCGAAAAAGTAATGTGGTCGTTTCAACAGCAACCCGGAACGTAAGTGACGGGTTATTGTTATGGTTGATCATCCACACCGCTTCGACCCCCGCGCTGACGCTCTCGTTATACCACACAAATATTTTTATTTATTTTATCCACAGATTTACGCAGATTAACACAGATGATCAAATAAGTGTTTTTTTCGATCATACAATACCATAA
>JGI20166J26741_11605473_pt1 | contig 11637 bp, 6 predicted proteins | sample TergutCu122P5_FD_26741 | JGI IMG/M metagenome (IMG submission 26741) | reverse complement strand
TATATATATATATATATATATATATATATATATATATATATATATATATATATACCCATACATGTGTGTACATATAAAAAAACTAAATACATATAAGCCTTCATATGTTTACTGCATCCTAAGCGTAAAAATGCTAAATACTCTTACTTAAGAAAACCCCAAAACACTAAACCCTTCTTGTCACGAGAGGCTTCCTACCCCAGCAAAAACGGTAAAGGGCAGACCACATTAATAGAGATTCGTTCACAAGCTCCAGGAGGAGTCACGTGTTACGACTGACTGGCTGACCGACCGTCAGCTTAAAAGTGACTTGGACAGATTTTATCCGGCTCGTATCGCTCACTGAATGCAGTAGTGGCACAGCCCAAAATTACCCACTTGTAGTTACTGCTACCATTGAGCTCAAAATTATAACTATATTCGACAATACGGGCACACTTTTTAGTTGAAACACACCACGCTAGGTGACGAAAGTCCCATTATTACATGTTGAGATTTACTGTTGGACAGGCTTGGAAGCACATTTTCTTTTACTCATTTCTGAAAAACATGGAGTGTTTACCTATGCCACTATTGCATTCAGTGAGCGATAATACCCTCCCATGTACGCTCCAGGGTGTGGAGTAGGTTGTTGTTTTGAGATTTAGATATTGAAGCTCTTGGTTCGGGCATCGGGCTTGGAAGAAGAAGGAGGAGGAGGATATGTATATATAGTGTAAGTGTCCAACGTATGAAGGATGGCCATATATTCACGCGCTACTCCACTGAAACATGGCAATCACACAACAAAAAAACCTATCTCTGATATCATGAACGAACCAAGATCTATCATAACTATGGAAACGCGGTAACCATGATATCTAGTTTGTGGATCGCCCGCTTAATCACTTATATAAGCTCACTATATACTATTCACTGTCACATTTTCGTCACATAACGGACAAACATAACATTCACGGGCTAATTTACGGTTTCTTTCTTCCGCCTTTTCTTTAATCTGAGAGCAAACCATGAGAACTAATAAAATATGGTTATGCTATGTTGTATCGTATGTTCGATGCTAAGCTATGTCTACACCCCTAGCTCCTACATCACGGAGAAAATGTTTTGTACCAATAGTAAGAAATGAGACCTGCGCTCTTCTGGGTTGTTATGCAACGAGTAGTGGCAATTTCTTACCGGGGTTTCAGGAGAATCTGTCAAGAATCTTGACCCCTGAAGATGAAATTGACAAGTTCTCCCGAAATCTCGGTAAGAAATTACCACTACTCGCTGCGTAATAATTCAGAAGAGGGCATTTCTTATCTACTTAGCGGCGAAAGCCTCAGATCACCAATAATGAGTGTCTATTCGGTCTCTCTCGTCGGAATGCTGTCATTTGTTTCTGCTCTGTTGTATTATATGCTCTATGCTCAACTATCGCTTCGGCCTGAGTGCATACCTCACACAGACCTCTCTGATAGCCAATAGACTTTCAGCTCAGCTTACGAAAGTCAACTTACAGAGGCAGCTGTGAGTTGCAGTTGCCTCAGACCATAGTCAGGCTGTTAGTGAAGGCGGTAAAACAGAGGGACCAAAGTAATCGGCAAAATTTTTCTTGTGGGATTCAAGATAATGGCATATTAGCACGGGCTACTTACAGTGACGAAGCCACATTTCACTTGAACAGCAAGATCAAACTCTACAGCCTTTGGTGCCTGCAGTTTTCAGGATCCTGAAAAATTCTTGAAGCATAAATGGGAGACCCCAAAAATAAATGCCATTTTGTAGGCAATTCTCATCCGCAAAATGAATTTTGCATTCTGCATGACCCGTGTATTTAATCTCGTAATGAATAATTAATCATGCAAATATAAAACTCAATTTACACAGCAAGTAGATGAATTTCTACAGTTTCGGGTAATAATAACTTATATTATTGTGATAACACACATAAGGTAGTAAGTAGACATTGTCATATCCATTGCGAAAGTTTTCATTGAACTTCGTATTCTTATCCATTTATGTTTCAAAATAATACAGCGGTGTACATCAAACAAATATAGTCATTTCATTTTCTTTGTTTCGTTGCCATTACGACAGCAAGCCGAACCCGGTGGCCGTGCGGTCTGAGGAGTAGATATGCAGCCGCTTGATTTTTGGGATCACGAATTCGAATCCCGCTGAAAGCCTAGTTGTTCTTCTCTGCGTTTTTTGTGTGTTGTGAAGCTAGAGGCTTATGCGACAAGCTAATCACTCGTTTAGAGGATTCCTACGGATTTTGTGTATCGAAATGTATGTGATCTCGGAACCTCAACAATGTGGAGGTCGAGGTCTGAGTTTGCTTTTTGTGCCACAGAAAAAGAAGATAGGCAATGAAGGTGTAATGTAACATTGTGGCGCCTTCGCATAACCATTTTGCATTGGAAACAACAGTACATTCTGTGTTGTTGTTTTTGTTGATTTACATGTCACTGTCAACTATGTAAAAATACTGAGTGTTACACAAATATGCTTTTATGGTAAATTTGTCACAGAAAATAACATAAATTATACGTTCGTTTCCTAAATAAATTAGGTCTATACGATAATTCTAACTAATATACACTATTTCACACGCTACATGTAAACGCTGCATTGACACAAGAGAATATTTATTTGTTCACGGCGACCTTTAGACATGCAGTTTGGCCAAACAGATCGTAATGACAGATAAGCCGTTGCGTAGTTTCTCGGTTTTTGTAAGTGTCGTAATAAAACATTTTACGAGCTCAGAAGGAATTAATCAATTATGAAGCAATCAGTATAAACTAGTATGAATGCATGTTTTTGCCTTAATTATCCAACATGGGAAGCATATTCATCGTATTGCATTTTTTTCTATGGCCTCTCTGCCTCTGTCATATTTTTTTTCATGTGTGTATTATCTCATAAAAGAAACGATTGTCAGAGAAAAATAATGTGTTTTGGTTTTCTCTATAAGAATTACCTGAAACATTTCTCATTCCAAGAAGTATTTAGCGAGATATTGTCACAAATGTACAAACGTCTACATGTAAACTGTCCGTTACTTTTGTCAGATTTTAATGAAACTTGAATTTTTCCGAAAGATTTTCAAAAAATCCTCTAGTGTCAAATTTATTTCAAATCTATTCAGTGCCAAACAAAGTAATATAGGCATTATAGTACAACGATTCCAGAACAGAGTACTCAGAAACACTCTCAATGCACCTGGTACATTAGAAACAATGACCTTCACAGAGACCTGGAAGTGGAAGTCGTGTCTAGCGAAATCCAGAGATTTTCACAAAAGCACGAAGAAAGTCTCCACCATCATGAGAACGTTGAGGCCATACAGCTCCTGGACAACATGGGCATAGTGCGCTGACTCCAGAGGAAAAAACCTTTTAAGCTAATTTAATTGATAGTGTAAAAGCAGAGACAGTGCTAGAGTAAGTGTTAGTGTAAAAGCAGAGATAGTGCTAGTGCAAGTGTTAGTGCAAGAGCAGAGACAGTGCTAGTGTAAGTGCACAACAAAACGTGTACTCATTATTGTAACAGAATCAGAGAGGCGCTAATGGGTGAACTCTTAGGTTTAATTCAAGATTAATTATTTAGGACAGAATAAGATTGCTTATTAGTCCCTGTGACTATATTGTAGTGCCATAAAGCACTGAAAAGTGTTTTTTAAAAAAATATATTCAGTGGGAGCAGCGTTGTTCCATGAGAAAGGACGGACAGACGGATAGATATGACATTGCTAATAGAAGCTTTTCGCAATTTTACAACCGCGCTTAAAAAAGGTGGTAAAAGTTATTAAATATTTATTTCTCCCAGTAATAGGCTTGAGCAAGCAGGGGCTCCTAAACTATTTAAAATAAAGGCAGCAGTACGTTGCTTTGAAACATATGGATCGGCATTCCCAGTACTCAATGTAACAACGCACAAAACCTGAATTGTCGACATCATAGCTGTGGCAACCTCAAATCTCGCAAACTCAGTTTAACTTCTGCAAAGATTCAACACCCAATACGTTTTGTGTAAGATTCACGTGCAGTTAGTGTGTTTTGGAATGCACATGAAAGTCATGATATTTGAACTGAGTATTAACAGATATTTTTGTGAGTTTGTTCTCATAATTTTGCGCGGGACGAGATTCCCTTTTCGTCGTTGTATGAGGGAAGCATCAAGCAGCATGCAACTTGTGTACATATTTTGAGTAGAGGAATTAATGGAGCAGCAGTTGTCTGATAAACCGGGAAGGTGGCAGCGTACTTAAGATGGGTCTTGGGGAAGATTTACGAAAATTGGAAAAAAAATTACATAATAATTTATGAATGTGATTTTTTACACGCGTGGCCTGTGAGACAGCCCAAAATATCTCTTGTGGTCCTCAGTCATAAAATATTGGACACCCATGAAATAACGCGTTTTGTGCTGGTCTTCAGACTTACTACTTTTGCTGGTACTTTCCCTCGACAATGCACAACTGATATTTTTAAAACGCCACAAGATGTTAGGTTTAATTGTTCATATATATATATATATATATATATGTGTGTGTGTGTGTGTGTGTGTGTGTGTGTGTTTATAACACTGTCCTACAAAGAGTAAATTCTGATCAAAAAATCGGAATTCTCACTTGTAAAGACGGAATCCTTGGACAGTGGAAAATTAAAACTAACGCAGAATTGATAACCAAATATAAATCCCAAGATATTGTGACTGTAATAAAGATTCGAAGATTGGAATGGCTTGGGCATGTTATTAGAGTGAACGAGACCAGGTCTGTAAAGAAGGTCCTCGAAGGAAAATTAGAAGGAAGAAGAGGTAGAGGACGACCCAGACTCAGGTGGATAAACGATGTGGAAGAAGATTTAAGGAAGCTCGGTGTGAAACGATTTAGAAAGAAAGCACTGGATAGGGAGGAATGAGCATCAATTATAAGGGAAGCCAAGGCCAAACTGAAAGGGCCGTAGCCTTATAGGAAGAAGAAGAAGAAGAAGAAGAAGAAGAAGAAGAAGAAGAATAAGAAGAAGAAGAAGAAGAAGAAGAGGAGGAGGAGGAGGAGGAGGAAGAAGAAGAAGAATTAGAGGAAGAAGAAGACGATGAAGAAGAAGAAGAAGAAGAAGAAGAAGAAGAAAGGCGGAATCCCTGCATATCACAGAATTTAAATTTTGGAATATTGCCGCCTGCTGACTGCGTCTTCAAGGAAGAACATATCGAAATTAAAATACGTATGGTTAAGCTGAAGATGGAGGCAGAATGCTTTCTCGAAACATTAGTAAATATGTACCGGACTAGGCGGAGTCACAACCTAGAATTAATATATCCGTAGTGACTGGAATAATAAACTCAAATTTCACATGACATTTTTGGCTCTGTTACATTTGTGAAAGATTACATCCTTTCTGTCAGTTTGCACCAGGCAGCTGGATTTACGACAGTGGAAAAGATCTAAAAGAAGACACGAAGCCTTGTGCCTTCAGTTAAACGCTGTTCCTAAGAAAATCCTCATTTCTTTCGTACTCTGGTAGTTTCATTCTTACAGGAGATCAGCCGTGGCTCCTTAACCACTCCTCCTGGGGGAAGCAAGATTTGGTACAGGGAGGCTTAAGAATGGCATTTGAATTTCTTCCGGTTTGATTTTATGCTAAGTTTAGGAGAAACTGGCATTACGTCTTGAAAATCCGCTCTGGTATCGACGATTACGCGGTGTCTGACTGCTGGTGATTCAATTTTACAAACATTTCTTTAATAGCTTCTTTAATTCATTCATTCAGGAACAAAATTCCAGTCAAACCGTCCCTCTATGACGAAGATTGATCGAAATACGAATTTAAAGTATTGGAAAAATATTTGGCGTGGGAAAATTGTGGAAATTCACAAAACCACGCAGTAATGGAGGCAAACGAACGAACATGTTTCTTGAAAGTTTACCCAGATCGGACCATGAAGGCTTAGACGGGGAAGTAAAGGCATAGCTCTACCCTTTCTTTACCCTCGATGCTAGATGGAAGTGGGTGGTCAGTGCCTCCGACCGCTTTACCCCTGAGAAAGGGACCCGGTAACCTTTGTACAGGGGGCTGGGTGTGTGTGGGCCCTAAGGCTGATTTAGACGGGTGCGGAAAATCTCGTTCCCACCGGGATTACATCCCCGGACCGTACAGTCCGTACCGAGTCGCTGTACTGAATAATCCATACAGAACAAAAGCTTATAATACGCCTGAAAGAGAATCATATTTTATAATTAAGTTATTTTCAGGGGAAGTGAAATTTTAGCACAGCGAACTAGCTAAATATTTATAGAATTATGATAAACCTAAAAGTAAATTTGTTTCTGTACATGCCGTGATGGTGTACCGGGAGAGCGGAGATGTAGCGCGATTCAAACTCGGCAGAGTACCGAGGTGAATATTCAGCCGAACGCCACGGCTGCTTTACCCCCGGGGAAAGAACCCTTGGTACCTACTGCACAGGAGGCTGATTGGCCCCCAGACAGAGTCTGGGTGCTCTGGAGAAGAGATAGTTTCTTTGCCCCTGATGGGATCCGAAACACAGATTGTTCAGCCTGAAGTCTAGCCCATATACGGACTATGCTGTCCTGATCATGGTATCAACCTGCAAGTCTATTGACGAAATTATTAGTTGCTACTATACATCTGGGGGCGCACGGTGGCGTAGTGGTTAAGGCACTACGCTACAAGCCGGCAGGTCGCGGGCTCGATTCCCGATGGTGTCATTGGAATTTTTCAGTGACATAATCCTTCCGGTCTCACTATGTTCCTGGGGTCGACTCAGCCTCTAACAGAAATGAGTATCAGGTGTATTTCCTGGGGGTAAAGGCAACCGGAGCGTAAGGCTGACAACCTTACCACTATCATGTGCCGTTGTCATGAAATCTGGGAATCTTTACTTCCTGGAACCCTCTGGGCCACCCCTGGCCTGTAAGAGGACTGCTTACCTTACCATAAACCTACGTTCAGTTCTTCGGGGTCTTCACATAAAAAAGGAGGAAGTATTTTACTTTTCATTCTTATGTTGACAGTATTTATATCGCATCTAAAATACAATACACAGTTAGCAGTGCAATATAATGTCATGTCGCTGTGACTAGTTTGACTGCGAGAGTAATACATGCGCCACTTATGAATAAATGACAAGTTTGCGTAGAGTGACTGAACACACGCGGTTTCCTAGCAACGGAAGAAAGGCAGTGAGCCAATTAGGTATTCTGTGTATATGACGGAATATGTGTATGCTTTAAAGAGACAGTAGCCAGCTCGTTGTCATTGATTCGCTCTCTGCTGTTTCTCTCTGCGCATACTGAAAGCAAACATCTACCGCACACTTCAGAATGAATGCTGGCTATTGCTGGCTGTTAATCCTCTGAAAATACGGCGGATTTCAAGGGCTGGGGAAAGACAGCATTAATAAATCAAAATTATATTCATTATAAATTGAATAACAGATTAAATTTGCGGAAAGCTTGCTGCAGTTTATTTCAAAATATGTTACGTTTCCAACTTTAACAAGAAGCGTTATTCTTTGGAGAGCTAAAAAGTTAAATTTTCTTGTATTTTGACAACAGCATATCACATTTAAAACCACTAAGCCTCATTCGTATTTTAGAAAACCTGGAAGGAGTTCAGAGTCAAAGACTGACTTCTAAAGAGTTGATTATCACTTAGCTAGTCAAGAAATCTCCCTCATTCTATAGAACACGAATTTTCATGACTGTTTTCACTACACACCACTGGACTTTTATTACGGCTAAATAAATCCATTTCAAGTCCTCAAATCCTGTTCCTGTAACATAAATGTTAATTATTTCTCTCATACGGGCCTAATTATTAAACTGTTTCTCCAAGATTTTCCGGCGAGAGTTTTGGTTGCATCTGCTCTTCCCTTCCATGCCTGTTATGTACAAACACACGAAGACTAAAGCGTATAAGAATGTTGCTTTTGTTCGTGAAGGTGCGAATTTTGATCTTAATATAAAGGAAAGACAGAATGGAAGGAATACTTGGACTTATGCGATAGAAGAGCAGCCGGAGGCTAGAAAAACCGAAACATTGATGAAATTTATAAATTGTAATCTTTGGTTTGAAAACAGCCAGTAGGGTAAGTTGGGTATAACATATGCGCAGGTTATAAATTACCCACAAAAATGGTAGTTAAAATATCTGAAGCGAAATGCCATTTGAGAAATTTGGGTGGGAGTGGGTTGTGAAGATTGACTCGTTTAGAATAAACAGCTTTTGTCACACGGACAAGACTTGCTACGGAACGGAATGGTCCGGGGTCCGAATCCCGGTGGGCTCAAGATATTTTCTCTTCTCTATATCCGTCCAAACGGGACCACCCACCCTCCTGTACAATGGGAAAAAATTATCTTTCCCCGGGTGTAAAACGGCCGGAGCGTGGCATTTTCCACCAACCCCATCTAGCGCCGATGTTAAGCATTCTTATGCGCGCGCGCGCGCGCGCGCACACACACACACACACACACACACACACACACACACACACACACACACTGCCTTCATGGCATTCTATGGGGCGACTTTTACTTTTACCTTATTAAGACTTTGCAAAATGCGACTTAAATTGAACCTACATGAAGGGGCAGTGTGTCTATGTCTAGTTTCACATCCCAGAGCATTCTGTGAAATTTGGTTCTGGTAACGCTCTAGACGTGTTTTTAGAAGATACGGAATTCCATACTTGGCTGGCTTATCGGCTATGTTGAGCAGGGGGTTTCATGGATCCCGTCAGCTTTTAAAAACGAATTGTGTTGTGGTGCCTTTAAATAGTCCAAAACTGAAACCTTTCCAATCCTTCTCTATTCGTATCTCATGATCATCTTCCCCCTGCTTACCACAGTCAAATGGCTGGCACTCCAGTTTCATATTCGGAAGTCCCAGGTTCAGGTATCAGCCCGGTTATCGGTTACACTGCCTGAACATTCAGTGATTTTCGTTACACCCTTCAGGCAAATGAAGGGACAGAGTCTTCAAAATCCACGGGCATTTCTTTGCACATCCTTTCCAGCTGACTACTCAACCGATTTTCCCACCACTCGGAGCTGTAACCTTAGCTACTGACTCCCATGCCAGAAAGAATGAAGAACACCACTGTCGTCCCTTCGTGTCAATTTGTACTGTTTAGCTTATGAATATAAAACCCTTCCTCAAATAACTAGGAATAAATAACAAACGTGTTATGTGGGGTGGACATTGAAATTTGTCCGGTCAATTTTATTTCAATTCATATCAGTTTAATATAAACTTCCTAGTGCACAGAAGTTTTAGGTTAATTTTAACATATAAAAGTGTGACGAATACGTACAATGATATGATATGATATATTTGTTAACTGAAACTGGGTTGACACCCAGTTACAGTAGTACAGTACACATTCACAAACAAACAATACATAGAATAACATAGTGAAAACAGAATATACAGAATAGAACATACATAACAGTAAGAATACATAAACATAACAATAAGAATGCATAAACATAACAATAAAAATACATAATTTACAAAATTAAATAAAAGCATACAAAATATACAACCGTAATAGAATGATTAAAAAATGGAACAAAAAAAACATGAAAGAATACGATAAACCAAAAAGCCATTTAAGCAGCAAACTTCATATGATCTATATACATTCTAATAATGTTAGACACCCTGTTACTAAGACCTTCACTACGCTTCACTACACTTCACCAAACTACACTTCACTACACTTCACCCAACTACACTTCACTCCACTTCACTACACTTGTCGACACTTCACTTCCTCTCATTTAAACTTCACCCAACTACACTTCACTACCCTCTAATTTGGCTTAACCCCATTTAAATTTCCTACCGCTCATTGTGACACTGAGACGCGTTCGCGTAACAACTACTGCCTTGGAAAACCAATAAGCACTAAATATTACGAGTGCTTCTCTGTTTTATTGCCTTAGTTATCGTCAAAGCAAATCGAATCTTTTCTGAGTCATGTTATATTGCCATCTGCGGCCTGTCTGACTGCACCATATTTTTCAACATTTTCCCATAAACGGCACGATTTTCGGATTGAGAATAAAATGTGTGTTTTGATTTTTCCACGAGTCTCGTCTGGAAAATTTCTCATTCTAAGAAGAATTCAGCGATATATTATAGTAAACGTGTAGAGGTCTTCATGTAATGTACCCGTTATTCTTCTCAGAGTTTAATAAAACCTGAATTTTTTTGGACAGACTTCCTAAAAATCCTCAAATATCAAATGTCATGAAAATCAGTCGAGTCGCAGCCGAGTTGTTTCATGCGGACACAGGGACAGACAGACAGACATATGTACAGAAACTAATAGTCCCATTTCGCAATTTTGTGAAGGCGCCTAGAAGTGATTTGTCGTATAAAACATTGCTTACGTCAGCTACTAAAACTTTACTTTTGTTTCAGCTTACAACAAACTTTGACCCATTTTACGCATCAGACAATTGTGGACATTTCTTAAAGTAGGAAATATTTTTTTTTATTTACTTCGACAGAAGGAAAGAACATTCTGCAGAATCGCTCTTTAAGGAACTTAAGTACACACACACACACACATATATATATATATGTGTATATATGTATATATATATACAGGGTGGGCAAAAGTAGGTATACAGTAATTATTTTTTTCTTTATAGGTATTATGAATGATGGCAGGGAACTTAAGTATAGAACAAAGAAATAGTATATACTGTATACCTACTTTTGGCCCACCTTGTATATATATACGTATATACATAACGTCAAGGGGCGCCTCCGTCAACCTTGTGGTGGAAAAGAAGTAAATATTTCATACTTTGAAAGAATTTTGAAGCCTTAGTCATCCAGCACGCAATGCGCAAGCGCTGCATTGTATTGCTATCTGTGGCCACTCTGTCTCTACAACATTTCTACACATCATCTCATACACGGTGCGATTTTCTGAAAAAACAATCTTTGAACGTAAAATGTGAGTTTTGATTTTCTCTACCAAATTTGTCTGAAATAGTTGTGATTTGAAGAATAATTCTGCAAGATATTGTCATAAATGTACATAGGCCATCATGTAATTTACATAGGCCATCATGTAAAGTACACGTTGTTTTTGTCGGATTTTAATTAAACTTAAATTTTCTGGTAAGATTTTCGAAAAATCGTCCAATATCGGATTTCATGGAATTCCCTCAAGTGGAAGCCGAGTTGCTCCATGCGAACGGACAGACAGACAGACGTGTCGAAGCTCATAATTGCTTTTCGTAATTCTGCCAAAGCGCCTAAAAATACAGGTCGCAAAAATCACGAATTATGAAGAAAGAAATTTTCATGTGAAACGGTTGTCGGTGTTTAAACATTATTTATTGTTCCAACTGATGCACACTATTATAAAATTATAGAATGTTAAAACAATATAACATTATAACACTCGCTCCGACATGTTTCGGTTCACGCAGGAACCATCATCAGGGAGCAGACCTGTGCTAAGCTAAAACTACAAAACATGGTTCTTGTGCTCGTCGGTATAGACGCAGTCGATGTTATGGCGGCATATCAGCCTGTTGTGTGGGCGTACGGTTAACAGTGGAGCCAGGAACTGTACGCCCGCACAACAGGCTGATAT
>JGI20166J26741_11605362_pt1 | contig 11637 bp, 8 predicted proteins | sample TergutCu122P5_FD_26741 | JGI IMG/M metagenome (IMG submission 26741) | reverse complement strand
CTGGCAACGGGTTGTACACAATGCTGGTGACTACATTGAAGGACAGTAAAACTTTGAAACATGTATCTATTTTGTATCATTTGTAAATAAATAGTTGCCATTATTAAAGTTCCAGCCCTTGTATTATTCACCTACATTGATGATGCACGGTCAAACACAAATCAAACTATTAAACATATTTGAACTGTACTAAGTTATCTCAATTTAGCATTCCAGCTTGTGGGTTTTTTAATTTTTACTTACAGGTCAGCTTAGTTATTATATTGCCCAGATAATGAAGGAAAGGGATGATTACCTGTTGCTTCTTGTTGATCGTGCCAGTCAACGTCACAAATTTGATAACAAACTCAAGGAATCTCCATCGCTTTGTAAACGTATTCGTGCAGACATAGCAGATCTTTATCTGGAAAATATTCCAGACTTACACTTGTATAAGAGGGTTGTTGCCCTTGGGAAACACCTATGTGGATCAGCTACAGGTCAGTCTCAGATTTGTGCATATACAGTCAGAAACTCAAAAAATGCCACTGTTTACTGGCCAAAAACATTTGGTATTTCAGACTGTTTTCCAGTTTTTATTGGGATGTGTTGTTGTATAGATAGACTAACTTTTACCACTACTGTTACTGAAGGATTTGGTATAATTATTAGAAATTCTTCTTCACATGTTAAAAATTTCCAGCTTGAATGTTAGCCAAATTACCATTATTCTGAGTGAAGTTTATTTTGGTCTAGACATATGCTATACGTATTTTAGAACTGCTCATGACCTTTCCTCTTCATCCTTGCAGTATGCAGATATATCTACAAAGTACCCCAGACAGAATACATTTCAATTTAGTTAATAAGTAATATATGAATCATTGACTTTAATATATGAATCATTAACTTTAAAAGTAAAATCCTCTCACAGAGAGTTGAATTGCATCTAGCATAAATGCTCTTTGACTGATGTATATGTGCAACTCTTTCAGACTTTGCTCTGCGCTGCCTGATTGGTTGTGACAAAATGGAGGACAGAAAGGGAGTTCATGCTGCTGGAATTCTTATGGCTTTGTGCTGTCACCATCGCTGTGACTGGGGCTCTTATGCAGGCAAAGATTTTATGCTGGTATGTACATACATTACAGTATCAGTACAAACAGTCTATTATCATTATCATTTTTATCATCATTGTTATCATCATCATCACCATCTTTATGGAAGTACTGGAATTGTAATTACAGTGCATGTGTTTAATAAACAAGGGTAAAAATGTAACTGTTACTTAAAAAGACTGAATCAAAGTACAGGCTTAATCATCTTCTTGGAATATTCTCACAGATTTTTAGAGTTTCTAGGCAGAATCCAAGACAGTATTTTAAATAGACTGCCATCACAAGTGGATATCGCTGACTGTAAACCTGTTAACTGAAATAGAGGTGTACCTTTGAAAAAGAATACTGTGGGTAGCTGTATGTAGCATGTAAATTGTACCTTGGATTTGCAGGCTCAAGGATTCACAGCTGAAGATTTTAATGTGATGTGTTGCATAACAAGCTGGGCAACTTGTGGACCTGCGCACAGCAGAGGGATGTCCATCCTTGAAGAACGTGATGACACTTACACTGTTGGACGAAGGTCAGATGGCCGTTAGAACAAACATCTGTAGCCTGTAAAGTATTTTGTACAGCCTGTATACAGGTGGTGAAATATGGTGGAATACCCATAATTAAAATAATTTAAGGGATCATATTTTTTTACTTCATTATATAAGGTTTGGCCTTGCTGAAGCACAGATGATTAACTGTGGACTTCTCACTTCAGGGGCCCAGGTTCAGTCCCCTGATGTATCAGTTGAACATTTGGTTTTGACATGGATAAATATAACTAATACTTACATGGCACAGTGTATGCTACGAGTTCTGTCACTTTCCAAAATAAATACTAGTCAGTACATTATAGTGCCATTGCCACTGTACTTCGTTTTAAGTGGCCTGTTTCATGTTATAAAGAGAATGTCAAATTAAAGTCCCACCCTAGTTTTAATGTATATTCATATAGCATAAGTGTATTCAAGAATAAGACCCAGTTTTACTGTATGGATGTTTTAGTGTACTTAAAAGTAATTCTCATCATTTTTATTTTAGACCTCTTCACATAACTCTCACTGAAGATGATAAGAAGAAAATTGGGAGGAACAGCAAAGCTATACTGAATTATGGACGCCAAGTATATCTTGAAAATCATGGCTACAAGTGCAGGCAGTTTGAATATGTTACTGAGCAAACTTCGCCAGAGAATATTTGCATACTGGCAAAGAGAGTGACATAAGATTCAACATCTTGATCCTTACTTTGTGCTGCATGAAGCTGTAAATACAAAGGCACATATATTCCATTATTTAATGCAAAATATGTTGCTCTCGTAAGTTTTATATTCATATTACAATTTTGCAGTAAATACAGTGTACATATTTATGAGAAAAATTTTATCCAACATAATAAACAATTTAAATATTTTTATACTGTTTCACTGGTGCTGAAAATTTTATTCATCAATTCCTAGATTTAAAAGCAGTTTGAATTGTAGTGCATAATTGGTAGAGAGAGTAATATGACCAGTGCGGTTGCAGTTTATGAGTTGTGTGAATTGCCGAGGTCATGTGTTGTGTGAACGACCATTTTAAACAAGGAAGCATTTATAAACTGAATTCCTGGGGTAATCTGCAGAACACCAGGTTTTAAATTACATGGTTTAATTTATTTATTCAAATTCTTACACAAAAGCACAATAACTATATGTATGCTAGGTCATTTGGAAATTCCACCCTCCACCCCACAGATCATTTAGTATGACACTGCCCCGCGACGTAGTGTCTGCGTCGTTGGGCGCCAAAGGGATGAATGAAGGTCCCAAAGCATAAATGGAGAAAGAACTAATCGCACGCGGCCGCATTGTGCATATGTGCCACAGTAGAAGTAGTAAGCTTTATTATCGGCAGAGTTGTCACAAAGTATGGTTCGTAGGCACAACGAAAAGATGGCAGGAGTTTTCCCGCATGTAAGGAAGATTGCGCCCCTCAACGTCGGACCATGGTGTGGCCTCTGTGCCGGAGATGGTAATCCGTGGTAGTGTGTCATGGCTACGTATTGTAAACAACATAACCTCGATTTTGGCTAGAAATTCGTGGTGGTGTATAAGAATGTTTATGTCGTCAGTATGAAATAGATTTGCAAGAGAGTGTTCTGTTAAAATTGGAACTAAAAATGATGGGCGTTCCCATCCAAGTAGCAGTTCGGGTAAGATTATTGGCAAGGTTAGAATACTTCAGTACCAGTAGTGTTTCTTCGGATTGGCATATTAACACCTTAATTTCTGTGTGCCATATTTACGTCCATGTGAGTGGAAAAGTAGGCCAAAACAGTACTCCTGTCATTAGAAGGATAGTAGGCGTACAACGATTCAGTTCCAATATAATGTCTTTCAAAATGTACACACTAATCATCGTTATTGTTTTTCAGTGTTCGGTTAGGTTTACATGATTGTCACAATTCATGAGTTGAAAGGATAGCTGTGAATAGTGAGTACTGAGGGGTGTGTCTCTATTAAGGTATTATGGCATTTGCTAAGATTTATTTATTTTGTTCATGACTTACTTGGCGACGCTCGTGGTACATCAGAACATATAACGTCAAGTGATGTGATTAGTGAATATTAAATTCGGAAGGCTGTGGAAGCAATTGTGACCCAATTTTGAAGTACTGCGTGGAGGGACACGAGAAATCTATCAGCGTTAATGTCCCGGTCTAAATTCGAAAGGGGCACTGCCAGATACAAAACAACCGTATCTGCTTGAACCATCTTGGAGGGACATTTCTGTCTCCCGAGTCCTGTTATATTCATCTGACAAATTCATGACACTTGTTCCCAAATCAGGTCTAACCTATGTACGGTACACTCCCAATGTCAGTTCCCTTGATCATTAAACATCACATTATGTAAAACAGAATCTGTCAAGTTCTGAGGCAATGCAGAAGGTTAATAACTTTTAAAAACTCTTGGTGCAGCCCCATCAGCTGTTAAGTGGCTGAAATATGAACAGTCCTTTATTGATAACATAGTTTTCTCTGATAACTATTTATACAGGACTTGAAACAGTTTGGTAGTAATGGTGCCTTAAATGTACAGTAATCAGTCTTTTAGAAAGTGTAAAGAGCGTCCTTCATTGTTCATGAACAATACATTGTTGTCTTACATTTTTTATAAATGTGTAAGAAATTTTGATTTTGTAAGTATTTTGAGTTTAGTCATTGTAATTACTCTGTATCAACTTTGTTTAATTTTCTTGATTGTTTTTTTTCCATGTAAGTGAGTATTTTGCTGTTTTTTTCCATGTAAGTGAGGATTTTGCTGTTTTTTTCTTTTTTCAGGTGCGGCCTTTACTTCCCACATATAGGCTGCATGAAGATGTTTGTGTTGGTGTTTTTCCATATGCCAACAAAATTGTTTTGGCAAAACAGAACTGTTTCACTGTCAGTTATGCATTACCAATGAATTGCTCCCAAAGTCAACTCTTTGTCACCACTGTGTATCCGCTCATTAATTATGTTTTGGAAGGTGATGTACATATCACAAATATTATTAATATTTTATATATATATACTTCTGATGATAGATCTTTACTATTTGTTTAAAGCAACACTTTTTCAGTGTGGCTGTTTTTGTCTGTGCTTTAGTGTTATGCCCTGAGAATCTATAACTGCAGTATATCAGCTGATTTTGCAAAACAGTGGTTCTGGTCTCCAGAAAATTGTCATCCATGGTGGGGCTGTCATATGTTTGAGCATATTATCTGACTGTATTTGATAATGTACATTTAGAGAGGTTATAATGTTATTAACATACTTAATAGCTAGAACAGAACATACACAATTCATTGCCAGTAGTTTGAAAAATAGTGTAAAGAAATTTTTGCAGTTTGGAGGATTTGTGAGGTAACTGACTGCTGTTGTATTAATCATATGTCAGAACAGCGTAAGTTAGGGCAGTGTACTCTTGCCTAAACAGGCAGAGTATAGTTCATATGTATATTTTACATCAGAGAGTCCCAAAAAGTCTAGTATCACTAGTTTATAATCAGTCTGTAATCTGCCTCTAAACAACTTAATGTGACACAGAAGTACATGCAACAGGCATGGTGTGATCACATAGTTTCCAGACTGAATATAGTTCTCCTTAAGAACAATCCTTAACTTCTGATCAGTCTTGTCCCCATCAAAGTGGTCTCCTTGGGACTTCATACAGCAAGCCCCATGATTGTTCCATTGTTGGAAGCATTGTGTGAAGTGCACCATTTCATACTCAGCAAGTGCACCCCAGGGCTTTGCCTCAAGCATGGTGACATTGTTAATCTTCACCTTAATGTCAATTTGGAGTTTTGGGAAAAGAAAGAAGACACATGGCTATTTTGGTCTCTTTGAAGCCTCTGATGAGGGTCCTCACACATGTTAACATGATTCTCTTTCTTGCTCAGTAGGCAGGGCACAAATATGGTGGGGACTGATGTGTGTTCAAACTGTCTCCCCACCATCCAAAACATCCAACTCTCTCAGTTCATATTTTCATCCGTTTTGCTTATCAGTGGATGTTCCAAGTCATTGCCATTTTTGACAGAGGTCATACAACTTTTGAACTTGTAAAAACATGAAAAACTATGTTCTTCCCATTTTCTGCTCTCCAAAGGCAACTTACAATATTTTGAAAGTTTTCATAGCATTTTTTCCATAGTTTGAAACAAAATATGATGCATACATGCTGTTCCTTCAAATCTGTCATTTTCTAAGTATGTCAAATCACAAATGGAACAGAACACCCTTATATTTAACAAGACATCACTCAACAACTGCATGTGCTGCTTCCATCTTCCAATGAAATGACTCAGCAGATTCCGTATCAAGCAGTAGATGTTGGTGCTAGCAGCAGTAATGTCATCTTGTGGTCAGTTCAGAGGCTATGTCATTGCATCATGTATTTCTGATATTTGTGTGAGAGAATAGTTCAGTTGCTGTGCTTCAGTGTGTCAGCCAGTAAAGAGACTGACTGTGCACTAGATACCTGCCATCAAGGATGGTAATTCTGAATGATGTTTTCCATGTTTTTGTGAGTATGTCTGTTGAGATCCTGGCCTTAATGTATGCCGTACTGTCACTTCTATATTGCCAATGATACATCACAGTCATCCTACTGTCCACTGGTATATAAGCTGTGCGGTTATTTAAGTATCACTGACAAAATTAAGAAATAAAGCATGAGGACTGAGGGTGTTTCTTGTCATCACCAACATGTCCAGCTTTGTATCCTTTGACTCCCTTCATGGTTGATGGAGGTGGTTGGTAAGTAAAGTATCATATATATACGAATATAAGATGACACTGTATGTGATTGCAATCCCCATTGGTTCAGGAAAATACCTGTACAGAACATGTTGACAATTATTAGATGACCCCCATTTTTTCATTTGAATTATAAAAGAATTAGTGTCTTATATTCAGATAAATACAGTAACTGTTTACCTCACTGTAGTGTTGAGGTCAATTATTTTGATTACAATTAGTTGTAATCTGCCATTTTCATACAAAGGAATAGTTGGATGATGATTAGAAGATGATTCCTAGGCTATTTACCACTAATTCAAGAGGATTTTATAGCAAGACTGATAGGATAGGGATGTAAAAGTAAGGTAATCACCTCTCATATGTAGGACATAACTCGTTTGTTACAGGGTACGATATATCAGTAATTGCATATGGCCAGTCTGGTTCAGGCAAAACCTACACCATCCTTGGACCTGGTGTTCATTGTGCTTTAAGTGAGACTGAGTATGGCATTATTCCCAGAGTAACCAGAGAAATCTTCAGTCAACTGACTGTGAGTGTGGTATCTTCATAATACTTTATACATTTTTTTCCACCTTATTTTTCATGTGAAATTTGTTTTAGGAGAGGGGGGATAAATGCATAAGTTACCCAGAAGAATAAAGTAACATTATGATTTGTTACAGAATGACATTATCTGGTACTACACTCAGATTTGTTTCAACAACACTAGTTTATGTGACACCTCAACTTTAGCAGCAAATATTCTGTAACACCAATTAAGTCTTTGGCTTTTTCTGTAGTCATACTGTTTGGTTGGAACAACACTTGTTTATAGCAACACAGATTGTTTAGTTCTGTTCATGATATTACACCTGAGTTCAAATCTGTGTGATTGTACTAATAAGGATAGGTTATGTTAGGGATTTTAACAAAAGTGGAATGAACAGAAGGGGCATGGAAATGAAGAAACAACTGTTTTACTGTTTGACCCATTGGACACTTGTTTTTGAAATACAGACTCCGAACATTTTCTTTTTGGTATAACTGTGATAAAAATTTTATCATTGATTGCTGAGGTCCAGTAGATGAGAGGTTAAAGAATGGAAGAGAAACTCTTTTTCTTAGCCTTTTTCACCTTTGAAGGGTGGATTATAACACTACAATATGTGCAAAATTATCTTTACAGTTTCAAGGACCTGTAATTATTAATGTTTATTGTCACTAAAATTTGTATCGAAGTCATTCATGTTTACATCTCTGTTTGACACAAAAAGTGACGTGGGCTGACCAATGTGATTCACGGGTTCATATTTTTGTCATGCTCCATAGAGTGAAATGGCAAATAAAAATTACTGTTTAATATATAGCACAGTTGTGTGTACACAAGAACTCTTTAGCTTGGTCACACACCACATGTGACAGTAGTAATCCACATATCAAGATGTTGAATACCTTGACTGTCAGGATAAAAGAAAAGCTACAGACTGTTATAATATTTCTGTGGACAGAAGGTGTAGAAAGGGCTGCAATTCACTGATAATATTAATGCAGTATGCCAGTGGCAGTGTGATATATCATAATATGTGTTTGTTGATGAAAGTGTTAAAAATGGGAAGACAAATGTTGCTGTCGTTTGACACCCTGGAGTTTACAGAATTTAACCACTGATAATTTTGTCAGAGGAGGCAGAAGCAATGATCTGTCAGACCATTAAAGATAGCATCATTAACATTGCAGTTGAACTGAATGTAAGTTATGGGTTTTTTATCCCATGTTTCTGAATAATCTTAATTTTTGGTAAATTATTGTAAGATGGGTGTCAAAACAGTTAATGGAAGACTAAATGGAAACATGTGGCATTCACTACATAGCATCTGGCTTCTGAATTGTGTAAACACTGCAGATGAAATATAGATGTATTACTATGAACTTCAGTGCAAATGTCAGAGCCTTTATTACAAGCACCCAGCCTCTCCAGCTCAGGAAATGTTTATTAGGTCTGATACAGTATGGATGTAGGATGACATATTTTGCATTACATTATAGAAGCTAAGTACTTCCACTTTTCAGTCTTCACTGTAACTTGCAAAAGATTACTGGGCAAGGGGTGTCTTGGTTTGTCCCTGGCTAAAATAAGGCTATTATTTTATCTGCGAATTTTGTGTTTTCCACTTGCTGTCAACTTGCTTATTGTGTTAATGTAACCCACACTGGTGGCTGCCCACATGCTTAGCAGAATAGCAGCAGGAAGTGTCAACAGTATTTGTGAAGTTAAATGAAGACCCTCTACATTTCTGAGGCCTCTGCCAGTTCAGTGTCTCTCACAAAGACTGTAGCTTTTACCAGCTCAGTGGTGCTGACTGTTTGCTGCAATGTGGAAGCATAAGCAGTAAAGAACTTTCAGGAGGAGGATGCATTGCAGTATGCCTTGCAGTCAACTGAAATTGTTAGAATCAGTTATAGAAGTAGACTGTCTGAAAATATTCTCACGTGTCATGACAGTCTTCATCCATTTATGGCTGCCATGACAGTGGAACCTCTCAGCTAAAATTTGACAAGCTGTTTGATCTCATGTACAGTGTTGATCTTACACTGAGTATTTAACTCCACTTTGAACCATTTATGGAAGCATTATGGCTCAAACAATCCTCATGCATTGACAAAGTGAAGCAGGTGTTGGACATTGGACTACCGGAGCCACCAAACAAGTTCTTTGTTGATGCAATAAAGAAACTATTGATGCTTTGGACTAGATGCTGTGAACAGCTGGCAGACTGTAATGTGACAGATTTCTAACACTCTTAGTTTCCTTGGAATAAGCTTAATTTTTGGCAATAAAATATCTTTGTTTTGTTAATATTCATAGCCGTACAAGATGGACTCTGTACAGTACATGGAATGTGTTGCTAATGTAGGATCTGAGCATTTCATGAAGCATTAGGCCTATACAACTGTCTAACAAAAATCAATGTAGTATGTTCATCTGTATGTGGGAAATAATAATTTATGGAAACATTTCTGTGTTCTGTCATTTGTTACAGCAAAGTCCTGGTAGAAGATTCAAAATAAGAGTATCATTTATTGAGATTCATGATGATGAAATAAGAGATCTTCTGAATACAAGCCAGTTTAAGAAACACTTAATTGTAATAGATGATTTGAAGGTAAGCATTAGAAACTTACAAGGGTTAGGAGAGAAAGTTTCACACCAGTCTGTGATATTGGCAAAATTATACTCTCTAATATTGTAATATTACATGAATTTTAACTTTGATCTTATCTGTTTTCAAGGATACAACAGTTGTTGGAGCTGAAGAAATTGAGTGTCAAAATGTCAGTGAAGTATTTAATTGCTTGCATGTAGGAATGAGTAATAGGCAAGTGGGATGGGTCACAGCTCAGCAGCAGCAGTGTTGTTCCCATTCCTTATTCACCTTGACTCTAGAGCAGCAATGGGTAGCTGGTAAGTATTGTAAAGTCATCCAGCTAATAATAAATGATGAAGGTACTGATTCATTTGGCAGTAACATTTAGTTGTTGTAATCCCTCGTTAACATGCTGTTTAACCATGCTGTAGATATCAAATCTTATTTCTCAAGGGTTCATTGTTACAGAAGATAGGAGGTGAAGGTAATCAGTTTTTGAAACATGCATAATGTGTAAAAGCTCAAGTTGTCAAATAAACAAGTGAAGTATATATAAGTGAATGAAGTGTGGTCGTGGAGTTTCCAGACTGGCCAAAAGATGAACTACTGCAGTTATTGCAGAACTCATCTGATAGATTGAGGTAGAGTGGTATCTGCAGAGTCATTTGCTGATGATATCAGATATCTAGAGTGCATCATCTTGAAGTTATGCTTTGTGTAGTGTGGCTGTATTTTGTGTCCTTTGCAATTTTTGCTCCTTCAGAAACTGGCAGACTAAGCACCAGTTCATGTCTATCAGGTTCTGCTTCAAATTAGGCAAAGCTTTACAGAAACCTTCGCATTGTTGAAACTTGCTTTTGGAGAGGAAACTCTTCAGTATTAATTGTGTGTAACTTATTTTGCAGATGGCATCATTCACAATATATGTTCAAAAGCTCAGTTCACTGATCTTGGAGGCTTTGGGAAGACAGTTTTAGTGGAAAATGATGGTCATTTCATATCAGAATCAGTTCGGCTGGATGGTGGTTTGGTTGCCTTGGCAAATGTTGTTTCCACACTGACAGAACCCCAGTGGCAGCACACACAAGTCCCCTATATGCAGTCTGTGCTAACAAGACTCCTTAAAGTGAGTAACTGATGCAATGTGATTGTGTAGAACTGTGGTAAGTATCACAGTAGATTAATTCTCTGGAGGTTCCAGATTCATTCCCAGTTACTAGCTACAATAAGGTAAAGTTCACTGTGTAACCTGCCATGATGGCATGGAGGGGTGTAGAGGCATAGCTGTGCTCTTTCTTTAACCTTGGAGCTATATGGGGTTGCGTGGTTAACACTACACCCTGGTCACTTAGTCCCAGGAATGACCTGGTACCCACTGTATAGGAGGCTGGGTGGACCCTGGGGCCAGTCCAGATGGGTGCAGAAAATGCCACCCAAACTGGAATTCACTCCCCAGACTATCCAGTGTGTATCGTTAACAATCTCCTGAAGATTGGTGTAGATGTAACTTCCATTCGAAGAAGTTTATGACAATATACTGTGTACAGTTCACCAGTACCATCAGCAGAAGGAAGTATGAGTAACTTGCTGATGTCCACTGTACTCTTCCAATTACTCACAAGTTAAGGAAATTATGTTTATGTTTTACTGCATGTGTATAAACAAAACTAAACTGAAACAGAACTTGTGTACTTTAAAATGATATAGGCATTAGAAGAAAATGTGTGTATCTTGTTCAATATGTGCTTCAAAATCGTGTTCTAACACAGCACTACATTAAAAATTAAAACAAATATGATTACAGTATATTCTAAAGTCGTGGGCCAGGATAGCACAGTCGGAATAGCGACTCGTTGCAGACTGGACAGTCTGGGGATCGAATCCCGGTGGGGCCGAGATTTTCTGCACCCGTCCAGACCGGCCCTGGGGTCCACCCAGCCTCCTGTACAATGGGCAATGGGTCTTGCCCGGGGTTAATGTGGCTGGGGCATAGCGTTGACCACCCTACCCCATCTAGCACCAAGGTTAAAGAAAGAGTACAGCTGTACCTCTACTCCTCTGGGCCTTTGTGGCCTGTTCTAGGGTGAACTTTACCTTTATATTCTATAGTGAATGAAGACAATTTCCACATA
>JGI20166J26741_11605140_pt1 | contig 11639 bp, 5 predicted proteins | sample TergutCu122P5_FD_26741 | JGI IMG/M metagenome (IMG submission 26741) | reverse complement strand
GCAGCGTGCTGCTCGAAACATGTTGAGGAGTGTAGTGTAACATATATATTGTTGAAGATTAAAAGAACTGTGCACTAAGTTGGTATTTTGAAAAGTCTATACTATGATGCACGGTCAGAAAAACATCAGATCAGTACATATGTTTGTGTATGTACATATATGAACACAAAAAATCAATCATTGTTTTGTACATAAAAATCAGTTTCTTTGAAAAGTACAGATATTACCTGAAACCTCTCACAGATACTGTTCACAATGATAATTAGTGAAGATTTCTTGTATCCATCTTTAAGTCAGTTACATTGTAAATATGTTTCCACTGCATATTAAACAGCAATCTACAAACAGTGCATCAACTTCCAAGCCCACTGTCTTAAAAATTTGATTTTACCAAGAAATCCCCTGAAGGTTAATCCATCCTCTACCTTTATGCACATTATTATTAGTGCAGTTTTACATATTCTCATTTACATATGACAGTCTACCGGGTTGTGATACTGCCAGTTCATAGGTTGGCACCAGTATGGCAGAGGAACATATTCTTTCCATCTTATGAGTGGGCAGAATTACTGTATCCAGGTAGATGCTGCAGTCTGCATCTGCAGGAGAGATGGAATTGCATCCAGACAGATAACGAAGCAGCTACCTAGATGTAATTCCATCTGTGCTGAAGAAGGAGGCAGCATGCCCCTGAATGTACAGTGTCTACCTCCAGCAAACCATAATATGAACCATACCTTCTGTGAAAGTCTATAAACCATAGGACTTTCTATTAATTTGTATAATTACTCTGCAACATATTCTTTGTCGCACTCAGAATGTTTTCAGTGTTTCTAAAGACAGTACCACAAAGTATGAATCTAATGTTATGCCAAAATTAAAACAGTATAATAATGGATTCTAGAATGAAGAATTAATTCACTTACATTTACCGGATTATATAATAAGGGCTCCAACCATTTATTCAAAATGCATACTGTGTTCTACACACCACTGTCAGCAGAAGCACTGAAATTACAGCCACTAGGGCAAGTGGATAGCAGACAAACTTTACACCAAACCTCCCCGTAGTAAGTGGAACTAATTTCTGATTTGTGCACAAGAATATGTGCATAGAAAACTTAATAACATTTGGATTCTGGTGTTTAAATTCATAACAGATTTAATGTGAACCCACCTTTACCTTTCATAAGCACAGCACCCTGGTATGTTTTTATAATCTTTCTGAGTTGGTGGTAAATCTTATTCTCTGGTAAATGCTGGCTTTGGCATGAAGCCTAACACAGGGATTGTTACTTAAGTTAGTAGTAGATAGAGTGAATGTATATACTGAGAGTGAAATACACTTCACTTGTACAGGTTAGCTCTGTTGTATTTAGATTTTTCTTCAAACAGATGGTAGGTTAATGATGTGGAAAACTATGGCAGTGGAAAATTGAGTTTCTATGTTCATAAAATATTAGTTTTATACATATTTTATAAAAGTAACTTGTCCTAGCAGTTTTCATTGTGTTTTCCCCATCTATCTCAGATGAAGCCTGCATGAAATGAATTCTGTGGAATTATTATGTGATCTGATGTTATAACTATTCCCTGCTTTACTTCAAAAACTAAAATAAGTTAATTTGTCTTATGAAATATTGCACTTAACCACTGAGATATGCAGTATTATGAATGGACTTGAGGAATGCAGTAATTTAAAAAATTTTGTCATGTGCATATTATTTTTCTGATATTGATCATTTTTCTGTGTGATGCACCACAAAGAAGTGTGCACTGCTACTGACATTTTGGAGATTATTGCAGTCTACATCTTCAAGGAAAAACTGAGCCAGTGTGCTGTCATGGTTAATTGACTTGTATTCATTAGGTGTCTGGTTTGAATCTTGGCCACAAGACTGAATATCATGATTGAAAGTTTTTGTGGTTTTCTTCAGTCCCAGGCAAAAGTAAGATAATTCCTCTATTAGGCTGTGACCACTCCTACATGCTTTCCAAGGCTCTCATCGTGTATCTTCCTACTGTATGATACTTGTATTCTGAGCTACTTCCAGCATTGTTAAATGAACTATTAATGAGTACAAATAAATTCAACGTGTTGTCAGTACTTTTCCAATATGTATAGCCCTCATCTATCATTAGATGTTGAGCCATAGCCAACAGGAAGTGTAAGAAAAAGAGACTTGGAACAGGAAGTACCATCCAACAAAGGGATTTGCTCTTCTAAGGTCTCTTTTTATTTTCATACTGGCTCTCTTTCACTGCTGAAATGCTGTATGTGTACTGTACCTATCAACAAGGGCCATGAGGTGGTTTATCATTTCACCCTGAAGATAGGTACAGTAATAATCTCTGAAATGTCAGAAATACAGCCCACTTCTACACAGTGCCATCTCCAAAAAACAGGGCATTGCCAATGTTGTTTGAACCGCTATGAAAATCTGGTAAGTCATTTTCTTTTGTAAGGGTAGCCGAGTACTTTAATTAAATCCCAGATTATCTTCTATGCTACCTTAGTTACATTAATGAAACATTTTCAGTGTATTCTTGGTGTATGAAAATGCTGTGTATTGAATAATATACAATGTAATTGTCTCTACAGCATAGCTGCTCCTTTCAGTGTTGCTTTGTAGAAAACTTTAGGAAACTGGGTTGCTTTCTTGTGAGAACAGAGACATCTGGTTAAATGTGAATGAATAAGGAAATTTAATTCAGCCCATAGTATTTTTACCTACTTAGTGAAGAAAGTCATGTTCATCTGCTGACTTTAGAGTGCTAAATTCCTATATTAATATTACCTTATGATTCATTAAGACTAAAAAAATTATATTCAACAGTAGAGCACACACGGGGCACACGCTAGAGTAAAGGTGTAGAAAGATGACAGATGATGGCACAATGTGCGCATTATTTTTACAGAAGACAACTTTACACACATTTTAAACCTACTGCATAAATAAGCAGGCATGTGGGCTTCTGATTACGTGACATAATAACCATTTCCTGTATGCGGACTCCAATCTTCTGGGATATGACACAAATCACTGGATAATTGGTTCACAACACTTCAAAGGAATATAGTGCCATCCTCTTTGATGGTACAGGAATAATTCTTCTTACCTTTAGTCCCTGGAAGATGAAGATGTTGTGTTTCTTCTTTCAAAATGTCAGGAATTGGTAGTAGGTTATGTGGCAGGTATCTCAGAAGGATGGAGTTGCCAACTACACCACCATGTGAACCTCATGATTTTCACTTTCTTTATATTCTTACATGTACAATTGTATATGTTGTATTGCACACATACACAATTTACACAGGTCCCATGCAGTTGACAGTATTAAAGCATTTTCCCATTTACAGATATGTTACCATAAACGAAATCTGTTGCAGACAGGCATTTATGTATCCCAGGCTTATAAATGAATGGAAGTGCTTTAGTGAGAGTCTCTGTTGTCCACGTACATTCTGTATGCTTGTACATTCCTCAGTGGCCCTTATACACATTTATTGTTGGTACATATCACTTTCTTGATGGATGTCATCATTGCAGAAATTAGTGCTAGAACTTCATAATACAGCATATCTTTTGGTGAATAATATGTAGTTTTATTACCCCAAGAACGACAATATGAACTGCTTGCATCATATTTTAGAAGACATTTTACAGGGTCTTTTTCATAAATCATTATGCACCCTGTACAACAGAAAACATGGTAATTATGTATATCCCATTTTATTGCAGTATGTTGTATGAAAACCAAATCAAACTTTGAAAGAATTCCTTCAAAAATGTCCCATTTTGCACAACATTGTTACATGATATAAAGCATAGGTCTCATTTTGATGTATGGCTTTTACTTCAGAGTGTTGTTGTGTGGTTATGTTTAACAAAGTACAGTTAAATTGTTGTGTGGGTCCCTCCACCATAGGCACATGGCTGTTCTGATTTCTGTTGCTTATTTCTGCCATGCATATACAACATAAGGTGAAAAAGGTTAAAGAAACATTTTGTGTCATCTCCAAAAAAGTAAACAGTTGTCTATTAATACTGAGTTTATGTATTTCTGGTGTCTTGGATTAGAACATTCTTGATTAGGTTTGTAATCCAAAGATTTGATTTTCATTTATTCAACAAGAGGGCACTAGAGGTAAAGAAATATGAAAAAAGTGGTTAATGGGAGAAGATGAGCTAACGTGTTGATTTTGTATTTGACCGTCCTGGGCTATATCTACCTGACAAGGTGGAGCGGGAGTCCAAATTGCATGTGAGGATACATCCATTTTGTTCTGAAAGTGATCATCAGTAAAATGCACGTAGAGATCACTGTGGAACTTACACCATTATAGGAATGAAGTACTATCCACATTATATACATATATGACATTTTTACTTTTGTTGGAGATGTGGAACAGGGTGTGCAAGTTGATATGAGTCCACTTGGGCTCAGAGTACTTAACTCTACACCAGTGTTTCCCAAACTCTTTTGCTGACACACACCTTTTGGCTTGGAGAAATAAGCACAGATCCTTACATCCTTGCTCATGCAAATAGTGTCTGGGTAATAGGTATCCAAAATTAAAAATTTATATCTCAGAACTTGTTTTAGGTAGCTGTGAATACATTCCATTAGCATACTTAACAATATATAGCATGATTTTACCTTAATTAAACTAATTGTCACTTGTTTCATGAGTGCAGGCGGTTTCTTCAGTAGATATTCCAACGATCCTACAAAATAAACACATCACTAATGAGGAAGTTCCATGATTATTTTTAATAAAATATTAAATGTTCCTTTAATTATGAAATAAGCAAACTTCAATGTGCCATTACAGACGTGTATCCATGGATTCCCTGGGAATTGGTTGCAGATCCTTTGGGATCCATGGAGTACACTTTTGGAACCAATGCTCTGTACTGTTAGTTACTGGAGAAATAATGTCTCCCTCATTGCCTGTTTAGTTTTGTCAGCAATATGTATATCTGCATTAAATAAATATTGTGTTTCTATGATGTGCATGTATATACCATTTAGTCTATAAATTCCAGAACCTTTTGCATACTTATAATGTTTGGGAAAAAGAATATTACAGCTATTGAGCATATTCCATTATACTTAACAGAACAATGGCATGAAGCATGTGTTCAGGTAGTGAAACAGCTGGCCAGATATATTAAGTGGCAGATGAGGGTAGCTGAAACCAGAGATGCTGAATTGTAACGTAGGAACCAAGAGTAAAAGAGCTTTTCATTTCAAATGTATTTGTTAATTTCATTGTTATTAATTTGATCTTTGCCTCTTTTTCTGATAATTATGTAGAAAATACAATGATTAAACTCATTTCCCATGCTTAAGAAACACTTTGGAGTATAAAATGAGATAATAATAATAAGTGGGAGATATCCATTTAAATTTCCTACTTCAATGGGTTAATTATGTTGGTTTTTATTAACCATGGAAATATGATGCTTAATACTAAATGTTTAAGGACTGTAACCAAAATTTTCTGTTTGCTGAAAAGTTTCAGTTATAATTTCCAGTCGGTTTTCTCGTCACAGATTTGGGAAATATTTATAACAATTATGATTACAGGTATACATAATCATGATAATGATCTGAAGCTTCAGAATTGGGAAAACTGTAAAGATTCTTGTAACAGGTGCATGTATTGTTAGAATTGTACACTGGTACTTTGAGTATATTTTTTTTAAAGTTATGAATAATAATGTAAGAGAAAGCTGAATACGCTACAGTGTATGTTAAATCAGTTATTTGTAGGTACATTCAGATGTGCAGTGTAATGATCATTCTTATCACTGCATGAAGACTCCCCTCAGTAGTATTAGGTATATTTAAGACTAGTCAATTTACTTACATGTACTTATTCTACTGAAGATACCTGTAATGAAAAAGAAATGCAAGAAGATCCAAGATCAGTGATTCAGTCACAAATAGAGTAAAAAAGTGAATTGTGACTGACACAGCTCTTCTGGAGTGCAAGTTATGGTTTACAACATGAATATGTTGTATGCTCTAAAGTACTACTCAGAAATAGATGCATAAACACAGTGCATTGCAGCCAGGTTATAGACAGGACAGAATGTATGTCAGGCTGCACAGAGTAACATTAAGGCAAGCAAAGGAAAATGAAACCTCTCCCTATTACCTTCACCTTCCTCTTGGAACGGGATCTGCCAAGATACTATACACTAATATGCTTTCTCTCTGTCTCTCTCTCTCTCCTCTGTCTCTCTCTCTGTCTGTCTCTCTTAGTACTGGGTATTTTCTGCTCATGGTGCAGCTGTCAAGCATGTATGACATCTGATGTGTTATTTGTAAAACACTTGCAAAGTTAAGGTAACAAACATCTGTGCAAGTTTATAATAATAATATAAATTGTTTAGGTAATGAAGGAGCACTAATCATGTCAGTTCTCATAGACAAATGAATTTAGTGGGTAGTTTTAATCCTCCTGTTTGTCATGTAGAATTAAAAATCATGTACTAGTTGACTGAACACTCTAGCACTGTCAAACATTGGAATATGATTACATTGTGGATTACTATTATAAACTGAAAAGTTCCATGCTGTGGTTAAACTGTGCCAGAATTGTCAGTTAGTTTACATTTTGCTTATTTCAGAAGCTCTGTCACCATTATTGCCACTACAGAATTGTTTTCATACATTACAAGAACCCTGAGGAATAGTGCTAATGTAGTATATTTTGTTAAACAGAGGTAATGGGCATGGCAAAGTAAGAAATTGGTTAGAGTGTGGAACAAAACAACTTCCTTGCATTCATGATAAAACAGTGCAAGAAAGAGTTATCTCACTTTAATTACACTTGCGCAATGGCAATATCAGTGCTTAGTATTGTAGCTTTCTTGTTGACAGTTAGGCTTCCCTAAAGAAATGTTTCCTTTCAAATTTTTACTTTGGTTTTTAAAATTCCAAAATACTCACCAATAAAATGTGATGTGAAAATATAAAGAAATATTCTGTAAGTTGGGCACAGATACATCTTATGCTTTTTCATACTCAGTATTTCTCATTCATTTAATTGTTATGTACTGTAATTTTGCCAAATCACATGCAATTTAATCTATGATATGGTCCTTTTTAAAGGGGTTAAGTGTGCATGTTTTTGATATTCTAGTTGCTGGAAATTTGGCAGAGGTCTAATGCATGAAGGTTAAGTGATTGTAGATGGAAAGATCTGGGACCAGCAGTTTCTGTTTCAAAGCCACACATCCCCGATAACGTAGCATAATGTTAATCTATTGTGCCCTTATGCTAGCATAAGCATACAGGAAATTTGAATTTCCAACTTTATTTCTAAGTTCTGAGAGGAAAGGTTTGAATTCTCAAGTTTTATGAATGAGTAAATGAAATACGGGTGAAGGTTCTTTCAAGTTCACTGTCATATAATACATACACTATGGAAATAAGAAATGACCTTCAGAGTTTCTTAATTGGATTTGAGCAATTTAAGTGTATATTCCAGCAAGCACCTGAATAACTTTAATTTGATATAGGAGCTTAATATAGACTAAAAATGGCGTTAAACAGAAGATCATACGTAACATTCTAAAGTAAGGCAAACATATGCTGTAACACTTAGTAACAGAGATTATAACAATCCGTCTTAATGATTTCTGGGAAAGTTTAAGAGATAATTGCAGTGTTCCCTCCTTAGTGTTTGTGTTGTTCATTTTAACCCTGCAGATGCCTCGGTATAACTGTGTTTTCTGTTCTTGTGGGATATTGTGCCATGTCTGATATTTCAGAACCACCACACTACCCCAAAACATTGTATACCATTCAAAAACTGATGCAATGCAATATCCCAGAAACATGGAGAACTCAGCTGAACCATTGTGAAAGGCTAATAACTCTGAGTATGATGTTGCAACTTTGGGACCTTCAAGAATATTCCATTTTGTGTTAAAGTCTATAGAATGGTTCTGAGGCCCTGCTAAGCTGTGGGCCCTCTTTACTGACCACTCCATGAGCATATCATTAAGGGTAACAGAATTTGTCATGAGTGCCACCACCTCTGAATAGCTTTCTGTGCCTCTGCCTAGATGGGCAGTCCACATCTGGGTGATTCATACAAATGAACTTTGAAATATGCCCTACTGTTTGAAAATAACGCAGTGAAACAAATTGACAAAGCAGTGAGAATTTTCTGAAGACTGTTTCTTCACTAGGAATATTTTATTATGCCTTTTCAGGAATGCACTGTAATCTTCCCTGGTCTGTCTGCAGTGTGTACGTTATTGTCAACTGCTGGTAATACACTGTCTCTATTATGACTGACGAATCTTGAATTTTGTCACATCAGCTGTTACAAGATGGGCATTGTTCAGACATTTTAAAAATTATGAATATTCCTTCAGTAATATTTATACATCTATGAGAAAATGTTCTATTTTGACAAGTAATTTTGTGCAGGTTATTCATCCTTTTGTACTGAGTTCATATTGTAAATCGTATATTCATTTCCTTTTTCATTATTCCTCTTTCTTTTTACAAGGGATTGGTCATGAATATTACTTCAAGTGGAACTCACATTTAATATGTGTGTGTGTGTGTGAAACAAAAGTGGAATAAGCTGAAAAAGAATAGTGTGAAATCAAACCTGTAATCCCTTAATCCCTAGCACAGTGCTTTTGAATGTTATTTTGTTTACATCTTATTAGCACACAAATTATCTTAAAAATATACTGTCTGTTATTTTATCAGTGGGCTCTTGTGAACTTGGTAATGAAAATTAGGTCCCCTGAAGGATGAAGAATTTCTTAATTAGCTGAGTGTCTGTTAGTGGAATGACTTTGGTGTATGGAGTTGTTTGTTTTGTAATGTGATATTTAAGACAGTGGTCATATTGTGAAATGAAGCTTTATGCTCTCTTTCGCTCTATTCTAACAAAATGCTTGCATGGGTCTGGTATGGAGGTGGGAATTTACGTTAAGAGTAACAAAGACAGTTGGGCTTCATGCTTGTTGGGTTTAGACTAATATTGCTTATTTCTTATATACGCTATCAGTGACACATTGCCTGAATAAATTTGTAGTATGGTGAAGAATGGAAGCACTGGTCACCAAAATAAAAACATAATTTTATGTCAGTGTTCTTTACACTTTTAACTGTGGCCCTTCTTTCAGCCCTTACTGCTTAATAAAATGTTACTAACATTGGTCTGTTGACATGTGAGCATTGTCACTGTCACTACTGACGTACTAGCTACTTCCTAACATTATACAGCTCTTCATGGCAGACGAACAATATAAAAATTGTAAAATGTGTATGAAGGTCAGGTAGTGGTCTTTTGTGAAGACAGTAATGAACCTTCATAGCAATGGAAGGTGGGGTATTTCTTGACTAGCTGAGCTACTCTTAGCTTATCAAGAATAATTCTGCTGTCTGGAGTTAGATGAAATTTATCTTCAGGAAATGCAACCGTATAATTGAGAGTAAATATTGTATTGAAATATCTGTGGCCATAGTTATTTGTGAAGACTTAAGTAGCATCCAATATCTTGAAGTGATCAGTGCCCCATTACAACCAGCATGTCTGTTAACCTGCGTGTTGACCTCTGGCAGGCGATCCCGTTCACTCAAACCACCCAGGCAGCGATTTCGATTCAGATTTTGACATCAATGACAACAGTGAAATAGTGATTGAAGTGGACGAAAGCAACGTGATACCTAACACTCTCGCCGAGATCAACCACGCAGGTAAGGTGATGGTCACATGACCACTGAGGTTGCCATGTGGATGTTTTGAGTATCTCACAGTTTCTTGAACACTGTTTTATTATTGACACTTTATCATGATTTTCTTGATTCAGTTTGTGTGCATGTTGTGTGTCCTCAGGGTGTCATGTGAAAGTGTATGGCACGGGGCTGGAAATGAACCTCTTGATATTATATTCCTATTTATGCACCTCATATGCTTACTCCTTCCAGTTCTGTTATGTTGATATCCTTCATTCTGGGCCTTGCATTTTGTGTGTGTGGATTCAGCACATGTTTTAAAATATTATTTAAGTGTAGTGTAATATTTCTGTTTAAATTCTGACTTTTTAAGATAATTAAGAAAATTTGTCATGCATTTTGTTTTCTGTTGATTTGGTGTGGACATTACAGGTAGCAGTAAAAATTAAATTCTCTCTTTGAACCTGTATATGAACATAGCATGTAACCAACTGAAATACAAATTTCAACTAACAAATATTTAAAAACTGATTTCCTTCTGCATGGAAAATGTCCTGTATTCCCTTTTCAAAAGACCAATCACTCAATGCTGTTTAGGGAAATAATTACTGTTTATTCTAAGAATTTCAAGAAACCAATAAATATATCTCAGATGTCATATCCATACTGCCATTGATGTTTTGTGCTATTAACAAAATAAATATACCATAAAATAAACATTAATATGTGTGTGTGTTGGATAAAACCGCTAACATATCTGTAACATGTTTCAACCATGAAGTGGTGCAAAACTCCTGCATCTCCAAACACACACACACACAATGCTTCCGGAAGATAATGTCCAAAATGGCAGCAAGTGTTCTGAATGAATAGCAAAGTTTAACCAGCTCGTGGTTCTCATATAGTAAGCCCAGTTTTAATTTATATGCAAGAAATTTTATTTTATTACTAATGACAGATGCAAGTTAATTTTAACTTTGTTGTATATTTTAAACTATACAATTACATGTGTTGACAAAGATGTTCCGTGTGAGTATGACCACTTAAAGGTTGAAACATTTAGGGGTTATGTTAATGGATTTATTTGATGGATGCATGCTAATGCAGTGTTTGATTGTTTATGTATTTTGCTAATAAATGTGCTTAGTGGGCAAAATACAGAGTTTTATAATGTCAAAGCAGACTACTTGGAGTTGCCACAGCATTTTTAAGGTGTTAATATGTCCACAGATTTTATTATAAGTTTATTTCATATAAACTAACATTTAGAATCTATATTCGCAGTGACGTCAGAGATACAGCAAAACTGTGCTTATAATTATTAGTTATTTACAATTGAATTTGGTGTAAGAATAAGTGATGTGTGGTATGTAAGGATTCATGACAGAAATTGTTGCACATCCTCTACAGTTACAATAAAATTACAGTAAACTCTTTCATGGGTTCTGAACTTGTTCAGTCCTGTATGAAACTTTATTAATCAAATATCTGAGTAGTTTAGTTCATCAACATATAAATGAGGTTTTGTACCAACATTGATTTTAATACAGTTTTGAATGTTTCTATATTTTATATTTTGTGGATGATATTAAATAGAGATCATAATATACTTTTGTATTAATGTTATGGATGTAACTTTCTGTAAAGTGGTAAAAATGTCTCAGTCAGGAAGATATGTGAGTGTAGTGTAGACAGTTCATCGTCATATTCACCACATTTAACTTGTAACTATTGTTTGAATATTATAAACCCAAACAAAGTGTGCTGTGCCTGTAACTTTGTAAAGGTAAAGGTAAAGCAGTCCCGTTACAGGCCTGGATGGCCCAGAGGGTTCCAGGAAGTTAAGGTTCCCAGATTTCATGACAACGGCACAGGATGGTGGTAAGGTTGTCAGCCTTACGCACCGGCCGCCTTTA
>JGI20166J26741_11605029_pt1 | contig 11640 bp, 10 predicted proteins | sample TergutCu122P5_FD_26741 | JGI IMG/M metagenome (IMG submission 26741) | reverse complement strand
AGTAACGGAAGCGATGGCATACAAATCTTTCAGCCGGCTGGATTTTTCGATTGAAATGCTTGAAATTACAGCAAGAGAATATGCTCTGCAACGTCATTTGGATGTAGAAAAAAGTATTTTTGAAATAACTGAATTGAATCTGAAAACCATGCAAAAATATAGAAAATGACTGAAACGCTTGTAAAAATAATTATCCCTGTTTATAAAACCGCTTTTTCTCCCGATGAAGAAGTTTCTTTAAACCAATGTTGCAAGATATTAAAGGATTACCCTTTGGTATTTGTTAAACCCGAATCATTAATTATTAATGAATTATTGACAAAATTTCCTCAATTTCAATTGGAATCTTTTCCTGATTATTATTTTAAGGGATTAAAAGGATATAATTCATTGATGCTTTCTCCCGAATTTTATGAAAGATTTTCAGATACGGAATATATTCTTATCTATCAAACGGATGCCTTTATTTTCAGAGATGATTTGAAGTATTGGTGTTTTTTGTCTTATGATTACATTGGAGCACCATGGATTCAAAAAAAGCGCAACCCGATTGCTCTTTTCTTCCATCAGAGAAAATTAAAGAAAAAGCCACATAAAAAAGAAATCCTTTTTAAAGTAGGGAATGGAGGATTTTCTCTTAGAAAAGTAGCTCCCTTTATAGAAATTACTAAAAAAGAAAAAAATTGCATTGCAAATTATTTGTTTCCCGAAAATACGAATTTAGACTTTATTCCTGAAGATGTTTTTTGGGCATTAGAACCTCAACGATTGGGGTATGAGTTCAATATTCCGGATTATAAAAAAGCGTTGGAATTTGCTTTTGACCAATATCCGGCTACTTGTTTCGAAGCAACGGGAAAATTGCCTATGGGTTGTCATGCGTGGAGCCGCACAAAGGGACGTAAATTCTGGGAAAAATATATTTCTAATGAGGGATACTCTACCCACTAATCTAATTTCACATATTGTAAATGTAAAGAAACAAAACATTTTCTTTTTTGTAAAAAAAGTAAAGAATCGGCTTTCATGTTCTAAAAAACTTATAAATATAATCCGAAATATTTATACGATTTGTCCCGATTCTGCGTTTAAACACAGAAATAACTTTTTAAATACACACATAATGGTTTTTAAGATGAAATTAAAAATTATACAGATTCTTGTTATTCCCGGTTTCCTTTTTTCTTGTATGGCTCCGCCTAAGAATATTGCTTATTTTCAAGATATAGACAAATACCGACAAAATCTGCGAATAAAAAGCGATTCGACAGCGTACGCACCAATCATCAAAAATTTCGATGAATTGCTGATTACGGTTACCGCTCCCGTTTTAACTCAAGAACTTGTTGCTCAGTTCAATCTTCCGATGACATCTTATTTAACGCCGGGAGAAACCGGAACGCTCAATGTCCAACAAGCCCCTACTGTCCAAACCTATATTGTTGACAATACCGGAACTGTTAATTATCCGGTTATTGGGCGGATACCTTTGGCGGGATTGACCAAATCACAAGCCATTGATCACGTGAGAGAATTGGTTTCTGATTATATTAAGGATCCTGTGGTTAATATAAAAATCGTATCATTCAAAGTTACTGTTTTAGGTGAAGTTCTGAAGCCCGGAACCATCCCGGTCAGCCAGGAAAAAATCTCTATTTTGGATGCTATCGGGGCAGTGGGAGATTTAACTATTTATGGCAACCGAAAAAATGTCTTGTTGATCAGAGAAAACAATGACGGTACGATCAGTAATTTTCGGGTTGATTTGACTTCGGCCGATTTATTTAATTCACCTTATTATTATTTACAACAAAATGATAAAATAGTTGTTGAACCGAATAAAGCGAGACAATTAGACAGTAAATACGGAATTGCCGATAGCTACAGACTATCAACATATTCCACAATTTTTACTGCACTTTCAGTAATCGGTTCGGCAATTACGGTTATTCTATCCATAAATAAAAAGTAAAATCAAAGAACAATATCATTATGGCAAATCAAACAAATAAAAGTGAATTTGAACAAGTAAAAGATACCTTTTTTCTATGGCTGAAACATTGGTACTATTTTGTTATCGGTATGGTAATTTGTCTGATACTTGCTTTTATTTATTTAAAAGTAAAAACACCCGTAATGACGGTAGCGGCTCAAGTCAGTCTTCGGCACGACGAATCATTGACGGGAGCATCTTCAATGTCGAAAAATCAATCCGTATTGAGCGCTTTCGGGTTAGGCGGAAATTCGCAAAATATTGAAGATGAAACACTCAAAATGGGTTCGCAAGGGTATCTGAAAAAAATGGTTCGTAAATTTGCGCTTAACTTCGATTACAAAGAATCCAAATTTTTTGGTTTTACAGATAAAGAATTATATGATCGGTCACCCGTTGTTTTGAGTGTCGATGACGCAATTTCGGATACTATTTCTCCCGTACTTTTTATTTTGGACATAACAAAAGATTGTACTTTTGTAAAAATGAAATCCAATAACAAAATAATCGGGAAATATGACATAACAACTTTCCCTTCCGTTCTGAAAACTCCATTGGGAGCTTTTACAATTTCTAAATCAGCATATTTTGACAACTATGAAAAACCTATGAAAATAAATGTTTTTTATACCAATTTTGATTTTGTGACCCAAATTTACCAAAAGGCAATAAAAATAGACTTTGAAAAAAAGAATTCGGATTTGATTCAGTTAACAATGAATACCGAAAACGTTGTTCTTGCAAAAAAATTGCTTAACGAAGTGATTGCTAATTACAACGCCGTATGGGATTCCGATAAAAATCTTGTAACAAATAAAACCTTAGCGTTTATCAATGACCGATTGAAATTAGTTGATGATGAATTGCTGCAAGCTGACAAAGCCATTCAAAATTTCAAAGATAAATACAAATTAACGGATATAGAAGCCGATGTAAAATATTATCTTACGCTTAGCGGGGAATTACAGCCGAAGTTACTGGAAGCGGAATCGCAGTCGAAAATGATGGATTTAATTGCTGATTTTGTTAAGGACGAAAAGAGTAAATATTCTCTGTTTCCGCTTGCTCCCAATATGGTTATTCCAGCAATAGGAGACGTAATTGGGAAATACAATGAAGCGCTTGTCAAGCGAAATGATATGTTTAAAACTAATAAGCAAAGCCCTTTGGTAAAAGAAGTTGATGCGCAGGTGGAATTGCAGCGTGAAGTGCTTTTAAAATCTATTGACAATCTCAAAAAAGGCATACAGATTACCGTAAATAATCTGACGGACAAAAATTCGGAAATAAAATCTAAAGTAGGTGAAATTCCGACAATAGAAAGAGATTATCTCAAGCTGAAAAGAGAACAGGAACTTCAACAAACTATTTACATTTTCTTATTGGAAATGAGGGAACAAGCAGGCGTAAAAGGCGTTTCGTTATTACCCAAGTTACAAGTGATTGATGAACCTTATGTCATAAACAAACCTGTGGAACCCAATTTGATGAAAACGGCTATTACTACTTTGTTTTTCGGAGGTATAGTGCTTCCTTTGTCTGCGATTTACGGATTCCCTTTGATTAACAATTATATACGGAGGAAAAAAGAGAAATGATTCGTTTCATCAAGGAAAAAATATTCAAATTCTTTAATGAAGGACACGAACGAACGATTCTGACCAAAAAAAATGTGGCTGCATCTTTTGTCATTAAAGGTATTACTATTATTATTTCTTTGATATTAGTACCTTTAACGATTAATTACGTTAATTCCGAGCGGAATGGTATTTGGTTAACCGTATATTCAATGATTTTGTGGCTTAACTTGTTCGATATAGGTTTAGGTAATGGAATGAAAAACAAGCTGGCTGAAGCAAAAGCGTTGGGAAATATGGAATTGGCTCGGAAATATATTAGTTCGACCTATGCAATAATGAGCATTATTTGTTTAATTGTTTTCATCCTGTTTTGCATTGTAAATCCGCTTTTGGATTGGGATTGGGTTTTTGGAAAATTAAATATATCGTCGATTTATAATAAAGAAGTTCTCGGTTTAATTTGGATATTGATTATTTCGTTCTGCTTTACTTTTATTTTCAATCTATTGAAATCTGTTGTTGCAGCCGATCAAAAACCGGCAATCGGTTCTTTTATAGATATGCTGGGGCAATTGTTCACTTTAATCGGAGTCTTCATTTTATCAAAAACCGTTACGCCATCTTTAATATCACTGGGATTGGTAACCGGATTTGTTCCTGTCATCATTCTAATAGTTTCTACCATTGTTTTGTTTAACACTCAATTTAAAGTTTGGTGTCCGAATTTCAAGAGTATCAACTTTAGCTTGGCAAAATCATTGATGAATTTGGGACTAAAATTCTTCGTTATGGGGTTTGCTTTTCTTATGGTAACTCAGACATTGTTGTTTTTGATTCAAGGAATGACTAATCCTGTGGAAGTAACCAATTTCAATACGGCGCTTCGTTTATTTTCGTTAGGACTAAATGTAATGGGAATTATTGTTCTACCCTACTGGAGTTCATTTACGGATGCTTATACGCAGAAAGATTTTGCATGGATGCAAAAAACAGTTTCCGAATTGCGAAAATTTTTTCTGTTTTTACTCATTTTTCAATTGGCAATGCTTGTCTTTTCGCCTTTGATTTACTATGCGTGGGTCAATCATTGGATGAAAGAAAATCATAATATCTTGAATATTTCATTTTTTATGTCAACTGCCGTATGTTTGTATACCTCTGCGACATGTTGGCTGAATATTTGCATTTATCCCATCAACGGTATCGGAAAAGTGAAGTTGCAAATATACAGTTCAATTGCAGAAATGCTTTTAATTGTCCCTGTTGCGTTGTGGATGGGGCATCGCCTGGGAACCGTCGGAATTATACTTGCGCCGGTAATTGTTTATATTCCGCGTATGATTTGGGCGCCCGTTCAATTAAACCGATTAATTAAGAATAAAGCAACCGGGATTTGGAATAAATAGCAAACTATGATTTTTGTCGGGATTGTAATAATTGCCATCTTTCTGTATATACGGGATTTTAAAATTTCGGCTTTATTGTTTTTTTTCTTTTTTATTACCTCCGGATTTAATTTAATCCCCGAAGCAATAACTAAGTTTGCATTTATATCCAAAGGCAGCGACTTCGCTTTTTTGATACTCATCGGAATTATCTTAACAGATAGCATATTCAATCGAGAATATTTCAATCGAGACAATTTTACCAAATACCTTATACTGTTTGCTCTATTTATGATTACCTGTATGCTTTACAGCAAATATGTTATTAATTTAGGTTGGGGAGATATTATTCGGACTGTCCGTTATCAATTTTTTTGGGTCGCTTCTTTTCTGTTTCGCTTCTTACCGAAAGAGACTTTGGAAAAACTCTTAAAATATTTATTCTTTGTCGCTGTATTTACCGCATTCCTTTTTCTTTTACAGATTGTTATTGATAAAAATATTTTAGTAAAAACAGGAGTCGGTTATGTCAGACTGTTTGGAATAAAGATTCCCCGCTATTATAATCAACCGGACTTACTTTTTTTCTTTACATTCATGGCTTTGTACCATAATCCATTAAAAGGTATTCCGAAATACGTGTCAATGATTATTTTTACTGCGGCTTTGTTAGGCGCTTTTCACCGCAGTTTAATCGGCTGTTTCCTTTTTTCGATATTTGTCGGTTATTTAATCAGATTACCTTATTTGAAAAGAATTTACGTTGTTGCGATATCTTCAAGCGTTTTGTTATTTGTTGTTGTTTTCTTGGGAAATACGTTTGCTCATTCGCGAACATATTTAGATGTGAAAGCTGTAGTTTCCGGCAATATTGACGCAACAGAATTTGATATTGATAATTTAGGAGGAGAGGAAGGGACTTTCACTTTCAGAATTCTTCACTTGTTGGAACGGAACCAATATTTGTTAGAACACCCTAAAGCTATGGTTTTAGGCGCCGGACTGATGCCGGAAGATTCTAAGTTAGTAGATAAAATGTTTGATTTCAAAATAGGATTAGTAGCAGAATTAACGGACCACGTAGTGCAATTGGATACAGGTGATATTTCCTATTCAATTTTATTCCTTCGATTGGGCTATGCGGGAACATTTCTATATCTTTTGCTGATTGGTTACTTAATGGTCTTCTTTTATAAAAAAAGAGAGAATCGTTATGCTTTTTTTTCTTTCCTTTATTTAATACTGACATTTGGCGTTTCGTTTTTTTCGGCAAATCTTCTAAATCCGATTACCTATCTTTTGCCTTTAATCAGTTATCAGATAATCAAAAAAACAGACTCTGAAATGGCTGCAAATAAAAGTTGACAAATGAAGAATATAAAAATATCCATATTAACCTCTTTATACAATTGTGAAAGATTTTTACAAGGGTATTTTAAAGCGCTTGACAAAATTGAAGGTAAAGAACAAATAGAAGTCCTGCTTCTTCACAATGCACCGAGAGATAGCGAATTGAATATTGTTAACGAATATCTTCCAACGTTTGATTTTGTTCGCCATATCATCATTCCCGAGCGGGAAACTTTGTATCGCACTTGGAACAAAGGAATTCAATTATCCGAAGGGGAATATATTACTGTTTGGAATGTTGATGATGTACGATTCCCTGATAGCATCATTCAACAGGCGGAAGCTTTGGATAAAAATCCGGAAGCCGCCATTGCATACGGAGATATTTGGGTATCAAAGCAATATGGAATTTGCGGAACAACAAAAACCAATAGTCCGGTTTATAACCCTTTTACACATAAAAAATTCTTATCGGGATATTATATCTCTTGCTTTCAGATGTGGCGGAAATCCATTCATCAAACTGTTGGTTATTATGATGAACAATTTAAATGTGTTGCCGATTTTGATTTTCAGATACGAACTGTTAACCGGTTTCCGTTAATTAAAGTGAATGAACTTTTGGGTATTTATCTGGAAGAGCAGCCGCATAAATTGAGTGCTGACAAAGTACACGAAATAGAAAACACGATAATCTATTTGCGATACGGCGTTTACGAAAAAGTAGATCCATTTCTTGTTGGTACATCTCGCAAAAAATACCGGCAAAATGAATTGCTTTTTTTTGACGAATGGCATCCGAATGAAATTGTTAAATCAACTTCCATCATTCGTAAATTTATAGGATTAGGATACAGTTCAGTAAAATGTACAATAAGGCATATAAAAAAAATATTATGAAGCCGTTTTTAAAAAGAATTTACAAATCTTCTATGGTATATTTACTTTGGTAAAAAAATAATATTTATTTAGTAGAAAAGAAATGAACCCTAAAATTGATACAATAATTTTTTCGTTTGACCGTGCCATGCAGTTGGAGTTACTGCTTGAAAGCATAGAAGAGCACGATATTGATAAAATATTGAATATTATTATTTTATATTCTTATTCTAACTTCAATTATCAAAAAGCATATACGATATTAAGAAGAAAATTCCCACAATTTAATTGGCAGGAAGAAGAAATATATAATCCTCCCAAATCTAATTTCGATTTCGATCTACTTTATTGGCATAATTTCTATTGGTGGATGAAACACAATTATTTACGCAGAAACAGAAGTGATTTCAAACAAAAACTCGTCAAAATTCTTACTGAAAGCAGCGATAATCTTATTATGTTTCTAACCGATGACTGTTTATTTTACAGAAATATTATCATCCCTAAAGATTGCATTCAGCAGATTCTCGATACTTCGGGAAAAACATCTTTTAGTTTAAGACACGGCGCAAATTTAAAAGGAGGAATTTATTCAAGTGAAAAAGATGCGATTCATTGGAATATGTATGAAAATGACGAAAAAACCGATTGGGGCTATCCCTTTTCGGTGGATGGACATATTTATTTGAAAAGCGCTATTGTTCCAATATTGAGAAAGACTATTTTTACCAATCCTAACACATTGGAAGGTAATCTATGCTTTTATATTAAGAAAAAACAATTATTTCCTTATGTAACAGCAAATAAAGAGAGTTGTCTTATCGGTTTGGAATTGAATCGGGTACAGAATGTTTCTCCGAATAATCATTTGAATCTATCTTCTTCTATTTTAAATGAATATTTTATAAGGGACTATTCGCTTGCTATTGATTTTGTTTCGGAAAAAAATTTTCGGTTTCATCCTCGAATCGAATCAGTTCATGTAGTTAAAGAAGACGAAAAAATCACTTTGTTAAATGTGTATTAAACAGTTAATATTGACTTTTTATTCTTAATTGTTTGGGTAGTTATGAGTAGATATATATTTATTTTACATAATATTAGATTTCTATGAAAGTTGTATCTGTTAAATTTGTAATAATTTTATATTTTTTTAGCATTTCATCTTCCCTTTTTTCTCAAAGCGATTCAGTTGATTCGGATGAAAGGATGAATTGGTGGCGGGAAGCAAAATTCGGCATGTTTATTCATTGGGGCATATATGCTGTTTTTGAAAATGTGTACGACGGAGTGAATGTTCGAGGAGAACAGGTTCATTATGACATGTGGAACTCAATGACTCCTTCGGAATGGATTATGTATCACGTACTCATCCCTCGTGATATTTACCGTGAAGCGGCAAAACAATTTGACGCCAAAGAACATATCGTTGATGTATCAGATTTAATGGCAGATATTTATTTTGTTACAGGAAAGAATTTTAAGTATAAAGTTATTATTCTCAATACCTTACGTTAGTTTTACTCTATAAAATATATAGAATGCTCAGAAATGGAATGAATAATTTTGGCTATATGATTTAATGAAAACAGTAATAAATAACAAACCAAGTTTTACCATTGTAACTCCTGTATTCAATCGGAGCGACTGTATTGGAAAATGCATTGAGAGCGTTGTCAAACAAAATTATAAAAATGTTGAACATTGGATTCTGGACGATGGTTCAACCGACGCAACGTATGATATAGTCAAAGAATATGCGGCTCAGTATCCTATTATACGACATTATCGATTCGACAAAAACAGAGGGGTCAATGCAGCTCGAAATTATGCAATAAAAAACAGTTCAAAAGATTTTATTATTTTTTTAGACAGCGACGATTACCTAATTGAAAATGCACTTTATACCATTCGGGATACTATTCTTTCTTATCCGGGCTATCGGCACTATCTTTTTGCTCAAGCCGATCGAATGGGTTACTATAATCAAAATCCCAAATTGAAAGAAGAAAAATCGGAAATAACATTTGCCGATTTTCTAACAGAAAAAGTTAGTGGTGATTTTGCTCATGTCATGGCAGGCAACTTAATACATCCTTTCCCTTTTGATGAAGAATTTCGTATTTATGAACAGCTAAATTTCTATCGAATATTTAAATCCGGAGGAAAACAACTGTTTGTAAAAAGGATTATTATGAATCGAGATAGAAATCGCTTTGATTCCGTAACAAAAGAAACTTGGTTGAATAATAAAAAAGCATTATATAATCAATATTGTGTTTTGAAAGAAACCGTAACCCTGTTTAAAGATGATTATTTGAAGACTCATGCGGAAAAAACCTTATCAAACATTGTCAAAAGAGCTTATATCCTCGGACTTGCTTTGGAAAAATATAAAGAAAATGCTGTAATTGTCACAACTGCAAATGAGTTGAACGTGAAAATACCTTTGTTATTACAGATTATTCACCGGATGAAATTAGGTTTTATCTTACAAAAAATACTATTTTTGTACTCAAATATTAAAAACAAGATTTTTCGATAGATGAAAATTATCCATGCAATTTTTTCTTTCAATGTAGGCGGAGCGGAAATGATGTTGATAGACATTATCAATGAACAATGCAAGGAAGCATCGGTCAGTTTGATTATTGTAAATAGCAAAATAAATGCAGATTTGTTAAATACGATAGATGAACGGGTAACCGTTTTTTCTCTCATCAGAAAAGAAAGCAGTAAAATTCAACTACTATCTGCTTTCCTCAAAATAAACCAAATAATTAAAAAAATAGACCCTAATGTTATCCATTGCCACGATAATAAACTATTTCCTTTTTTTATTCAATGGAAAAGAAAAACCTGCATTACCGTTCACAGTGTCAATCTTTCAATTGCTTTTCTTAAACACTATCGTAAAATATTTGCTATATCTGCTGCTGTGCAACAAAATATTAAGGAATTAACCGGAATAGATGCTCAAATAATTCACAATGGAATTGAAATCGATCAATATTTACCACGTGCAAATTATAATTTTGATCTTGAAAAAGATGAATTTAAAATCATACAAATCAGTCGTTTATTTCCTAAACAGAAAGGGCAGCACATAGCTATTCGGGCAATAAGCCTGTTAAAAGAACAAAACCTTAACTTAAACTTCAAATTGTATTTTGTCGGTGGTGGAGAAGCGCTGACGGAATTGGAAGATTTGGCTCTCCGATATAATGTTCAAGATTGCATTGTTTTCCAAGGAGCTGTCGATAGAAAATGGATAAAAACCAACTTGCAAAATTATCATCTGTTAATACAGCCATCTCTTATTGAAGGCTTCGGGCTTACAATTGTTGAAGGTTTTGCCTGCGGATTACCCGTTATTGCAAGCGATTTGGATGGTCCGAAAGAAATCATAGAAACCTTGCAGTCGGGATTATTAGTTAAACCGAACAATCCCGTAGATTTGGCGGATAAAATATACCAAGTATATCAAGCGTATATATCGAATACTTTGAAAGATAGCAATTATATACTGAAAGACAAAAATAAATTGAAAATTTTTGATATACAAACAACGGCAAAAATGTATATGAAACAGTATAACATTAATTAATAATATACATTATGTATTTAATTAATAAGCGTATTCGCCATGTCACTCATTGCTCACAAGATGTGATGAAAGAATTTGAAAAAGCAATTCTTTCCGATAATGCCGTAAAGGCAGTAAAACAGGGTTCGCAAGTATGGTTTCTTCCGGTGTACTACTTAAATAAAATTTTACGAAAAGCAGGAATACATTTTACCCAAATGCTCACGCGACTTTTTGTTCTTGATTCATCGGAAAAGCAAGACGCTTATTTTGCCGGGATGATGGGAGGCGATTTTAACAAATTCTATCCCTACGCATTCCTTAACAGGAAAAAAAGATATATCTATTTTTTTGATGCGTGGACAAAAGAACAACCGGAAATTGTAGATTTTATCCGAAGTTGTAAAATAGATCAAATTTTTGTGTCTTCTTCTCAAGCAGTAACCGATTTGAATAAAAAATTCGGACGATCTATTGCTAATTGGATCCCTGAAGGAATTGATATATCAATGTATAAACAATTCTCATATAATCAAAGAGATATTGATGTCATCCAAATCGGTAGAAAATATGATTGGTACCATGATCAAATTTTACCTTTTTTCAGCGAAACCAATAAAGTATATTTATACGAAAAAACAAAAGGAATAATCATTTTCCCTACTCAGGAAGAATTCATAAATGGACTGGCTCGGTCGAAGATATCCGTATGTTTTCCGTCGAATATCACACATCCCGAACGAGCAGGAACAATAGAAACCATGACTAACCGTTATTTACAGTCAATGGCATCTAAATGTCTGATTGTCGGACATGCGCCTCAGGAGATGCTCAATTTGTTCGGATACAATCCGGTTATCGAAATAG
>JGI20166J26741_11604918_pt1 | contig 11641 bp, 11 predicted proteins | sample TergutCu122P5_FD_26741 | JGI IMG/M metagenome (IMG submission 26741) | reverse complement strand
ATTTTTTTTCGGTTTTTTCAGGAGCAAGGTAATCGCACGGGTTACCCGAAAATCGCAAGCGATTTCGTGTTCCCTTCGTGCATACCTTGCCCTGCGGGGCTGTGACAACGCTTTCAATAAATCCGGCGTCCCTTGAATTTATCTTTCGCTTCAAAACCCGCTCACGTTGGTCGCAGGTTTTGAGGTCACTGCACAATCTTTTTATTTGGCTCTCGATGGTCGCAAAACAAAAAAATTGTGCCGCAAGCCTTCACTTCTTCTCCCGATGGTCGCTTTCGTTTCGGCTTGCCGAAATACAAGGAAGAATCTCAAAATATTCCATAACCCTGAACAATACAGTTATGGAAAATAAGAGCGAAGATACCACAAAACGTGGGAGACCGGCAAAGGAAAAAGACAAGCTGACTTGTTCAATTAATCTGAAATTGACCGAAGAAGATTTTAAAACCATACAAGAAAAAGCAGGCAAGGTGGGAATGAAACCGACGCAGTATGCTCGCGAAATGGTGCTCAAAGGGCATATCAAATCCCGCTTTACAATCGAAGAACTCGATAAAATGAGAAAACTTTCAGGTATGGCAAATAATCTGAATCAGATTGCCCGTCAGGCGAATATTTCCGGGTATTCCAAGTCGGCATTAGATATAACAAGGATTACCGGTGAAATAAAAAAAGTGTTTCATGATAGCTAAAAATATCAAAGGAAAATCGTTTAAAGGTTGTGTTTCTTATGTGATGCATGAGGGCGCAACCTTACTTGAAGCGGAAGGAGTTTGGGCAGAAACGAATCCCGATATTATCCGTAGCTTTGCCATGCAACGCTCCGGCAGGCGTGAAATAAAGCAGCCTGTCGGACATATCCCGATTGCATTTTCTCCCGAAGACAAACCCCGAATGACCAATGAATTTATGCTTAAACTCGCCAAAGAATATATGCAGGAAATTGGAATTAATAATACCCAATACATCATTGTACGGCATCATAATACAGACAATCCCCACCTGCATATTGTCTATAATCGTATTGATAACGACCTGAAATTGATTTCCGTAAACAACGATTATAAGCGAAATATCAAGGTCTGCAAAAAACTTAAAGACAAATACAATTTGACTTACGGAAAAGGAAAAGAAAATGTCAAACGAGAAAAGCTGAACGACCCCGATAAAATAAAGTACCAAATTTTCGATGCCATCAAAGCGGCTTTACCTTATTGTAAAAAACCAAGCGACTTAAAATCACTACTCAAACAATCAGGCATTGAAACCGAATTTAAGCTGAAAAGAACTACCGGAGAAATTGAAGGAATTTCTTTCAAGATGGGAAATATTTGTTTCAAAGGTTCTGAGGTTGATAGAAAATTCAGTTATGCCAATCTCAAAAAAGAGTTTCAAAAGAATATTGAAATGGAGGAAAAGCGACAAAAAGAAGCGCAGGAAAAGCAAGCGAAGCAAGCAGAACAAACACAACAAAAGACAACAAACAAAACCAAAAAAGAAGATACTTTGAGAATCGGCGGCGTTAAATTAACCCCTGAACAGATGCAGACTTTGAAAGACGGCGGGTATATATTTTTGGAAAACATGAAGAAAAAAGACGGTACAATAATATCTTCCTATGTGTTCTTTGACGATAAAATGGAAAAACTGTTTTTGTCAAATCAACCACCGGATACGATGGTTAAATATGGCAAATACGAAATGAGACTAATGGATAAAAAACGAATTGAGGCAGGTTTTGTGACCCGTGCTAAAGTCAAATGGTGGGGCTACGGAAACTATGCGCATCCTTACCTGTGGAAAGAAAATCAGTCCGATGCAGAATACAAGGAATCGTGGGGAGACCCGAGAAAAGCAAAAGAGGAAAAGATTGAAAAGAAGCCGGAAGTTAAGCAGGCTTTATCAAATGATTTGAAGAAAAATAGAGGGAGGAAGATGTAAAAATGGATAAAAAAATAATTTTCTTTTTTAACGATTCATCTCTTTGTCATTGAGGGGAAAGATAAAGTATTATCAATGAATATTGATAGGAACTAATTCTAGTTTAATTTGTTTTCTAACAGTCCTTTTAAATGTTTGTTTTCTTCACGCAAGTTGATTATTATCTCGTGTAAATCCTGTAGAACAAAATCCGGAACATTACAAAACAGATTGTGATTTCCAATATAACTGCATGATATATTCTCTAAATTTTCAATATTTTGCGGTTTATTGCCATACTCTTCATAAATTTCATCAACTGGAACACCGAGTAGATTAGCAATTTTATTCCATTCATCATCATAAATTTTTGCCTCGTCATGCTCTTTACGTCTGTATTGCGTGGAACTTATTTTCAAGTGTGTAGCAACATCTTCACACGAAAAACGTTTGTTTTTACGTGCTTCTATTAGTTTAGTTTGCATATTTATTTAGTTTATAATTATTCTGTAAAGGTAATCTATAATAATTAAAAACTCCAAAAAAAAACGGAGAAAATTGGTTTTTTTTTTATAAAATAAGATTTTATCTTTGCAACAGATATAATTTTACGAATATATAAATGAAATCATCAGCACTTAGTATAATCTTTTTATATGTTTTGGGTATTAATTCATTTTCTCAAAATCTGACTATTACAGGGATAGTAATAGATCAAAATAATAAACCAATTGATGCTACTGAAGCGTTACTTTTATTTGATAATCAATTTATTGCAAGTGAATTAACAAATGAATCAGGTGATTTTACATTCAAAAATCTTACATCTAATATTTATGTGCTTTTAATCAAACAATTGGATGATACGCTTTATTCACAGAATATTAATCTCATGCAAAATATTGATTTAGGTACAATTAAAGTAACGCATACACCAAAACAATTACCGGAAGTTGTAGTTGTAGGACAAAAGAAACTTATTGAAAGAAAAGGCGATAAACTTATTTTCAATGTAGCAAATAGTGTTTTTGCAACAGGCACAAGTGCAATTGAGGTTTTAAGAAACGTACCGAGAATAGACCCCTCAAGCGAAACATTAAAAATAATTGGGAAAAGTAATGTCTTAGTTATGGTCAACGATCGTTTGCTTAATTTGGAAGGACGCGATTTGGACAATTACCTGAAGACTCTTCGTTCGGAAAATATTGCAAAAATTGAATTATTGACCAATCCTCCGGCAAAGTTTGATGCAGCAGGCAATAGCGGACTAATTAATATTGTCTTAAAAAATAATACTAATATCGGATTTGATGGGTCTGTAACAGGAACTTATGTGCAAAGGACTAAAGCCGGTTATATGCCTTCTGCTGATTTTACTTATTCAACTGATAAACTTTCAATCGGGTTAAATCTTTTTGCGGACAAAGAAATCAGAACTGCTAACTCTGATATTGATATTATTTTCCCGGATTTTACGAGAAAATCAAAAACTTACAGAGAAGATAACTCAAAAGGTTTATCAAGCGGTTTAAATGTTGATTACAATTTTGGAAAGTCAAATTTAGGAATGGTTGTTAATTCAGATTTATGGAATACAAAGGAATCAATAGAATCGGAAGTAAGCTTTATAAATAACTCCAATCAAATAGATTCAACTCAAAATTTGCCTTCAAATAGCAGGAATAAATACAATTATTTTTCAATTTCACCCTATTACGATTTGAAATTAGACACAATGGGTAAAAAAATGAGATTGAATTACAATTATTTGGAAAGAAATCATAACGACAATAGTGATTTTATATCACAAAACTATTGGGGGAACTTTGAGCAGTTTAACACTCAAACATCAGCTAGCAACAATTCAAAATCAAATTATAAGGTCAATACTTTGAATATAGATTTTGAATTGCCTTTCAAAAGATACAAAATTGAAACCGGCGCAAAATATTCTAATTTTAGCAATAACAGCGATATATTATTTTATGACACTTCTGACGGAAATTTTGAATTGGACGAAAATCAGAGCAATCATTTTATTTATAATGAAAATATTTATGCAGCTTATTTTTCAATAGAAAAACAATGGAGCGATAAATTTTTTACGAAAGTAGGCTTACGGTATGAAACGACAAAAACAAAAGGAATTTCCATAACTACAGATACGTTGTTTAAAAATAATTTCGATAACTTATTTCCAAGTGTTTTTATTTCGTACAATCCCGACGAAAACAATGCATTTTCATTAGGATATAATAAAAGGATAGACCGCCCTGTATTTTATGATGTAAATCCATTCAGAACCTACATTGATTTTTACAATTATTCTGAAGGAAATCCGAAATTAAAACCTTCAACAACACATAATATTGAGTTTTCATATATTTTGAAAAGTAATTTTTCATTGACAACCTATTTTTCATTGTTAAAAAATGGATCGGACTATATCACGATTGCCCAAATGAACAGTCCAATGATAGTGTCGACGCCAAAGAATTTCTTTGAACAAAAAACTTTTGGCTTGGATATAAGTTATAATTGGAATATTACAAAAAAATTGAGTTCTTACAATAGTTTCAGTTGCTATCACAACGATTCCGAATCAACAATCCCTGATTTAACTACAGCAAATAGTAAAGGTTATGGAAGCTTTATATCTTCACGCAACAATTATAAGATTGGGAAAAACAATCGAATTTATCTGAATTATTCTCACAATTTTCCCAGTACGAATGGCTTTTGGAAAACTCAACACTCATCCTTTTTAACATTTGGTGGAATGTTTATTTTTCCGAAACAAAACTTGACAATTAACCTGTCTTTCAATGATATTTTAAAAACATCCGGTGTAAAAGGGATGCAAGAATACACAAATTTTATCTGGAAATCAAATATTTATAATGATAATCGTAGTTTTAAAATATCTCTTACGTATAAATTCGGTAATAGCAAATCAAAATCTGTTGACCGTCAAATTGACGATTCGGATAAATCAAGATTAAGTAAATGAAGATAGTGCAAAGTTTTTGGACAGGCAATAAAAAAGATTTGGACAAATCATACGGCTGGGCTTCAAGTAAATACCATTACTTAGGTTGGATATTGAGTGTAAATCAATTGCGTGATTTTTATGAAGAAGTTGAATTGTTTACTGATAAGTTTGGTTATGAAATATTAATAGAAAAATTGCAATTACCATATACAAAAGTTCATACAATACTTGATGGATTAAATAATTATAACGAAAATCTTTGGGCTTTAGCAAAAATAAAAACATATTCTTTGATGGAAGAATCCTTTTTACATATAGATGGAGATGTTTTTATTTGGAAGAAATTTGATAAAGTATTGTTGCAACAAGGTTTAATTGTGCAGAACATTGAAACGACTACAGTATACTATAGAGATATGTGGAATAATATTTATCCTAATCTGAAATATTTACCCTATCCAATGGAATTTTATCATAATGGTCTGAGTAACAAAGCATATAATATGGGGATTTTTGGTGGAAATGATATTGAATTCATTAAAAAATATGCAACAGAAGCATTTCATTTTGTAGATGCAAATAAGGTAAGTTTAGATAAAATTGATTTATTTAATTTCAATATCTTTTTTGAGCAAGTATTGCTTTACGAAATGACAAGATTAGAAAATAAAAAAGTTTCCTTTCTAATAAATGAAGACATCGGCGATAATGAATACAACGGTTTTGCAAATTTTGATGAAGTACCCCAAGATCGTACCTATTTACATCTTTTGGGATTTTTCAAACGGCAAAAAATAGCATGTTTAAAATTAGAAATTTATGTGCAAAAATATTACCCTGATTATTATGAAAAACTCGAAAATTTGTTATCAATAACTCCAAAATTATCATCTTTTGGTTATAAATACTCTAAAATTGAAAATACTAAGTATGAAATTTTATACATACAAAAGTTATTGAAAAGAGAAGATTATGAAAATAAATTGAAACAGATTTTCAGTAGAAATATAACATTAGCAGGAAAAGCTTCGATATTTCAAAAGTTTTTGGAAAACAAAACTGAATTTATTTTGATACCAACAAGTAATTTTAAAAAAGAACAGAATTTTTTGAAAATCTATCAGATTCAAAACGAAAATCTAATTATTTCTCTGCTAAATATTGATGACGTGATTTTCAGTGAATTAGACGGCACACGAGATAATAAAGAATTTGAAAAAAGGGCAATACAATACTTGCAAGATGATTTTCCAATCAGTGAACAGAAAAATTATATAGCTACATTGTGGAAAAGAATTTTTTATTTAATTTCAGTGGGAGTTTTTCTCCCAATCAGCAAAGAATTGTACAATAAATCATATATGGTTGTGGACGAAGCGGATGCCTAAAAAAGAACGCATAATTGTTTTATTTTTTAATTTATTTTAATCATGTTGAGAAAAATTAATTTATCCGAATTTAAACAATCGGAATTGGAAGTGAATCAACTACTTGCAGCAAAAGGAGGGAGTGGTGATTCAACTACAACAGGAGGGTCTTGCCACTGTACAGGTACCGATAGCGATTCAAAGGGAGGCGATTCTGATTCATAATTTTTTTGAATCATAAAGAGGTTATAGAGAGAAGTTTTATAATATCTTCTCTCTATAATTTAAATTATTAAACAATCATGATAATTAGATTATTTTCTAATTTTTGTAAATATTAATATTTAATGATTCTAATATTTTCAGTAGAAAACGATTTTTCCACTTCTGCAGTAGTAAAATGGTTACAATATTATGAGCACAAATTTATTGTTATTAATTCCGACGATAATATATATAAATTTATTAAACTGAATGCTGATAAAATATTGTTTAAAAACACATTCAATGGTAAAGAATATAATTTATTAGATTTTGATAGTTGTTGGTGGCGAAGGACTGGACTAAGCATCAAAAATTTCACAAATAATAATTTTTATGAAAATCTATCTATTGATGGTAATAATCTGTCAGAAATTATATCAGGCAGAAAAAGTATTCTTAAAACTGAAGTTGAGGAGCTACGTAATTATATTTTCGAGAGCATATATAAAAATTGCACAATAAACATTGGAAATCCAAGATTATATGGTCTAAATAGATTGAGTACAATAGAGGTTGCAAAACGCAGAGGATTTAAAGTTCCCGAATTTGAAATAGTTTCAAATGTCAACCAAATACCTGATTCAGAAATAATCAATGATGAATTTGTTACAAAAGCAATTTCCAACGGAATATATCATCAAATTGAAGGAAAGATGTACTATTCTTATACAGAATTACATAGAAAAAGTGAATTTTCTGGCACATCATTAAATGTATTTCCGTCATTAATTACAAATTTAATTAGTAAAAAACTCGAAATCAGATCGTTTTATATAGATGGACATTTTTTCTCAATGGCAATCTTTTCACAATCCAATGAGCAAACAAAGGTTGATTTTAGAAAATATAGTTCGAACAAACCCAATAGAAGGGAACCCTATCAATTATCATCAGAAATTGAACTGAAACTAAAATCAATTTTTGATGAATTTCAATTAAATTGTGGTTCTGTAGATTTAATTCTGGACGATGAAAATAATTTTGTTTTTTTAGAGATCAATCCAGTCGGCCAATATAGTATGACAAGTGAGCCATGTAATTATAATTTGGATAAAATAATAGCAAAATATTTAATAGATGGAAAGGCATGTTAAAAAAAAGGTACTAACTAACAATGAATTAGAAAACCTACCACTTTTTTTCAAAATAATTTATTATAATGATCTCACAGATATAGATGAGGAAAACAAATTATTCAAATACAATTCAAGAATACAAAGAAATTATATGAGGCATTACGAACCCAATAGAGTGATTTGCAAATCATTTGACGTAAAGAAATTATTTTATGAAAAAATTCAGTTCAAATGATATTTTTATTTTATCATCTAGTTGCAAACTCACAAAAGGAGTTAACAGAAGTCTTCTTGTTGATTATTTGAGAAGTGATGTTCATGTTATTTCAAATGAGTATTACAATTTAATTCAATTACTCAATAGAAATTATGTTCACAAAATTATAGAACAAATTGATGAAAATTCATTGGGTTATTTTTTCAATTTTATCGATTTTATGTTGAAAAATGATTTTGGATTAATTATTAATGACTTACATCAATTCCCTGAAATTTCTACTGAATTACATGACGAACACATAATTTTAAAAGATTGTATAATAGAGATTGATGAGAATAGTTTTGAGACATCAAGATTTGTAAATACGATAAATCAAATAGACAAATTGTTATGTGATGACTTGCAACTCAGAATTTTTTCTTCATCATCATTAGACTTTGTTGACAATATCTTAGAGATAATTAACACTGTTGACATTTTTTGTGTTGAGATTCATTGTGCAACTTCAGGAAATATTTTACAAGATGAATGGTTCTATTTAATAGAAAAATATGCTATGCTTTCAAATGTATTCATTTATGATAGCGGCGCAAACAAGAAAATTGATTTTACAAAATATTCCTCAAAAAATGCTCCTTTGTTAATGGGAAATATTTTTTATTTAGATTCGAAGTTAGACAGCCAGTCCTGTGGTATTATTACACAAGAAAATTTGACGTTTGGTGATGTGGGTATGTACAATTTGCTTAAAACATATAATGGTTGTTTGTACAAAAAATTAACAATCGATAAAGATGGAAATATTAAGAATTGTCCTTTTATTAATAAAAAATTTGGAAAAATTAAAGATGTCGATTTATCTGAAATAATAAATTCAAAAGAATTTCAAAAGTTATGGTTTATCAAAAAAGATGATATTGAAATATGTAAAGATTGTGAGTTCAGGTATAACTGTACTGATTGTAGGGCATTTTTGTCTGATAAATGCAATATTCATAGTAAACCCTTGAAATGTAGTTATAATCCATACACTAATGTTTGGGATTCGTAAAGCATCACTTTATCTTATGAGACGAGTTTCATTAAAAAAATTTCCTTATATAGCTCAACACGACACAATGGATTGTGGTCCTGCTTGTTTAACGATGATAGCCAATTACTATAACAAAAAATATTCATTACAGGAAATCAGAGAGTATTGCTATTTGGCAAGAGATGGGGTTAGTTTACTCGGCATTGAAGATGGGGCAAGAAAAATTGGATTTGAAACTATCGCTGTTAAAATAAATACCTCTGAAATCATTAACAGACAACCTTTACCTTGTATTTTATATTGGAATAACAATCACTTTGTAGTACTCTATAAAGTTTCCAAATCATTATTTTCTCCTCAATGGTATTTTTACATAATGGATCCGGATTATGGAAAAATTGTTCTAAATCAGACTGAATTCGAAAGTTATTGGTTGTCTGAAAGCGGAGGTATTGCTCTGTTATTAAATCCTAGCAATAGTTTCTATGAAAAAGGAGTAACCTCTAACAATGAAATAAAGTTATCTTATTTTTTTAAGTTTATTAAACCAAACAAAAAAGAATTTTTCACATTATTTTGGGGATTGTTTTTTAGTAGTATTCTGAATTTAATTTTTCCATTTCTTACTCAAGCTCTTGTTGATTTAGGAATAAATTCAAAGAATTTACATTATATTTCAATTATTTTACTTTCTCAGCTATTTCTATTTTTTGGTATAACAATTATTGATATAGTAAGAAATTGGGAACTTGTTTTTATCAATTCAAAAATAAATATTTCTGTTATATCCAATTTTTTAAATAAAATTATTAATTTGCCTTTCAAATTTTTTGATGCAAAACAATTAGGAGATTTCAGCACAAGAATAGGGGATCATCAACGAATTGAAGAATTTCTTACGTCTCAAAGTTTAATGGTACTTTTTTCTTCGTTGAATTTTATTGTTTTCTTTTTTGTTCTTCTTTTTTATAATAATACGATACTTCTTGTTTATCTGTCTATTACAATTCTTTCAATAGTATGGGCTTTTTATTTTCTAAAGAAAATAAAAGATATAGATTATAGACGTTTTAAATTACAAAGTGAAACAAATCAGTCCATTTTTGAGTTGGTAAACGGAATCGTTGAAATAAAATTAAACAGTATAGAAGATTATAAAATTTCTCTTTGGAAAAATAAGCAAGTAAAATTGTTCAATGTAAATTTAAATTCACTGAAATTAGACCAATTTCAACTTATAGGATTTGAGTTTTTTAATCAATTAAAAAATATTCTGGTTGTTTTTATGGCATCAAGAGAAGTTGTGTTTGGAAATATGACGTTGGGTACGTTATTAAGTATTTCTTATATAATCGGGATGATGAATGCGCCATTAAATCAATTAATTGCATTTTTACGTTCATGGCAATTTGCAAAACTGAGCTTTGAAAGGTTAAATGAAGTACAAAATATGCAAAATGAAGACACTGAAGAAAAGGTAAAGTTATCAATTATTAATCATCATACAACTAAGCGACAGAGTATTAAAATTGCTAATTTGAGTTTTCATTATTATGGCCCCCGTTCCCCGAAAGTATTAAACAACATTAATTTGGTAATTCCGAAAGAGAAAACTACTGCAATAGTTGGTGAAAGTGGTAGCGGAAAAACAACTCTAATAAAACTACTTTTGAAATTTTACGAACCATCGACAGGACAAATATTTTTTGGCGATTATAATTTGAATGATATTTCGGCAAAGGACCTTAGATATAATTGTGGAGTCGTTATGCAGGACGGCTATATTTTTTCTGATACATTAGAAAGAAACATTGCAACAGGAAGTGAAAATATTGATAAAGCAAATTTATCAAAAGCTATTAAAATTGCTAATCTACATGGATTTATAAATTCATTACCTCAAAAGTTAAATACAATGTTGGGTTCTGGAGGAAATGGAGTGTCCGGTGGAGAGAAACAAAGAATACTTATAGCAAGGGCGGTTTACAAAAACCCACATTATATTTTTTTCGATGAAGCAACATCATCATTAGATGCCGAAAATGAGAAAATTATTTATGATAATTTGGAAGAATTTCTCAAAAGGAAGACGGTCATAAAAATTGCACACCGGCTTTCAACGGTAAAAAATGCAGACCAAATTATAGTATTAAAAAAAGGAGAAATTGTTGAAATAGGCAATCATAAAAAGCTGATAGATAATAAAGGAGTGTATTTCAACTTAGTAAAGAACCAGTTAGAGTTAAGTGTATGATATGGGAATAGATAATTTTGATAAAAAAAATTATTTTTTAATAAATTTTGGAATAGTAATAGTATTTTTAGTTTTTATATTTATTATTCTGATACTAAACTACTTGAAAATTGAAAATCATTCTATAATAGAATTGTGTGTCAAATATTATCTTTATAGAAACTAACCTTTTGATATAATTCTGGTACTTATATATGTTGCCGATAGATAACTCAAGGATGATTTAACCTAAAAAATATTTGTTTGAAACATATATTTTTCTACCTTTGCATAAGTTATTCGTGAACTTCAAAACAAAGTAATCGAAAGAAAATAGAACCGTTGCCAAATCATTACCTAATCAAAAATTTGCCTTTATAACTATCTGTGTATAAGATAAAAAAATCAATAAGCCGACTATGGACTTGGTATAGCCCTGAAGTCTGTTTTATTCCGAATGGGGTAAAATTTGTGTTAATGTTTTTAACAAACAAGTCTGTCACTGTATTGATGACAGTCACCATCAAATTTCATTT
>JGI20166J26741_11604807_pt1 | contig 11641 bp, 3 predicted proteins | sample TergutCu122P5_FD_26741 | JGI IMG/M metagenome (IMG submission 26741) | reverse complement strand
CCCCCAAAATTATTCCGTATGTCATTATAGAGTGGAAGTATGAGTAGTATATCATCTTTAGTGAGTCCTGGGACAGGAATGGTTTGACTGTTCTAATTGCTAAGGTGGCTGAGCTTAGTTTGGGTACAATAGTATCTATATGTGTTTTCCAGGAAAGCGTATTTTCTAGTGTTAGTCCAAGGAATTTTTAGTGCAGGTATTAGCTATTTTCTTATTTCCATGTCCAATATCTAAATCAATTGGGGAGTTATCAACTGGCAACTGTTATCTGCTGTGGCCTGTTCCTCTTGTCCCTTCTTCCAAATAACCAGACACTTCTCAACTTGACTCACTTCAACACTGAACGTGTAGGCATTAAACCATCTACCATACTATTCCACATCATGTAGCAGAATACTGCAGTCTTGACATATTATTAATTTAAGTATCAAACCACCTTAGTAAATTATCTCCAAAGAAGAAAACAAGTTTAGTAACAAGCACCAGTATCCCATTACAGAAGAAAATAAGTATTTATATCTCAAAAATGAGAAAAAAAAAACAGAAATACATATGCATACACAAGTACTGTCCAACTTATAACACGATACATTCTGAACACCTGCATGAAAGTTTAAAATAAAAAAGAAGGTGGAATATGCACCCTCCAGCAGTTCTATGGGGTTAAAAGTTAGTAGTCTATCTGTTATCCAAACAATGGTTGTTGTAAAAATCAGCACTCTATGTGAAAAATTTGAAATGTAGTTTGAAGTGAAATTTTAATGACATATTTATAGTTGTTGAAATTGAAATTTTCGTGGGGAAATTTTGGTTTTAATTAATAAAAACTAGCATTCTATAAAATAATGCATGGCTGATGTAAGGGGGTAAATATTTTGTTCAAGAAATAACAAATCGCCTTTCCTTAATTTCTGTGTGAATGAATTTGCACAGGATGTGAATAATTCAAGATCCATGCAGCTTTGATTCTAATTATATAACAGGGTGCTGCAGATTGTAACCACATATAATTGAGGACAAACTATTTGTTGCAAATTGCACTGCACTTAAAATCTCTCAGTTTTGATTCACTTTATAACTAAAAAAATTAGTTACACTTGCTTTTGTGGACTTCTTTTGTTGTTTTAAAAAGAGAAAAGAATTTCTAAAATTCTGATTCCTCTTCCTAACAAATTTAAACATAGAAAGAGCCATTAATTTGTGAGACTTTTTCTCAGACCTTCTGCAGTGTTACACCATGTTAAATGGTAAACAGTTGCTGACATTTCAGAGGCACTACACTCTTTGCAATTTAACATTATGTCATATCCCAAAAGACTTGAATCTTTATCAGTACTGCTGTGAAAACCTCAAATCCCTAATCTTCAATGTTAACATAATCTCTGTTTTTTAGAGACGTTTTTTGTAAGGAAGGACAGGAAGTCTGATTTTCTTCCTAAAAAAAAACTAGGCAAGACCTCAAAGGAATACAGTAAAATATCTGCAATGCAAATTACTTACAGCAAGAGAATCACACATGTGGTTTATAACCAAGAGAGTTGCTTCCTTTACCATAGCCACCTCCCATTCACAGCCCTTTACGACTACCATGGTGCCATACAGCTTGGGACAGTTTCGAAACATGACATGAACATTGTACCTCTCCTGGATGCCTTTCAGGTATGGAGAATTTCTATCAGGGAGAGGCTGCAGTGTTCCTACTATTGGCAATTCAAAGCTGAAGATCAATGGAGTCAATTTCTGTGAAGAAAACAATTAGTTTCATTGGTATTTAAAAATAGCAGATCCTGAAATCCTAGATGAAGCAATTACCATAAGTATGTTTAATGTGTGGTATTCAAGAGAGAGAGAGAGAGAGAGAGAGAGAGAGAGAGAGAGAGAGAGAGAGTGTGTGTGTGTGTGTGTGTGTGTGATTTAGATAAATGCTACAGAATGTGATATCATGATAGGCAATATCAAAAATATTAATTCTAGATATCCAGAAAGGGCCAAGATTGAAATCACATCTTCATTTGGATCAGGTGGTACTTTCATACGATTTCAAACCTAGGCAAAACATGTAGCTGTTAATATTTTTTTATAATATATATTGTGTTATTGGATTTGTTGGTTTTATGAAGCATAACAGTGTATACTGCATACATGTTTAGTTTGGCAAGCATGTGTCATGCTCCGGTCAGTTTTCTACAGGTGTATAGTGTGAATGGTAGCTTCATGAAGTCCTAGAACGTGAACAATCTCTCAGATCAGACCTATGTAGACAGCCTGTATATGCTGTTCCCTTCAAAATACTGTCCTTGTCCAGGTACATACTTCTGTCAGAGTTCTTATGTGTGTTCACACCAATTCCACTATCTCACAAAATGCAGTTTTCACATTGAGTTAAGGTTGATAATTGTTCTGAGAATGACAAGATTGCTTGCTGTGCCAATGAGCTCAACACTAATCACCTGAATATACCGAATTGTTCCTGCTTCATTATTCTTGATAGTGTGTGTTGGATGACATAATATCTGTTCTTGATTTACTGAGAATGTTGTGACAGCTACTGAGCATAAATCCATATTCCCTTGTAATTATCCATATTATATGATGATGATCACAGAGCATGGTCTCTGTAACTGTCTGTTATCTTTTTCATATGAAACTGCAGCCCATCCACCACAGTGGTTTCTTGCAAACATATGCAAGTAAGTAAGGAAGATGTACCAACTTGATGCAAACAATTTTACTATGATTTTTTCTCATAAATGGCCTCTACAAATATGCAAGTATTTCTGAACCTTTGATGCCACCCAAAACACTTCGGAACACAGCATCATCTGTTCATCATACACCATCTGACTATGATGCAGCATTTCCATCCACTGTCTCTCAAACTGACATCACAATTTTATGAATTAGCTCTGTGCTTTGAGGTGGTCAGTTTCCCACTTTGAAACCCTCCATGCTTTGTAGTCTCCTTTGGGATTTCACACACTTGTTAGTCTCAATGAAACTGAATACATTAACTGTGTGTAGGTAGCATGCCTTTCATTACATAAAGAAGGTCCCCTAATCAACTTGCCAAAACGTTATTGCCACCATTTCTGTCCAAGAACTTTGTCATATTACATGTGCCATGTTTCATATAAAGGTGCATTCAGACTCCACCTTTTTTATTACTCATGCTTGTTCTTGTACTGGTGTTTGTGTTCAAGCAAGTGATACTTGGAAAGATAGTTGCCAGCTGTGTGCAGACTGCTGGTTTAATGGCTTCAAATATTCGAACTGCAGTGCCCACTCAATGAGTCTCTCTTTTGAAGTAGAGTATTGCCTGTGTTCTTTGCCACTCAAGTTCAGGACTTCAGTAATTCACATTGCTTGGGCTCAAGCACATGAAACTGTTCACATTAAAGGAGGTGCACAAGTCAGAGCAAGAGCACTAACCTGATCATGAGTAACCAGGACACATCTTAACAGTGGTGGACATATGAGGAGGACAAAGATACTCATTAAAATATGAGATGTAATTAGGTAAAATAAGTACAAAAATAATTTAAATTTGAAGTATGTTGAAAGATAATTGTTTCCCTTGAGTAAGGTACATGAATGCAGGGAATGTATATCTGAATCATCAGTGAATGATCACCTCAATCGTAATATAAACTAGAATGTACTGTGACTCCATAAACCTGAAAAGGAGGCTTCAGAACTGACACTTTCATGATACATGCAGCAGCCTTTTCTAACCAGACACACTTTGCAGGCTTAATTCAACACATTCTTATCAAACATGGACCTACCCTAACACGGGCCCTTGCTTTTTCAACACCATCCAATTCCCCAGCTATAGACACCTGGTTGCTCTTCTCATTCATGTTACTGCGGTTGGAGTCTGGAAAATGGATGTGGCAGCCTGTCTCCTCCATCACTTTCTTGATGGTCATCCCTCCCTTCCCTATGATGTGAGAGTGATCAGTATAGCTCACGTCCAGTTTCATTGTCACACGGTTGCCCTGAAACAAAACAAATACATTCAATGCAAAAAACCAAATAGTCAAACCAGTGTTCGTTTCCTTTCATGCAAAACGTATTCATATCAAAATCTTCCTTTCTTGTATTGTCACGAGTCTAAAAACATGATTCTTATTTCGAAAACATGTTCCTTTTCTAGAGGTTTTTGCAGGATCAGAAAAATTTGAAATTTCAGTGCAGATTCTGGATACACTTTTAGTTATCTACATGTTGCAATTGCATGAGTGATTTAGAAACTCTCCACCTGCTCGCCTACCCCCACCCCTACAAGGAAAATAAATAAAGAAGTCCTATAGGAACATGGAGATTTCATGGACATTGTTCATGCACTTTAAATGAGTCCCAATATGCTTAATGTTGCATCTCAGACTTCTGCATTTTTATTTAATTTTAAATATTGTATTACACCACCATTCTCATTACTATTTATGATGTTCATGAAGCCATATTATGCACTCATCTGCATTTAGTTTCTACTTACAAAAATACAAATGTAAAGAGGCAGTTGACTATATTGCCCTCTCCATGCCATGAAATCATACAAGGGGAGTAGAGGAATGACTCCACTCTTTCTTAACCTCGGCGCTGGATGGAGGTACGTGGTGAACTTCACATCCAGGCCTACCCCGGAGAAGGAATCCCGGTACCCTTCGAATAGGCTGAGTGGGATCCAGAATCGGTTTGGACGTTCTGGAGATAAAAATCTTGTGAATCTACCGGGATTCGAACCCCGGACCGTTCAGCCCGTAGACTAGTCGCTATACCACCTGCACTACTCCGGCTCTTTCAGTTTATTTGTACATTTCCAAATTTTTGTGAGTGGATTAGGTATACAGGCACACCTCCGTATCCGCGGGTAATACGTTCCAAGACCTACCGCGGTTATGTGAAACCGCGGATAATACCGAACGCTATATATGACTTGATGTTCGCGTAACATACATAAATAGGGTAAAGTTTAATTGATAAATTACGCACAGTAAGAAATTACCAACATTAAATAAAGTACTAATTAAGTTTAATAAAGGGAGGTACTCTCTTTCTATTCATATCTTCCACCCAGAAATTTAAAGCTTTTTCTACTTTATTTAAAACTTTATCACGTGCTATAGCAGTAACGTTTGCAGTTTGCGGTGCAACAGAAAAACTAGCATGATTTTTTTTTCTTTGTTCTTCATCACTTCACGAATGGAAGATTCACTTGCCATACAACCTGGCAATCGCCGCATACAATTTTTTTTTTCTATTCCTATCATATCCAGAATTTTTACTGTTTCACTAATGGAAAGGCACCACGGCTTCTCTTAGGCTTAGAAGCACTATCAGAATCACTACTCTTACGCTTTGGTTCTATTATTACGGTAAATAAGGGCTTTCTGAACACAAACACTGCGATAACGTGGCAACTAATTCGAACGGCGAGAACGCTAGAAGCAGAATGATGGCAAGTTTGCGGGGAAGCGTGGGTACGGGGACAAAAGAAGATGAGTCAAGTACTGGGCGCTTTTGGGCTGCTGGATTTCGCCATGTTACGGCCCGTTCTCGCTTGGCGCGCGTTTTGAAACTTATGAACCGTGTATTTCTTTAATTTTCCATTTTTTTTCTGGCCGCAGTCAAACGCGGATAACTGAAACCGTGGATACGGTGGTCCGCCTGTATATATAATTTATTTTTGTACTTTACAATCATTTTGATTCTCTTTGGAATGCAACTGAATTAATGGGGCTATTACGAACACAGCAAAAAGAAAATAAGGAAATGCACAAGAAAAGAGATAAAGTTGAGGGGCTGTGAACCTGAGTAAAAATACAAAACACAAAATAAAATTCCATGCGAAGTCAGTTCTGGTTCCACAGCCACTCGGTGTACACAAGTATACATACATGCACACTATATTATTAAGGAACTGAATAATTACCCTTGTGTCTAGGACTTCCATTACCCTTTCCTTAGCCACCTTCACCCCATCCCGTCGTCCTGCCACTCTGACGTGAGGATCTACGGAAACAAGCAAGTTAAATATTAAATTACTGCTTTTATAGCATATAATTTATGGGAAGGAAAGGCAGTTTATGTGATACAAATATTACTGCGGAAAATCTTTCATACATTTGGTCTAATCACGAAACTGGAAAAATATTTTTCTATGTCATCTTAGGCAACATTGAAGTACAAGGCATACAAGAAGAAGATGAGATTTCGCCGCCCAGTTCCCTTCAGAAGGAGATACAAATATTATGGTGGTAGAAATTCTGCTGCACGAGAATTCAGAAGTATATGGCCCTGTACAGAATTAAAGTTTCTCACTTGCCGAAATTTTAGAATTTTACCCAGGCCCACGCCGAAATTTTCCTTCAAATACCTTATCCATACCGGTCTGAAGACCGACTGCCTTTTATTCTAGCCAGAATGAATTCCAATAATTTGCTCTGACTATGGTGCCAATAATTCAGGTTCCTTTTAGTGTGTAAATGTCAATATTCCTGAAATATATTATTTACCCACAATCTAAAAACATCTTATAGTGTATGTCGTTTGAGGAAAGGCACACAGATATCAGACGCCAAATGCGTAAGGTGTTATCTCCAGCTGTTTCTGGGAGGGGCAGCTGCGAAAATCCTGAAGGAAATCTAGGTTCGGATTTGCTGCCATACCTCGACTGAGCCCATTTCTCAGGCTCCTTCCTTGAATAAATTCGCAACTCACCACATTAGGTGGATCCCCAACACACAAGTATCGTCACAGCTGTCAGTGTTATTTCATTTTCTGACTCACAATCATAAAATAAACGAATCTGCAAACGGAGATTTTTATGGGAGTAAAGAAAGGTCCGTAAAAGCCCGAAGTATATGATATAACTTCTGGCTGGTAACCTGTGAACCTGGTTGGAACATGGACATTATCTGTGTCATGAGGGCAGAGCTCTAAACGTTTACTCCGTTATCAATTACAGTGATCACATTTAACAAATCAAAAAAATGGTAGCGATTTTTACCCATATAAGAATGGAAATAGGCCTAAAGAAGCAGGGTCTTGTTAATTTACGTTGTTTTTCCCATACAACGTAATATTTACGTTAAATACTGTGATTTTTTTTAACATTGTAACCTGCACGATGTAAAATTACTGGTGATATTCAATTCTGATGGATCGTAACATTTCCATCAGTACGGGCTTCAAAGCAGGACAGCTGCAACTTCTCTCTTCACCACCCATCTCAGACGTTTATCCACTGGACAGAATGGACTCTTGTGGACAACATTATTCCGTTGTGTAAATCAATCATCATCCGCCCAATCCACACAAAAACACAACACTCTAATCTTGTAAATGAAACCAACTTGGTGCACGGTTGTGTTCTTAGAGTATTTCGTCAATTTTATTTATAACCTCTACAAGTTTCGGACCTCTCCAGGTCCATCATCAGGAGGAAACTGTATTTATGCGACGCTAAAGATTTGTTGTTCTGTTTAACTGCCAGTCCGGTATGCAGGATGGAATGAAGTTTCATTCCATCCTGCATACCAGACAGTTAGCTATACAGAATAACAAGTACCAAGTGTCGCATAAATACAGTTGCTCCTCCTGATGATGGACCTGGAAAGTTCCGAAACATGTAGAGGTTATAAATAAGATTGACGTAATACATTAAGAATACAAGTGTGCACCAAGTTGGTTTCACTTACAAGATTATATAGAGATGAACGTTTAAGAGAACATAAAGTTTAACAACACTCTAACCTTTGCACGTTCAGGCTTATTCCCGATAAGACTAGGCCAGCGAGCGGCGCTAAATTTTCAACTCCGCGTAATGCCAAGTTAAGTGTCTTCATAGATTTATTCACCACGCCTATTCGACCTAACGAGTTGTGCTTTGGAAGAGAGGTAATCTATCTTTACAATTCCAGAATTCGTGTATGGAGCACAAGACATTTTGAGCACCGTCCTGTGAAGATATCCTCTGCTAATCGTATCATGAACGCGTATTATCACACTTCGTATTGATAAAGTACAGATACAAAACATTACTTTAGTGTACATAAACTAGACCATATATTTCCACGTAGCTACTAAGCCCAGCTGTCATCAGTTACTTGAAACATGATTAACAGAAATTCCAATACTACAGGTTTTTCATTATGTTTCGCTTATTCAGTCCGACGCAACCTACGAACTAGTCTAGACCTGTCTGCGTTTACAAGCATATTCGCAGCGTCATAACTTGAAAACCCCGTACATAATATGGGTTGTAGTAACCTGACACACGTAACGCTCAGAAACGTGGAGGCGGTAGCCTACTAAGTACAGACATACAACCTGACGTATTTTACGATTATGAAGAAGCAAGTATTAACGATATTTATCAACGTATTTCAACTGTGGAATCCAGATATTCGCCAAGGCTGCAAAATGGACTCATCCCTGGACTTTTTTTCAGTCAAACGCCACAGTAACATAAGTAAGTAACAGTAAAACTTTCCTCTTACTATTGGTTGACAGAATTATATGCACCTTTATCATTCGTCGCACAAATTCGAGATTTATCCTTCGACTATTACTGTGTCCTTTCTACATGTAAATCATTAGAACTAACCGGTGAAATACGAATTAATTTTATGCATACGTACCTCCAGAAAGATGATTAGGACAGAAGGAAATAAAATCTAAGAATCATGATCCAATTCGGAAATGTTCGAGCCCAGCAGACCGTAATATGAAATCTGATCAACGCACGTTCGATATTATCCAGGAAAGGAACTTTGTGCCCGAAAAAAAAAGCTTAAAATGTGTATTATCTAAAAATAATTACGGGGAACAGTAACATTTCAAGCTTCCAGTAAGTGGCACTAAAGTACAAAAATCACCACTGAAACAGTATATAAAACTATAATTTTGATATTTTAGCTTTAATTTTTAGATATGATGCAGGATGATAATACATTCAGAGTTGTTTATTTACAAGCAATAGCGACGATTTTAAAATTGCTTTAATAGTTAAGTGCGTGTAATTTTCTTTTGGCTGCTGTAGTTTGGCCTCCGCTGCTATAACTACCGCCCCCCAAGCCTTCCATTCCACTTACTCATATTTTAAAAAAGAGAGGTGTCACAATTCCATATGCCTAGGAATAAGAAAACGCAATGTTACAAACGAAAATTTTGGAAAAGGCAATTAGATTTTATGCTGCTCATCCAATAAGACATGAGTCGATATGTTATTTTTAAGTTTAAAATTTCGATTCGTGACAATTAAGGCCACATTCTTCTACGTGAATAATTATCGAAAGTAATGGACTTTAACCTATTTCCAGCAGCTGTCTAAGTGTAGAAAAAAATATGTAATATGCACTTCTGCTGAAAAATTAATAAACTATTGGTTTCGTTATTTATTAGAAACAAGCAATGATAAATTTTCGGGAGTGTAATATACTAGGACGATGGGGAGAGTGAGTGTATGATTGCGTGTTCATGCGTGTTCCTTAAACACCAATCGTTGGACATGCAGCACACATCTTATCAAATGGCCATAACTTGCTCTGCAACCTTCATTCTTAAATGAGTCAAAACCTGATAAGCAACATATGCCTTACGAGATACGGTATTGTCAACAAGGCATATTCAAACCATCAAATTGCACTATTTCCCCTCCATACACTTTTCGAACACCACAGGTTGATGAATGATTTCATGAATGCTACGATCTTCTCTGGGGACCTTGCTGGAAAGCAGAGAAGACAATACAGAGAACTCCTGTGGCTAATCATACGACTTTGATGACGTATTTCACAACCGTATTCCAATTATCAGCAGCAGATAATATCACATATATCCAAGTTCAGTGTCCTTCGATTTTTAACTGGCACTCTTCTCCTTTATTTTATTTGTGGGTGGCAGGTAACTAGATATTATGCACACTTATTAGCTCTTAAATCGCCGCGACACTACAAGCATCACTACCGAAATTCGTAACACTGCACGCTGGAAGAGAGAACTGAATAAACGTAGCAAAGCGTTCGCTCAAGCTTAAAGGTAGTCAGACGACCGTGAATTTTGAACTGGCCAATCATGTAATAGAGTATACATCAACAACTTTAAACCTGCGACCCAGTTATAACATCTCCCTCACATTGTTGCAAAACTGAAACAGATCTGCTCATTCCAGGAAGTCAGAAGTTTATTCATCGCGTTGTCTGGTGATGAGTTTTAACGGGTAGGTAACAGCATTCGATAATAGAGGTAAAACTTCAACAATTGAACTTAACAACAGCAAGTCTTAGGTCTCACAATATTTATAGCCATACTTTATTAACATAAATCGTAAAACGTAGGATTCAGACAACCTGCTGTAATGTTTGCTATCATTACTGACTGGTTTTAGGCTTTTTCGCAGAATTGCGAAAAGCGACTGTTAGCTTTACCCTATGTCTGTCTTTCTGTCTGTCCGTCCGTATAGAACTCTGCTCCCACTGGACGGCTTTCATCAAATTTAACATTTAGTATTTTTCGGAAATTCGCTGAGAATATTCATGTTTTAATTAGAACCTGACAAGAATAATGGGTATTACATGAAGGTCTATGTACATTTATGATAATATCTCGCCGAATTCTTCTTAGAATGATAAATATTTCAAACAATAATCGTACAGAAAATCAAAATAGGTATTTTGTGTTAAAGATTTTTTTCCGAAAATCTTGCCATTTATTACACAATGTGGAAAAATATGGTACAGCCGAACAGCCCACAGGTGGCAATATAATTCGGCGCATGCGCATTGCATGCTGGATAGCTAAGGCCACAGACAAACACACAAACACGCTCAGAATGTGTTAATACTTACTGCTCTTCCACAGCATTAGTAGTTACGCGATAGTCCCTCAACATTACGTTATACCTGTATTGCGTGTCTTGTTCATGTCTATCTTCACTTCCTCCAGGAAAATAATTTTTGGTTATATAAGCATCATTCCATATAATTTCCAGTAGTTATTTACAGGTACATATACAAAGTTTTCGAAGTCAACGAACAGTGCAAATCGAACTATGTATGCCATCTTATATGGGTAAATGCAGTTTTTGATTACGTAAATTGCATTGGGTCTCACTTCACGTTTGAATTAACTTATATCTTCCATCAGTGTTTGAGATAATATATCCGCAAAACAGGGAAGACGACGGCAATAATTAAGTTTACTTCTTTTACTCCTCGCTTTCTCACCTGTTTATAGCATTCGTGGGTAGAATGCTTTATATCTTGCGCTTAAAATCCCCTGGACCTGCCATTCTTTGTACCCTATAACCCATATATTATCGTGTTTTTTGGCGTTGTACGCTATCTTCTAACGAGCTTTTACCATAAAAAATAAAAAGCATAATAATAATAATAATAATAATAATAATAATAATAATTTTGTGAGTTTAAAGTTGTATATTAGATTCCAGTCGAAGACGCGTGTTCCAGGTAAGCCTAAAAAATTAAAGTTAAAAAAATTCTATACAGTTTTGTAAAACCGAATGGGATCCCATGTTGTTGCAACACCTCTATAAATTTTATATGTACCCATCTTAGATCTTAACTCTTAGGGACCTGATGATGGTCCAGTGAAGGACCGAAACATGTCGTCCTAA
>JGI20166J26741_11604696_pt1 | contig 11641 bp, 12 predicted proteins | sample TergutCu122P5_FD_26741 | JGI IMG/M metagenome (IMG submission 26741) | reverse complement strand
TAGAAAAGCGCATTGCCCCCACCACATTCGACCCCGAATGGGGTCGAACAATCAGGAAGGGATTGTATCTTTCTACCAACATTTTGTTCCTGACGGAACAGCTATGTTGAATCAAGTACAATTCGTTTCTTATATAGTCATGTATTTCCATTTTTCATCGCAAAGTTATAACAAAATGAAATAAAAATCCAAATATCTTGTGTTAAAAATAATTGATAGTGAAAAGATGGTTAGTAAGTGTTTCGAGCGCATTGTATATGAATCACTTGCCGCCCTGCGCAGGGCAACCCGTTTACCCTGCGCAGGGTAACCCGTCTGCCCTGCGCAGGGTAACAGCTCTGCCCTGCGCAGGGCAGAACGGTTGAGATGCGCAGAGCAGAAACGTCAGGATGTGCAGGGTGAGAAGGGTGAGATGCGCAGAGTAAGAGAGGTATGATACGCAGGGCAGTAAACGCCGCCATGACATTGCCGGAGACACGCCCGACTCAATGGGTTAGACACGCCCAGATCTACCCTTTAGATCTGCCCAGATCTAACCCCTCGAGATGCCCAGATCTAAGGCATCGATCTGGGCAGATCTCCAACGCATTCATTAACAAGTTATTTTGAAATCAGACTGTATCCATATTCCACAATGCGGGCGATATCGTCCGTTTTTGAAAAATCAATGGATTGTTCTTTGGCAAATTTTTCAACTTCCGATTCATGACCTTTGAATAATTTCCCTAATGTTCTGGCAGAAATAAAACTTTTGTAACTGTTGCCAATTTTCAAATAACAGGTAGATTTTATTTCCAGCCGGAACTTTTCATCAGGGTTCAGTTTTACAAGACCTCCCATACTACTGTGCCAGCTTCCAATCGAAGTGGAAGATTGCGTTTTGGAATATCCTCCATAAGCAGCCGCTTTTCCTTCGGAAAGCAGGATGGCGCTTCGGTCAACGAAAAAAGAATTATTTCCTGCCGGAATTTCTTCATAAAAAACTCCCTGCGTCGAAACCGGCAAAAAACGGCGTTGGCCGATAATCGCTACGGCAATTGCAAGGGGGTCGGCTATTGCCAATACTGTGCTATCTGCTTGCAGAAACAGCATTTGCTGTCGAATCATATCGTAGTTGAGCGACGCAGAAGTACGTCTCCCATCCTTAAAAATCACGACGCCTTTTTCAAACTGAGGAAAAAGCATCCCATTACCTACCACTTCCTGTGCAAACAGGGAATTGAAACATCCTGCTATCAACAGGCAAAAAACCAATCGAATCGTTTTCATACTACTTTTTAGTTTACATAACACTACAAAAATAATCATAAATGAACAAATAAAAAAATAAAGCAGTACCTTTGTGCATTGTTTTAATACAAAATTAAACGTTATGGCAAATATTAAATGTGTAGGGATACTTACTTCCGGAGGCGATGCTCCGGGTATGAACGCAGCTATTCGGGCAGTTACACGTTGCGCAATTTACAATAACTTGGAGGTCAAAGGCATCCTCAGAGGATATAAAGGATTAATAACCGGAGAAATAATTCCTTTCAAGACTAACAATGTCAGCAATATCATTCAACAGGGCGGGACGATATTAAAAACCGCACGCTGCGCTGAATTTAGAGATGCGGAAGGTCGCAAAACCGCTTATGAAACACTGAAGAAAGAGGAGATTGACGCTTTGGTTGTTATAGGAGGCGACGGCTCGTTAAGGGGAGCGCGTGAATTTGCTCAGGAATACGATATTCCTATTGTCGGGCTGCCCGGCACAATCGACAACGACCTTTATGGCACCGATATGACTATCGGATACGACACCGCTTTGAATACTGTCCTGGATGCAGTAGATAAAATCAGGGATACGGCTACTTCGCACGAACGAGTGTTCTTTATCGAAGTGATGGGTCGGGATGCCGGCTTTCTGGCTTTGAACGGAGCCATTGCCGCCGGAGCCGAAGCGGCGATTATTCCCGAAATCAGCACAGAAGTCGATCAGTTGGAAGGTTTGATTAAAAACGGCTTCCGCAAAACTAAAAACAGCAGTATAGTCATAGTAACCGAAAACGAAGAAACGGGCGGAGCTATTGCAATGGCTGACCGTGTGAAAAAAGAATGTCCTCAATACGATGTCAGGGTAACCATTCTCGGACATATCCAGCGGGGCGGTTCACCAACAGCCTACGACCGGATTTTAGCCGGACGCCTGGGCGCTGCCTCTATAGACGCTCTCTTGGAAGACCAGCGCAATGTGATGATGGGTATTCAAAACGATACGATTGTTTATGTTCCTTTTTCCAAAGCCATCAAGAACGAAAAACCCATTAACCGAGATTTATTGAATATATTAAAGATACTGTCAATATAAACACAATACAGACGATTAATTTACAATAAGTTATGCTTTCACTAAAACTTCTTTCCCGTCTTCGTCGTCTTCTTTCGGATCGTCTTTGACGAAAAGGATGCTTAATTCATACAAAGCATACAGAGGGAAGAACACCAGCGATAAATTAAAAGGGTCGCTGGTAGGAGTTATGATAGCTGCCGCAATTACCAGAATGACTATTGCATGACGACGGTATTTCTTAAAAAAGGATTTTTTCAAAATGCCGATTTGCGATAATAACCACGAAATCAAAGGCATTTCAAAAACTAATCCCATGGATAAAATTAATGATACAAAAGTGTCTAAATAAGAATCTAAAGAAACCTCGTTATGAATAACGTCGCTCAATGTATAAGAATAAAGAAAACGCAGAGACATTGGGAAAATAATCATATAACTGAAAAAGCAGCCAATAAAAAACATGACCGAGCCTAACATAAATACCCAACGAACATTCTTTTTCTCACTTTCATATAATGCCGGACTGATAAACTTCCAGACTTCAAATAAGATATAGGGGCAAATCAAGACCAATGCTACCCAACCCGACGTGCTTAAATGTCTCATAAACGGCGCCAACAATTCAATATTAATCATATCTATATGAAAATTATTGTCGCAGAAATCAGGCAGAAATGAGAAATGCCGACTTAAATTACATAATACGCTATAAAGAATGAAATTCGATTTAGCAGGCGCCATAATGACGTTATCGAAAAACCACGGCATTATTATAAAAGCTCCAATTGCAAAAATAATTAATGCAATAATTATCCTGAACAACATCCAACGAAGCTCTTCCAGATGATCCCAGAAAGACATTTCCTGAGCGCTCATTTCCTAATTCAGAAAAGATTTATTTTATTTGGTTGAATCGTCGTCTTTGATGTCATTTTCTATTTCCTTCAATCCGTCTTTGAATCCTTTAACGCCTTTTCCTATGCCTTTCATTAATTCGGGTATTTTTTTCCCTCCGAAAAGTAAAAGTGCAATTACTAAAATAATTACCCATTCTGAACCTCCGGGCATAGCCAATAACAAAATATTCAATAAACTTTGCATAATACTTGTATTTATATGTTTAATAAAAATTCCTTACCGTTTTTACGGTAATCGGACGACAAATTTAATCATTATTCTTGAAAAAAGGATTAATATCTCTATTAAAATTTACTTTCCCGCAAGATACAGGGTGCATATACCTCCCGTCAATTTTCGGAAAGCGACATCAGAAAAGCCGTTCTTTTTCAATATAGCCGCCAATTCGGCATTTTGTGGAAAGACAGAGATAGATTTGGGCAGATACCTGTAAGCAGCCTGATTGCGGGAAACCCACTGTCCGATTTTTGGTATTAGCCGAGTGTAAATTTGGTATGCCTGTTTCATTGGGAAAAATTCGGGTGAGGAAAGTTCCAAAATCATCAATTTTCCTCCCGGATACAATACGCGATGAATTTCCTGCAAGCCTTTGTCCAGATCTTCAAAATTGCGAATGCCGAATGCAACAATCGCCGCATCGAATGAATTAGAATCCAACTGCAAACTCGCGCAGTTCTGCCATTCAAAATCAATCACTTCGGATAATCCGGCTTTTGCTACTTTTTCTCTGCCGATAGCCATCATTTTTTCGGAAATATCAATACCTAAAATTTTTTCCGGCTTCAACAAACGGTAAGCCTCCAGCGCCAAATCACCGGTTCCGGTAGCCACATCCAGTATGCTTTGTGGAACATAATCTTTCAAAGTCAGTATTCCTTTCCTGCGCCAATATTTATCAATACCCAGCGAAAGCGTATGATTCAGAAAATCGTATTGTCCGGCAATTTCATCGAACATACGTTCTATCTGAACGCTTTTGGATGAAGCGTTAGATTCGTAAGGAACTATTTTTTCAGCTTCGTAAACCATAGTGAAACGCAATGACGATGCTGCAAAATTAGAATAGTTTTTTTATCTTTGCGTATTATTTATTAAAAATTAAACAATACGGCAAATATTTATTGCTTATGGTTAAAAAAAATTCTCCTCAAGCCTGGTTCTTAGCTACACGCCCAAAAACATTGTCGGCGGCGGCAACGCCGGTGATTGTCGCTTGCGCTTTGGCTTACCGCAATCAGGGTTTTCAATGGAAACCCGCTCTTATTTGTCTGCTGTTCGCTTTAATAGCTCAAATTATCGCCAACTTCGCCAACGATTATTTCGATTATAAAAAAGGCAATGACAACAAAGACCGTCTGGGACCCAGACGGGCGGTCGCCGAAGGTTGGATTGAGCCGAAAATCATGCTGGGCGCGACGGTTGCCTTGCTTCTACTGGATTTGGCGCTTGGATTGACGCTTATTCATTATGGCGGATGGCAATTAATCATCGTAGGATTATTGGTAGCGCTCTTTGCCTTTGCTTATTCGGGAGGTCCTTTCCCTTTGGCTTATCGCGGGTTGGGCGATATATGCGTATTTATATTCTTTGGAATTATTCCCACAGGTTTTACCTATTATGTACAAACTTTGCAATGGAACTTGCCTGTCGTCATTTGCGGAGCCGCTACAGGTTTAGTAATCATTAATATTCTGGTAGCCAACAATTACAGGGATAGATATTCGGATGCGCTGACAGGCAAAAAAACTTCGGTTGTTTTGCTTGGCGCACAGTTCGGGCAATGGTTTTATCTGCTTAATGGAATTGCGGCTGTCGTTGCCTGCCAGTATTTCTGGTTTGAAAAGACAGCCGGAGCGTCATTGCTGCCGCTGGTTTATTTAGTTTTTCACATCCTGACATGGAAAGAAATGTGCCGCAACGAAGGAAAAGCGCTGATTGGGACATTGGAAAAAACAGCGCGAAACGTGTTGATTTTCGGAGGAACGCTTTCCATCGGGTTGGTTTGGAAATAAATCGGAATAATCAAAGAACAATGTCATAAGATTGATGAGGAGTTCAAAGAATATATGTCTGAAATTAGATTGAAATAATTCGTGTTTTTGCAGGAATAAAAACGAAAAATATGGATGGAAATATCACAAACATAGTAAAAGATAAAATTGAAAACCTTACTTACGGATATGTTTTTACCGCAAGTGATTTTCCTATTGATGTAACCAAGCAAAAATCAGTCAATAAAATATTGGAAAATTTGACAAAAGCCGGCAAGATTCACAGACTGTCAAAAGGACGATATTACAAAACAAAAATAACCGAATTTGGCGAACTTCCGCCCGACAGTTACCAAATCGTAAAAGATTTACTCGAAGAAAATGGGAAACCAATAGGCTATATTACAGGTTATCAGGTTTTCAATGAATTAGGACTGACTACACAAGTTTCAGCCATTTTGCAAATTGGAACAATAAAAAACAAAAAAAGCACGAAACGAAGTTATTACCGAATAAAATTTGTAAAACAATGGAATACAATTACAAAAGAAAATATCCCATTGTTGCAGTTGCTCGATTGTCTGCGGTTTTTCAAAAATATTCCTGATGCAATGCCTGCGGAAAATTGCCGAAGATTACTCTATTTATTGTCAAAACTAGATGATAATCAAAAATGTAAAATCAAAAAACTTGCCATGAAATATACACCGCAAGCAATTGCCTTACTTGGAGCAATGCTTGAAACGCTAAATCCAAATGAAGATGTTGAAATGTTAAGAAAATCACTTAACTTCCAAACATTTTACGATTTATCAATTCCCCAAGAAATTTTACCAACACAAAAAAAATGGAACATACGATGAAATTACACGAGGACAAAACATTGTTTACACAGTTGCTCAATTTTTCGGCAAACGCTTTGAATATCAGACCCGAATTTATTGAAAAGGATTATTGGCTCACTAGTGCATTGCAAAGATTGGCTCAAAATCCGAATGTCGAAAAAGTTGTTTTCAAAGGTGGAACTTCGCTCTCAAAAGCCTACCGTTTGACAAACCGTTTTTCGGAAGACATTGACATTGCTGTTATTGATGCCGATTCATTTTCGGGCAATCAACTTAAAATGTTGATAAAACGTCTTGCCAAAGATATGGCTTCAGATTTGGAAGAAATTGTAATCCCGAGTGTAACAAGTAAAGGTTCACGCTTTTACAAAGCGGTTTATCAGTATCAAAATGCGGTAGGTTTGACTTCTTCGGTTGTAAAAACAGGGCAACTTTTGATAGAAATAAACACTTATGCCAATCCGTATCCGTACATAAAACAAGAAATTTCTTCGTTTTTCTCTGATTATCTTTCGTTAATCAATCGTCAAGATTTGATAGAGAAATACAAATTAAAATCGTTTTCAATCAATGTTCTAGATAAAAGACGGACAATCGTAGAAAAATTGGCTTCACTCTTTCGTTTTTCTTTCGAAGATGATGTTGTAAAATCTGTCGCATCAAAAATTCGTCACTTTTATGATTTGTATTATTTGGTGAATGACGATGAATGTGCAGAATATTTACAATCTTCTGAATTTCAGAAAGATTTATCCGAATTGTTAATCCAAGACCAGCAAGAATTTGACCGTCCAAAAGGTTGGCAAGGCAAAACGATTAAGGATTCGCCATTATTAAAAGAGTTTCCTGCTTTGTGGGCTAATTTGAGTTCAACCTATCATAGTGAGTTAACTCCATTGGCTTTTTCGGAAATACCAAATGAAAAGTTGGTTGCGGAAAGTTTTATCAGAATAATGAAAAATTTATGAACCATTTTATTACTGATGCTCCGGACGCAGCAAATCGTTCACAGTCTTTACAGGATTAAAGGTTTCGATGGGAACTTCTACGAAAACCGTATTCCAGTCCGACATGGCGCCGTTCCATAGTCCGGGCAATTCCAGCGCTTTTAAATCTTTTCCGTTTTTCGATTTCAATGAAATGAATCCGGCGGCTTTATCCACATAGCGAGGCAAATCAAATTTTTCGCCTTTGTAATTCCGCAAAGCGCAGACCAGATCGACCGGATTGAAGTGCGTGCCTTTCTCGTACAGTTGTTTCATTTTTGGATTTTTCAAATCAATTTGAGAACTTTCGAGAATCTGCAACGAAACGGTTCCGTCGGCATTGACAGTCAGGAAAGGACCTCCTCCCGGCTCGCCCTCGTTCTTGACCATTCCGCAAACCCGCAGAGGACGATTAAGTTTGGATTTGATATAGAGCGCCAATTCCGCATCTTCCAGCATCTTGGTTTCCGGATTCTTTATACATAGTTCATTCTGTAAGAAATACAGCATTTCTAATAATTCCTTATGATTGTATTTCCCTGAATCTATCCGGTTCAAATAATCGAAAATTTGTCGTTGATAATGAACCAATACCCCTGCAATCAGTTTTTTATAATGAACCGTTACCGGTTTGAACGCATCCGGCACTATATTGTCGATATTCTTAATAAAGACCACATCGGCAGAAATATCGTTCAGATTTTCGATTAAAGCGCCATGCCCTCCGGGACGGAACAACAATTTTCCGCCGTCTCGAAAAGGCTGATTTTCCGAATCGGCAGCAATCGTATCGGTTGACGGTTTCTGTTCGCTGAAGTCGATGTTATATTTTACTCCTGACCGCCGCTCATATTCCGGCGTCTTTGCCTCGGCAGTCCGGCGGAACAGTTCGCGATGTTCGGGAGAAACCGTAAAATGGATGCGTACTTGCCTGGCATCATTACAGGCATACAAAGCGCCTTCGACCAAATGTTCTTCCATTGCGGTGCGCGCTCCTTCGGGATAGCGGTGAAACAAAAGCAGACCTTTGGGCAATTGTCCGTAGTCGAGTCCTTTACTGTGCAACAGGTTTTCAATGATTTTCTTATAACTGCCGGAAGCCATCAATTCATCGATAGTCTGATTCTCATTTTTTAGGCAAGCCGCTTGCAGTTGTTCGTAGAAAGCAAACCGGCGGATGTTTTCAAAGAAAGTTTTCAGAAACGGCGTATCAATAGTCGTTTTTTCCGACTCTGCATATTCAAATAAATCTTTAAACATTCGGCTGGCGGCGCCCGAAGCCGGGACAAATTTCACTGTCGTTTTGTTTGCTTGCAAATAGTTTGTCCACGCATCCAGGTAAGCGGACTGCTCCTTTTCCGGAATTGACAAAATACCTTTCTCAATGGAGGCTGAGGCTTGAATCGGCAAATAGGGAAATCCGCTTTCGAAACATGCCAGTTGTTCGTCTATTTGTTCGACAGAAATGCCTTTTGCTTTCAACTGTCTGAAATCTGATTCAGTTAACATAGTAATTAGCTGTTTTTTTATTATTGTACAAAAAATTATAAATGCAAAGTTATATATTTTTTTGGAATAATTCAGCGAAATATTAAATAAAGGTATGAAAACGCTTCTCATCAGGTAGATGTGTATGCAGTGCATAAGCTTGGTATAGGGATGGTATAAGGATGGTATTATTGTAAGGGCTATAATGGGTTTAAGGAGTTTAAAGGAGATTTTGGTCTTCATTTAACCAAAGGATAGGCAACATCGTCTGCGGGAGCGAACGCTCCCGTTGTCTGGAGCGAACGCTCCCGATGACGGGACAGTTCGCTCACGGAGACGGTACCGGTCGCTCCAAAAACAAAATGAATCTGCAACTTGATTCATTTCTCATGGCTTGTCGATTTGCAAGTCTGGAGACTTGCTGTTAATTCGGCGAAGCGAGACGCTTCGCCGAGCGAGGGCAGAAGTGGTGAAGGCGGAATAAATGCAACAACTACAAACGTTAGCAAAAAAAACTTGCTTATTTAATAAAGATTGCTTAATTTTGCAAGATGAAGTAAAAGAAATGCAGATAACGCAAAGATACATACTAACAGATTTTGTACAAAAGCATCCTGATGCGGTATCAGCTATAAACAAGTGGGTAGAACATATTGAAAAAATGACATGGAAAAATCATAGCGAACTAAAAGCAGATTATCCGTCAGCTGATTATGTAAAAAATAGCAGGTATGTATTTAATATCAGAGGAAATAATTACAGAATAGTTGTAGTTGTGGTTTTCTTTGCAGGCGAAATGAATATCCGCTTTGCAGGTACACATAAAGAGTATGATAAAATAAATGTTTTAACAATATGAAGACAATAACAAACGAAAAGGAATATAGAAATGTTTGCCAACAAATGGATGTTATTATTGGTAAAGGTACTGAACTTGGCGATATGGAAATGTTATCCGAAGCAGATAAAAACGAATATATATGCTTGTCGGAACTGGTTCGCAAATGGGAAAATATTCATTATTCTTTCCCGATTTCTATGAATCCATTAGTTGAAGCTAAAAAATTAAATTCGGAACTTCATGTTCCTTCCGACATTATTTTAGAATTTGCATAAGAAGCATGCAAAATAAATCATTGGGGGCGCTAAAGTTTGTAATTACTCCTCAAATAAATTTTCGCTGCAATTCATCTTTCACCGTAGCAATGACGCCGTCCATTTGCGCCAAGGCAAACATTTGTCCGTGAAAAGAGTAACCGGGATTGTAGTTTTTGTCTTTATCGTCGAGCATCAGCCGTCCATGATCTACCCGCATGGGCAAATTCGGATTTTGTTTCTCAAAAATACGAACCAGTTCAATCAAATGTCCGCGTCCGCTCAAATGAGGGGCTTCGATAAAATCGCCGTTATCAAAAATATGCGTACTGCGAAGATGAACAAAATGGGTATGGGGAGCAAATTCTTCCGCCAAACGGCGTACGTCGTTCTGAAGTCCGGCGCTGAGCGAGCCGGCGCAAAACGTCAATCCATTGTGCGGATTGTCCACAGCCTGCAAAATCCACCGGATGTCGTCTCTATCGGTGACAATACGCGGCAATCCGAATAATTCATAAGGCGGATCGTCGGGGTGAACGCACATATCGATGCCATACTCATCGCAAACCGGCATGATTTGTTTCAGAAAATATTGCAAGTTTTGGCGGAGCATTTCTTTATCGACTCCTTTATATAATGCCAACAACTGTTTGAAAATCGCCACCGGATTTTTATCGCCCTCTTTGATGTTTCCGCTGATAAATCCCTGCGTTTTCACAATAATCGTATCAATCAAAGCGTCTTTTTCCTTTTCGGTGATTGTTTTATCCAGTTCGCAGACACGACGCATTTCTTCTTCGGTGTAATCGTTTTCGGCGCCTTCGCGGTTCAATATGCAGCAATCGAAAAAGGCAAAACGTATCCTGTCGAAATAAATGGAAGAAGAGCCGTCTTCCACTGGATGTTCCAAATCGGTGCGAACCCAGTCGATGACCGGCATAAAATTATAACATACGGTTTTAATTCCCGCCTTTCCCAGATTCGCCAGACTGATTATATAATTGTTAATTAACAAATTCCTGTTTTCTCCTGCATATTTAATCGCTTCGCTCACAGGGAGGCTTTCCACAACCGACCAACGCAATCCGGCAGCTTCGATGCAGCGCTTCAAATCGAGAATCGCTTCTAAAGACCATATTTCACCGTTGGGAATATCGTACAAAGACGTAACTATTCCTTCCACTCCGATTTGCCTGAGCATCGGAAGCGTGATGGTATCTTTTTTACCAAACCATCGCCAAGTTTTTTCCATAAACTTTTATTTCATTATCTAATATTTGCTTTCCGGCGCTCCCAAATAGCTTGGTTTTAATCCGCCCGTATCCAATATGATTTTTTGTAAAACAATGGCGGGGTCTAATACCCTGAACCGCAAAACATGCTTTCCTTTTGAAAGGTTGTGTTCGGTGGAAGATATGATGATATGTTCAGCCTGCCACTGCCCCAATTCGCCCCGATACTGTCCGTTGAAATTGACGATTTGTTCTTCGCCTCCGTCGAATGACACCGCATAGCGCAAACCTTTGTTCGCATTGAAATTCAAAGTTGGAGAAAGATAAACATGCAGCGTGCATTTGCCTTCACTTTGTAATTGAAGATCATATTCCAAATAAACCGGATCGTTGGGCGCTGGCGTAGCGGTTACAGGGAAAGTGGTGATTCCCGAAAGCGTTCTTCCCAAACCCGGAATTACTTTCCAAGAAATCGTTTTCCCGTTTTGCAATCGTGAATAATTCTCAGCTTCCATAGATATGTAGCCGTCTTTTTCGATAAACAACGGAGCATTTGAAGAAGCTGCAACGTATTCAACTTTGGGCATTACGTTATAGTCGGGCTGTTGCCAATAGGTATAGCCGATGCGGGTTTGATCCATTATATGTTGCCATTTTCCTCCGGCAATTTGTTGATTATAATGAACAGTCAGTAATGAATCCCGCTCAAAGCAAGTCCTGGCTTTATCAGCCCAAGCATTTGCCCGAATAT
>JGI20166J26741_11604585_pt1 | contig 11642 bp, 7 predicted proteins | sample TergutCu122P5_FD_26741 | JGI IMG/M metagenome (IMG submission 26741) | reverse complement strand
TTTCGTAATTCGCCAGGGACATTGCAAATGAATGCCAAATTCTCCTGTTTGCTTTTCAATACTAAAATGCAGACATTCAATAGCTCCCGTTCTTCGTGTCCTTGTGAACTTATATCCTATCAATTGCTGTAAAGATTGTTGTATTTTTTGTTTCATAAATTTTATTATTGAAAAATGTTGCCACCTCCCGGTCGCATACCTGACGGCATGCGGGGCGATGTGGGGGTGTTCCTTTTTTCTACCGAGCTGTAATCCCTGACGGGATTATTCCCCTGCTCGCCCTGACGCCTTGCGTTATGACGAGTTAATTCTTTTTCGCTTTGCCATTTTTCGTTCATCTTTTTTGTTTGTTTATTGATATTTTATTTATTCATTGTTCTTGAGTTGTACAACAAGTACAGAGCCTACGCCCAGCGTGGGCGAATTCATAATTTTTTCTTTATTTCCTCTTTTTTAGTACCTTTAAAATTAAATATAAAGTTATCATGAATAAAGTATTGTATACTATCTATTGTTTGAAAAAACAAAGTATCACTTCTTAAATATACAATTCCTTGATCTTTTTCTATTCCTCTGAATGCTCCGTTTCCTAGATCAATAGATGTATAAAATGTATTGTCCTGTTTATTTCTGATAATCTCATATTTTATATCATTGATAGAAACATTCCATATTTCCATTGTTTTTTTTACGTTTTGTTCAGTAGCCCAACCAAATAAGAGATACATTATTATAACAGATACAAATGAATTTATTAAAAAATATACTGCGTATTTCTTTTTCATAATATACATTGCACCTGAAATAATTAAATTCACTATAAATATAAAAGGAAGAACCCCTATTAAATAAATGCTAACCGAAGGGTCTGGATTTATATATGCTATCCAGCATTTAGATAATAAAATATCTACAGCAATAATTACTACCATTATTAAGATATTCCTTTTCATATAATTAATTTTCAGGTACTATTTGACCATTGACCACGTTATATTTGCCTGCTGGCAAGCTATTGATTTTGTCCCAGAAATCGGTTATTGCATGTCCTTTATTTTTGTCATAATCCGTTGTACTTTCCACTCCTTGTTCATCTCCACGCTTACTACCAAACCACCAATTATTTACTACTCCATCATAATAATTGGAGAATTGTAAAGTTCTTATGCCTTTAATAGCTTTTTGTTCTGTAGGTTGAAAAGGAGCAAAGTCAGCTTCAAACTCAATTACCGATGGATCAATACCATGTTGTTCAAAATATTTTAAAAGGCTCTCAATATAACCTTTTGCATAAGCAGCTCCCATACTATGAGTAATAATTTTTATGGTTTCTTTTATTTTTCCATTTTTATCAGTTATTAAATCTACGATATTAGCTGCATCTTTTCTCCCTTGTCCTCGTCCATTCAATTCTCTATAAATAGGAGCGCCTGTTCCTGATAAATATGCAAAAAATCCACTTGCTCCAAGACTTTCTTTGCTTCCATCTCTATATAAAGAATTATAGTCATTCAAATGATTCATCACAGCTAAATCAAAATTATTCCAATATTTACTTCCTACATCATTGGGCTTATGCATACCATTGATAAAAATGACTAATCGACCATCTCTATCCACCGCATTCACCGGATTATTTGCACAATAAACATACGGGCTAATACTGTAATACTTTTCGCAGAGTGGATCCATTGTCGTGAACCTCGTAATTGCAGGGTCGTAATATCGCGCTCCGTAGTCGTATTGATTCAGTCCGCTCATCATGTCCAATTCCTTGCCGTTGTATTTGTAGGGCTGCAAGCCTTGCTCGATGGAAGCTATTTCGCCAAAAATCATACCAAAAGGATAGTGATGATTTCTCTGTACTATCGTGCCGTCATCTTTGACTACCACACAATTATTGTCTTGATGGTCAGTCAGGTAATAATAATACACCCCGCCTTCGATATAGCCGCCGTCTATCAATATCCGTTTCAATACGTCATTTTCGTAAATCATATTGCCTATATATTCCGTCGTCTTGCTCTGCGTCAGCGAATCGGTGTTGATTGCCGAACCTACTCCCGCTACCGGAGTCGTATAATAGTTCGGATTCCATTTTTGCACCACTTTCAGCTTTTGCCCCGATGCCGAATAGGTATATTCGTTCCTTGCTTCCGCCACCGGACTTTTTATATCCATTATGCCTGGCAAATTTAATGAATTATATTGAATATCGGAAATGATTAACCTTATTCTTACCTAATTTCCTTTAACAAAACTAAGTAGCAGATAAATGCGTCCTCTCATTGCCAAAAATGAAATTAAACAGGAACATATTATCGAAGACAGTCCTCATTTTATTTCTGATACGTAACTTATGTTGTCGAATCGGGTTGGTGTAAGTATAACCCAAGCATAAAGCAATTGTTTTTGTCGGGAAACAAAACGACAGACAACAAATCAGGATTTCAGTGGGAGTGATATCCGGACACAGTTTGAACAAAACATAAATAAAAGTTTCAAAATGAATTGTGACTGCTTTTTCTAAAATTGCCTGTTCCCTGTTGTCAAGCGGCTGATTCAGGTACCGTATTCTTGCGCAAATAGCTGTCTGCTGGAAATTAACGCAATGAAGAGCCACTATTGGTCGTAACAATACAACCAATTGTTTTCTGCAATATTGAACACTATCTGAAAGAGAATCATCCATGGTTGGCATCCGGACATTTAAATGATTGATAAAATCTTCTGTTCCTTTAAGCAACCACACGAAAAAAGCGTGAAACTGTTCGCTGATTGCTTATTTACCTCTTACGGCTCTGGTAAACCGTTTCCTCCAATAAGCGCAAACAGTTCACGCCCGAAGACGTGAACCCCTGCTCTTTATTCTCGAGGAAATTTACCAGATTTCTAAGAGGTGAGAATAAGAGCCTTAGCTCTATATTATGTTATGTCTTTATGTTTCTTTCTACATATTTTGCGTTTGTTAAATTGTTATTTTATATTCATTATTCTTGGCAAATTTAATACATTCTATTGAATATCGGAACTTTTTTAATTCTTATAGTGATAATCATAGGTCTGAATCACCTTATCTGCCTGTGTTACTTTACTCAATCGCCCCAAAGAGTCATAATCGTATTTTGTAACCACTCCATGCGGGTCGGTCATGGATGATATTCCGATCAAAGGTTTGTAGGTGTAGGTAGTGACAAGGGCATTGGGTAACTGGGTTCGCAGATTACTGATTAATCCAAAATAAATGTTATTTTCCGGTTTATCGGAGCTTGCAATTGAACGTAATTTCCCGACTCCTACGGGTTCAATCCCATCACCTATTATTTTACAAACATCACTGTATGTGGCATTTTCTATTTTTACTATCGGATATTGACCATTGTAGCCATACAGATATACAGTATATATTCCATCTTTAATAACTTCTGATGGACCACCGGGCATATAATTCGTAAAGCGTACTCTTGTTTCGTATGGATTTGAGCCTGTTTTAACCGCTATTTCCGCAGGCTTTGTGAAACTTCCATAAGACGTTTTAACACTTTCCACAAAAGAGCTATTCTTATATTTTTGAGTTTCGATTACTTTACTGGCATACAAGCATGTACCATTTTCACAATTAATCGTCAAAGGATAGACTCCGGGGTAATCCTGAGGATAAGTATATACAGTTTTTCGAATATCATTTGAACTGCTAACATGGGATTCGGATATTTTTTGGTTCAAATTATTATATTCGTAAGATATTTCTTCATTGATATTGCCTGCATTCGTATAACTTGTAGTTAATTCCCTTTGCAGTCGTGTAAAACCTTTCTCATAATTATACCAAAGAGCACCAAATAACCACGGAACCGGGAGTGCACCTAGTGTACCTGGTTCATAAGGGATACCTTGTTTTACTATATACATTTTGTCAACAAAAACAAAACCCGTGGTCACATAATTATAGCGATATTGACCTTTCTTGACTAATTGATTTTTGCTATCGTAGTATCTGACTGAATCCAAAGTGCCATTTTGCCAGTCTGACCTAACATTTGGGTAATAAATGGATGTATGGGGAATTCTTTCTCTTTTGATAAATTCTCCTACATCATAATTATATATTATTTTTCCTGAAGAATTGGAACCATCATCTGTGTATTCAGTTACTTGACTGTATAAAACAGGCGCTCCATTACTAAAAAGCGGGTCAAGAATTGTCGATGATCCATAATACCGATATCTGGTTTTAGTTGTACAATCTCCGGTACCATATAATTTCGTGTACTCCTTCATAAAAGCCTCCGGCGTAATATCTATTTTTACAAACCCATTCCCATCTTCGTTTTTCCCATATTTATATGTTTTTACAACAGGTCGTTCACCTGATGACGGATAGCTGGCTATTTCCACTATCCGAAAGCCTCCGCCAATTTTACTTTCTCCATTTGAAAGATATTTATTGGCTTCAAATTTAAATTGAGTAAATCCACCGGTTGGATATGTAATTGATTTTAATAAACCGGTAGAGGAATTTTCGTAATGGGCATTGGGTGCCGTGATTGATCCGATGTAGAAAAAAAAAGGTTTATCTTCGCAGCGAGGCTGCGTGTTGCTTACTAAAGCACAATACTGATGAAATGTTTTTACTTGTATATTCCTTATTTTAGCATGTGTTGGCGTCGTCCATGAATAAACTGAGTTTATGGATAAATTAGGGTCCTCATACGGTATACCTGAAGCAAATCCCCAAGCATCAGGAAGCGTACTTTTCAAATACGGCTGTCCATCGTATTGTAAGAGATATTGCTGCTTTTGAGAATTACCATTACTGATATTTAATGTGTCAAAACGATAAGTATCAAAACTTTGTTTATTATATCCAAAATGTATCGTTTTTATTGCTTTTTCATTGTCCCATATTACAATGGAGCTCAACCGGTCGTCGATGGTTTCAAACGCTACTTTACCATTGGGAAAAGTAATGGTTTTTAATCGGGAGGTTTTCAATGGAATAGTTTTTACATCTAATTGGGAAAATGGATTTATAGAAGGAAATCTCACAGTTTGTGGATTACGTGTATCCGTGCTATATAAAAAAGTGTTATTGTTATAAATTTCCATAATAGTAGGCGGATATATAAAACCGCCGGGAGGAAGTCCTTCCGGAACTTCCGATGTCGAAGGAACTACGATACTATCTTCAATCGAAATGCCGTCACCATTGATTTTCTGCAGATAGGTGAGTTGTGCTGCATAATCAAAAGTTATTTCATCCCCATTACAAGTAGTAATACGACTGGCTTTCCATCCATTTTCAGCCGGTTCTGTGTAGTATTCTTTTAGTGTCTTAATACCTTTAATGATGGCTGTCTCATCATTTTTGCCGGAATTGCCAAAATAATAGAAGGAGCCGTCATCATCGTTTATAACAAAAGAGTTTTCAATGGATGAATGATTGTGTGAGATTTTTATAGGATAATAAGGGTACATAACCATGCTATAACTATTTGGACTGATAAATTGCCCATTGGTATAAGCATCCGTAGTATATGAAAATTTACCGCTTTTTGAAGCCAATCGGTAATAAAATTCATCAGGTTCTCCATCCGCATTGCCCGTTCCATTTGCAAGATCAATCATCTTTTTAAGTTGTACTTCATCTCTCCAATCAGTTATTCTATGGAGTTGCATAAAATCGGTATGCAAATACCCGCCTAAAAAACCGCCGAGGAAATATTCGTCCGGAAGACCCTTGATTGAGCGCCCGACCATCGGTTCTGCATTTATTGACCACCCTGATCCAATCCAGTCTGCAACTACATTTGCAACCTGACCTCCGGAATGGTAGGTCAGAGTAATCGGCAATGTAAAGCCATTCAGTTTTATTTCATATAACGGTATTGAAATCTCTGGAATACCGGTGCTATAGTTTACGGGATAGTTAATTTGTTGAGCCATAGAGGCAACTCCTTGAACAGCAGGCACTATTTGCGGTAAATTTACTTCTTGTCCGTTTGCGTTTGATAACATCGTCAGACAAAAAACATACAGAAAAACTCTTTTTGCGATAACTGCATTTTTCATAAAAATTATATATTGAATTGTTTATATTTATTTATTTTTTAGACAACAAGAACTGAAAACAGGTTTTTTCACCTGCTTTACCTTTGTTATAAAATATTATTACTTAATAAATTGAATGAATAATTCAATTCGTTATAGGGTGGCTCTTTTAGACAGAGCTTAGGACGTTAATTCTTTTTCGTTTTGCCATTTTTCGTTCATTGTTTTATTTGTTTGTTAATCTTTTATTGTTCATTGCTATACAACCGATACCAGAGCCTACGCCCAGCGTGGGGAACTTTTGAATTTAATCCAAATATGGTCGCCACAATCGTATTTTTGGATTGTCTGTACAAATTGTATAATCGTCAATTTTTACTATGAAAAACAAGTCTAAATGCTCAGCGTTTTTATTCACTGAATAAATATCTAAATTAATTTTAAATCTTTCTTGTTCTATATTTGGAATTTGCTTTTTCATTGCATATCCTTCTAAATAAAAACACTTAAAAAGGGCATTATCATTATTTTCAAAAGTGTATAATTGCGCAGTTCTATTACATTCTGATAAAATACACATTTCTTTTGCCAAATCCAATTCTTTGTTAAACAATTTTTTAATATAATTGACTGATAAACTATTTGGCATAAAATAAATAGAATCTAATGATATTTTCAAACTATCATTTGTTATGAACTTGTTGCCAATTTGCGTTGGAACAAAAAATGAATATTGTGTAAAGTCAATGGGAATATTAGAAGATTCATTTCGCATTTTCTTTATTTTCTGCTCATAAGAAGATACTACTTCCTCTTTTTTGAAAAATGTGTAATAATATCCTTTTATCGTTACCAACGAATCTATGTTTTGAGCAAAATTCACACTACAAAACATTGATAGTAAAAATAATACTGACAATTTTTTCATCTGTTTTTAATTTTATACGTTATTGAATTATAATCATTTTGCTTGGTATGATTTTTCCAAAAATCTTATAGGAATTTCATAATGCTTTTACCTATTTTCGAGTCCATATCCTACCTGCGCCGCTAAAATGAGTTATTCCGCTTGCATCTACAACAGGTGTAGGACGTGGAATATCTCTCCTGTTAAAAATTATTCCTGTAAATTTATTGCTTGTAGATGGATAACTGTAAGTAGTAGTGGCAGTTCCACCAATTTGAGATGTCGTAATTGTTTTTGTAATTACATCCATTACCGAAGTACCATCGCTATGTTCTCCTCCCAAATTATGTCCTATTTCGTGGATTGCGACACCTTTATTCAGTGAACTACTATTCATTCCATCACTGACGCCAGCATTGATATTATCAACGTTGAAACTGACCGTAAAATTATTGGCAGAACCGTATTCATTCCCAGAACCACTTGGATTGGTATTGACTACATTCCCATAATACATTGTTTCTCCCGTCGTTGTTTCAAAAGCAGTACCTTTTCTCGCTTCATCTACATTTTCAACTCCCTGCGCCGATAAATTATACTTAACATAAGAAGTTGAACCATCAGCATTCTTTACTTCAACTCCATTTTTCCCACCAGATTTGTTATAAGTATCTACCGCTGCATTTAATCCTTTAATCTGGTCATTGTTTAATGAACCATTTTGATAATAATAATTTGCAGTTATGATATATGGGTCTTCTTTTGTTCCTGAGCCCGTTACCATACCATCTCGCCCATCGAGGTCTTTGTATCGAATGGGATTGTTCATACAATACGCATAGGGACTGATGCTGTAATACTTCTCACAGAGCGGATCCATCGTGGTGAACCGCCCCAAGGCAGGTTCGTAATAACGTGCAGAATAATCATAAAGATTCAGTCCGCTCAACATGTCCAATTCCTTGCCGTTGTATTTGTAGGGCTGAAATCCTTGTTCGGCAACCGGCGTTTCAGGGAATGGCATACCGAAGGGGTAGTAATGATTCTTCTGCACTGCCGAGAAGCCGGCGCTGGATGTTTGAGTGGCAACTACGCGATTATTCCCCTGATGGTCGGTCAGAAAATAGCGATATGCGCCTTCGATATAACCGCCATCAACCAGAATCCGTTTCAATGCGCCGTTTTCGTAAATCATATTGCCTATATATTCCGTTGTCTTGCTCTGCGTCAGCAAACCGGTGTTGATTGCCGAACCCACTCCTGCTACCGGCGTAGTGGAATAGTTCGGATTCCATTTTTGCACCAATTTCAGCTTTTGTCCCGTTGCCGAATAGGTACATTCATTCCTCGCTTCCGCCACCGGACTTTTGATGTCCATTATTCCCGGCAAATTTAATGAATTATATTGAATATCCGATATGCCTTTGTTTAAATCTTTTGTCATTGCTCCATTGGCATTGTAGGTATATTCTGTAGCTACATTGCTGTAATTCTTGAAATCCGCCGAGCTGGCATAAGGGATATTGGGCGCGGTATCTTCAACTTTGAGCAGTTGGTTTCCCATACCTGTATAACTAAATGTCAGGTTATCTATCATCGTTAAGTACGAATTATACTGGTCTGCCGATACCATACCGTAACGCTGCAAAGTCAGGATATTACCCTGTTTGTCGTAAGTATAAGCTGTCCTGTAGTTACCGTTGGCTTGGCTACCTTCCTGGTAATTGGCGGCGGTCAGCCGCGAGAGGTTATCGTATGAAAACTTGTAGATGCGCGGGGATATATCGCTGGACTGTTTCCAATCCATCTCCGAAATATTGCCATTGTATATTTTGTTAACGCCGTCGTTATAAATCAACGACTCTGAAAAAAAGGAATTATCAATTGATTTTATCCATGAACGGATATTGTAGCCATAAGTCGTATTCAGGCTGGCTTGCCCGCCTTTCTTGTTGGTTTTCAGTCTGCCCAATTCGTCGTAAGTGTTTTCGGCAAGATTCACGATTGTTCCGCCATTGAGTTGGTGCGTTTCTTTTGTTAAACGTCCGGCATGGTCGTAGGTATAGGCATAGACTTCAGTTTGGGTCGTTTTGCCTGTAGCCGAATGGATATGTTTTTTGCCTGTCGGTTGCCCTGTGAAGTTGTAGGCGATGTATTCTTTTTCCAATCCTCCTGCTAAGGGGTTGTTGCCCTTGCTCTGAACCAGCCGGCCCCGGTAATCGTAATACATCACTGAATACAGGTAGGTCGAAGATACTGTTCCGTCTGGATTCATCTGGGCGGTAAGCGTTCCGGTAAGGAGACCTTTGCACTTCCACTTGTTTGCCGCCTGATGGTCGCCGTAGCAAGCATCATACCCTGTTTCCGTGTTATACTGTGTATTGACATCATTAGGTACGCCATTATAACCCAAAAAATCATAGCCGTCGTAAATATTTTCCGAAAGAATAGATGGGTTCACAAGAGACTTGTTTAAGCCATCCACCTGAATTACATAAAATTTATAGACTCCGGCAATTGAAAATAATCCTTTTACCAACTTGTTGCTTACGCTGATGGTATCCTTGCAGGTTCCGGTCAGCACAACCCGTCCCAAAGCGTCTGGTATGGAAAACTGCCATTCGCCTTTATTGCGATTTTCACCGTCCTGCGTAAAAATCAAGCGGTCTGCCCCATCATAAACATAGTAAATCGGTTCGCAGCCGGGAAGTTTTTTAAAAATACAGCGGTTGCGAGCGTCGTATCTGTAGATATAGGCATATTGTTTTACTTGAGCGGTCGTTTCATCATAAGTACCATTTACATTTAGGTCCGCTAATATTGGCGGTACGACAAAACACAAGTTACCAAAATCGTCATAAACATAATAGGTATCTACATAGGTATCTGCGTTGGCTACTTTTAGGATTTGCCGCGTCAGCACTACATGATCCAGCTTATCCTTGAATTGATAACTGATATTGCCGTCTTCGTCGGTCGTCTTGGTGACAAAAAGCTGTGCATCGCCATAAAAATTGTTTCGAACCACTTTTGTGCTTACTCCTGTTCCGGATACTGTGAACAGGGCGCAAGATAGCGCGCCGGTTGTTCCGCTATTGGTCAGGTATTCAGTTTTCACGCTCTTGCCGTTGTTTTGCCAGTCGGCGCCGGCGCCAAATTGTTGCAAAACGCGATTCAAAGGCGAGGCTTCATACGCCGGATAAGAATAGGGTTTTACATCGGCGGCGGCATTGTAAGTAGTATTATTGTAAGTTGCGGTGGATTTGACTTTAAAGTTATCCAGCGTCATATATGCGCCATTGTTGCCTGAAGCTATAGCGGGAAGCCATGTAGCGCTGTCGCGTCCGAACCGGTCATATTCCTGATAAGTAATCAAGTCTGCTTTGGCCGGAGTGATTCCTTTTTGTACAGTTTGCATGGGTCGCCCCAGCCCGTCGAAATACTGGATTTGATCCAGCAGCGTTGTGCCTGCATCGTTGGTATAAGCGCTGGTCAGAATGTAATTCTGGCTTGCCGTTTGAGAATACAAGCCGGTAAGACCCGCAAATAGTAACAATAATATAATATATACTTTTTTCATTTTATTCCTTATTATTTATTAACCATTAACCACTAACCACTAATCACTTTTTTACAATCACCTCATTTACAGATAAATCATTTGCCGTAATCCGCAATACATAGTCTTTTGCAGAAAGAGAAGAACAATCCATTGTCTCGTGATAGTTCCCTTTTATATGCTTTTTTGGACTAATTGTCTTGAGAAGAACGCCGTTGATCGTGAACAGTTGGAAACCGACATTGGCGTCCTGCTTCAACTCATATTCCAGATTCAGAATCGAATGAACAGGATTGGGATACAGTTTGCAGGTCATGATGTCTTTCAAATTTGCTGTTTCCGAATGTTGAGCGTTGGGTTCATCGATAGTTTTCTTGTCCATATCCCATAACTGATCCAACAGCGCCAGATTGGCAGAGTCGTTTTCCAAATACAGGTGATCCTGCGGCGGGAAGAAAAAAGCGGTAGAGAAAATCACGCTACTGTCTGCCAGATTCAGGTCGCGTATCGTTTCAAAAACCGGATAACGATAGCCTTTGCTGTACCAGCGATAAATCTCTAACTGTTTGCCTGCGTTTCCTGTTTCTGCCGTATCTTTCGGAACATCGAAGATGGTTTGCAGGGTTTTCACACGCAGAACAAGATCGAGCGTATCTCCCGAAGGAAGGAGCATTTTGCCATAGGCGTCTGCGGTAGTGGTTACTGTTCCCCGAGTTGCTATTTCCACTGTTCCGGAATAAAGTCCCTTCGATTGGTAAGCGGAAGATATACTTTGACCGTAATCCAATGGAAAGTGCAGGATTGCTAAAGGAGAAGTATAATCCAATATTACCGATGGATTCTCATGTCCCGTTTGCAACAGAGAATCCGCTTTCTGACGATAATAATATAAGGTGTTGTGTTCCGTACCGACAATCAGTTCATTCTCTTTTACGTCATCTTTTTTATAACGCCGGTCGCCCATAATATACATCGAATCGCCCTCCAAAGGAGGCAAAGCATATTCAAGCATATATTCGTCATTGATGGTTTTCAGCTTACTGAAATTCCACAATTGATTAGCTCCGGCTTTTCCCGGATTCACAAATTCGACCTGCTGCTTAATCAATACATCGCCTGCGCGAA
>JGI20166J26741_11604474_pt1 | contig 11645 bp, 8 predicted proteins | sample TergutCu122P5_FD_26741 | JGI IMG/M metagenome (IMG submission 26741) | reverse complement strand
GGGCGACGGGGTCGTCGGGGGCGAACCGGTCGAGGGCGAGGCGGACGCGTCCGGCCTCGCGCAGGGCCGCGGCGGCGCTCGTGACGACGAGGCGCACCTGCCCCGCCAACCCCCGGCGCACCGCGACGGCCAGCGCGTCGAAGGCGGCCTGCGTGCGGACGGCCGCCGGATCGCCGTCCCGCGCGGCGAGCTGGTCGATCGCCTTGTGCCGCGCGTCGGCCCACAGCGCGGCCGTCGTGGCGTACGGGCTGGTGGCCAGCGCCAACCGGTCGTCGTTGCTCAGGTAGGCGACCGCGTACGGCGACGGGTCGGGCAGCGTCAACGCCAGGAGACGCACCACGCCACGATGGTGCTCGGCGCGTTGCCGCTCCGGCGTCTCGGCGACCATCTCGCTGACGTGGTCGCGGTCGTCCCGCAGGGCGGGATAGCCACACACGCCCGACCCGAGATCGAGGTGATCCGGTAGGTCGCCGAATACCCAGCTCGTCCCGGTGCGCAGGGCGTGGTGCTGCCGGGAGACGGCCCGCGTCAGACGCGCCTCGACGCGCGGGGCGAACCGCGCCTGCAGCGCCGCCAGGTCCTTGCCGAACCCCGCCTCCTGGTCCGCGTCCACAACGGCGAATCCGACCCGCAGTGCCGCCGGCAGGGTCTTCGGGCGCCACGCCTGCGGATCCACGGCGTCGCCACTGAGCGCTCCGAGCGCCCGACCCAGTTCGCCGTCGAACGGCCGGGCGGCGTCGGCGCCGTGCTCGTCGAGCCAGGCCAACGCCCGTGCCGCCCAGTCGCGCGCCGGGACGAACCGGGTACGGATCGCCTTCGGGAGGGTGCGGATCAACTCCGTCGCCGCGTCGAGACGTAGCCCCGGGACCTGCCATGTGAACGGTGCGGATGGCAGCGCCCCGAGCTGGGCGACGCTCACGCGGACGCTCACCCCGTCCCGCTCGTGGCCGGGCTCGAAGGTGTAGTCGACCGGCAGCGTGAGCGCGCCGACCGTCCAGGTGTCGGGGAACTGGCCCAGGTCCCCCGTACCGGCCCCGATCGCGACCAGGTCCTCCTCGCGCACCATGAGGAGCCGTCCGGCCGTCGGGTCCCGCCGCACCCAGTCCTCCAGCGCGGCGACGGAGACGATGCCGGACGGGATCCGGGTCTCGAAGAACGCGGCAAGTTCGTCCGTGCTGATCAGCAGGTCGCGCCGGCGGGCTCGGTCCTCAAGGTGTTCCACCTGCTCCCAGAGCCACCAGTTGTGCTCCATCACCTCCGCCAGCGGCGAGGTGGACGCAGGCGTCCAGCCGCGCTCGGCCAGAGCCTCCCGGATGAAGATCGCGCGGGCCTCGCCGGGCGCGACGAGGGCATACGACGTCAGCCGGTCGCTGACCAGCGGCACGCCGAGCAGACTGGTCCGCTCGTAGGCCACGACCGTCCCGCTGTCGGAGGAGAAGTGCGGCGAGGAGTAGCTCCGCGTGAGCAGGTGCTCCCCCACCTGCTCGACCCATTCGGGATCGATCGCGGCGGCGGCGTGCGCCCACACGCGGGTGGTCTCCACGAGTTCCACGGCCATGACCAGGCGCGGCGGGTGGCGGGCGAGCACCGAGGCCGGGCTGAGGACGAACCGCGCACCGCGGGTGCCGACGTACTCCCTGGACGTCCGCTCCCGCCGGGCCGCCGCCGGAGTCGGCGTCGGCGGGGTGAGCAGGCCGATCTGGGAGAGGAACCCGGACAGGACGCTCATCACCACGGCGTCGAGCGGCGCCGGGGCGGACTGCGGCCGCAGCTTGAGCTCGGCGCAGACGTCCCGGAGCTGGGTGACGAGGTCCTGCCACTCCCGTACCCGCGGGAAATTCAGGAACTCGTCGCGGCACGCACGGCGGAACTGGGTGCCGGACATCTCGCGCCGCCGCTCGCGCAGCGAGGACCACAACCGTAGCATCGCGGCGATGTCGCCGCCGGGATCGTTCCCGTCCGAGGTGTACCTCGCGTGGGCGGCGTCTGCCTGCGCCCGGCGGTCGGTGGGGCGCTCCCGCACGTCCTGAATCGAGTATCCGGCCACAAGTACTATGGCTTCCCGGAGGCAACCTCGATGGGCCGATTCCAGCAGAATACGACCCAACCGGGGGTCCACCGGCAGACGCGCCAGTTGGCGCCCGATCGGCGTGAGTTGGACGTGTCCCTCGCCCCGCTTGGTGGGTGCGATCGCCCCCAGTTCGACCAGGAGCCGCATCCCGTCCGCGATGTGGGCGGCCTCGGGCGGATCGAGGAACGGGAAGCCGCCGATGTCGCCCAGGTGCGCCCCGCCCATCTGCAGGATCACCGACGCGAGGTTGGTGCGAAGAATCTCCGGCGGGGTGTACTCGGGGCGCGCGAGGTAGTCCTCTTCGGAATAGAGCCGCACACAGATGCCCGGCGCCACGCGTCCGCATCGTCCGGCGCGCTGGTCGGCGCTTGCCCGGGACACCGGCTCGATCGGCAGGCGCTGCACCTTGGTGCGCGCCGAATACCGCGAGATCCGCGCGAGCCCGGGATCGACGACATAACGCACTCCGGGCACGGTCAGCGACGTCTCCGCCACGTTGGTCGCCAGGACAATGCGCTGGCCGGGGTGCGGGGCGAACACGCGCTGCTGCTCTGCGGCGCTCAGCCGGGCATACAGCGGGAGCACCTCGCAATCCGACAGGCGCGCCGCCCCCAACGCGTCGGCCGCGTCGCGGATCTCACGCTCGCCCGCAAGGAACACCAGGATGTCACCGTGCCCGTGCCCCACCTCCCGCAACTCGCGCACCGCCGCAACGATCGCCTCGGTCTGATCCTGGTCGCCGGACGGCGGTCGGTAGCGCACCTCGACGGGGTACCCGCGACCCGATACCTCGATCACGGGCGCGTCGTCGAAGTGCCGCGCGAACCGCGCGGTGTCGATCGTGGCCGAGGTGATGACCACACGCAACTCGGGCCGGCGCGGCAACAACTGTTTCAGGTAGCCGAGCAGGAAATCGATGGTGAGGCTGCGCTCGTGCGCCTCGTCAAGGATGATCGTGTCGTAGCGCCGAAGCTGGCGGTCGCGCGCGATCTGGGTCAGCAGAACGCCATCCGTCATCACCGTGAGCGCCGTGTCCTTCGTCACCTCGCGCGTGAAGCGCACCTGGTACCCGACGAGATCACCCACGGGCACGCCCAGTTCTGCGGCGACCCGCGTCGCGACGGCCCGCGCGGCGATGCGCCGGGGCTGCGTGTGGGCGATGCGCTCGCGCCCCAGCGCGAGGCAGATCTTCGGAATCTGGGTGGTCTTGCCCGAGCCGGTCTGCCCGGCGATCACGACGACCGGGTGATCCCGGATCAGCGCGGCAATATCATCGGCGTGCGCCGCGATCGGCAGACCGGGATCGACGCTCCATCGTGCCCCGCCGTCCGTACTCGCCACGGCATGGCCCGGGTCGCCCGCATCCATCGAACCCCGGTCAGGCGAGGCGGTGCGCCGTGAACGAATGCGGCGGATCGACGACCGCGTCCTGGGCCTGGACGAGCGCGAGTTCGAGCAGCCCGCGGTCGTCGGTGTCCTTCAGGATCGAGTACACGATCGACGCCGTCGCGCCCAGCGCCGCGCCCAGCGTGTCGCCTTGCAGCAGGTGCGCGAGGAACATCGCGGTCGTCAGGTCGCCCGACCCGACGAAACCGGAGCCGAACACGTCGCGGTGGATGAACGGGGTTTCCACCGCCCACGCGCCGTCGCCGTCGAGCGCGACCATGCGGATGGTGTCGGCCGAATCGCCCGGATCGGTCACAGACGTCACCAGCACCGTCGACGGCCCCATCTCGCGCAGCCGGCGCGCCGCCAGGACCGCCTGCTCCAGCGTGTCCGTCGGCATCCCGGTGAGGAAGGCCAGCTCGAACAGATTGGGCGTCATGATGTCCGCTCGGGGCGTCACCTCGTCCCGCATGAACTCGGCGATGCCCGGTGCGACGTAGATGCCGCGTCCCACGTCGCCGAACACGGGATCGGCGCAGTACAGCGCCCGGGGGTTCCGCTCGTGGACCAGTGCCACCGCGTCGAGGATGGTGCGTCCCATCTCGGCGCTGCCCTGATAGCCGGTAAGCACCGCGTCGATCTGGGCCAGGACGCCCCGGTCGTCGATGCCCTGGACCACCGCCGCGACATCGGCCGGCGGGATGGCGGGGCCGCGCCAGGCGCCGTACCCGGTGTGGTTGGAGTAGTTCACGGTCAGGACGGGCCACACGTCGAGGCCGGCGCGACGCAGCGGGAACACCGCGGCGGAGTTGCCGGCAAAGCCGTAGGCGACCGCGGACTGAATGGACAGGATCTGGCTCACGGGCTCGATTCTGCCATCCTCGCCGTCACGGCCATCACGGCGCCCATCCCCCGGACCTGCCCCCCTCCACACGGACAACCGGGTGGCGTGCCCAGCTTGCCGGTGCATACTGGGGCGATGCGCGCTCGCGACTACAGCTTCTTCGCTCCCCGCTTCCTCGCGCTGGCCCACCGCGGCGGCTGGGTCACGCCCGATCAGGCCGCTCAGGAGAACACGCTCGCGGCGTTCCGCCGTGCGGCCGCGCTCGGCTACCGCTACATGGAGACGGACGTCCACCTGACAAAGGACCATGTGCTCGTCGCCTTCCACGATGATGCCCTCGACCGGCTGACCGGCCACCCTGGGCGGATCGCGGACATCGACTTCGCCGAACTCCAGGCGTACGGCGACGAGCCCGTTCCCACGCTGGACGAGCTGCTGGACGGGCTGCCGGACGTCTGCTTCAACATCGACATGAAGGCGGACGACACCGTCGTCCCCCTCGCTCAGACAATCCGCCGCCACCGCGCCGCGGATCGGGTGTGCGTCGCGTCGTTCAACTCGGTACGACTGAGGCGCTTCCAGCGCATTGTGGGTACCCGCGTGCCGACGTCGACCGGCACGCTCGGCGTGATGTGGCATGTGATGCCGGGCCTGCCCGGCCGGTTCCCCGGGCAGGCCGTGGCCCTCCAGGTGCCGACGACCCGCACGGTCGCCGGCCTCACCGTCGACGTGGTCACTCCGCGCCTGATCGCCCGGGCGCACGCGGAAGGCTTGGCCGTCCACGTCTGGACGATCGACGAGGCGGCCGAGATGGAGCGCCTCATCGATCTCGGGGTCGACGGCCTGGTGAGCAACCGCATCGACGTGCTCAAGGATGTGCTCCAGACCCGCGGCCTCTGGTCGTGAACGTGGCCCGGTATACTCGATAGACGCCGTCTCGACCACGCCGAACGCCCCGCGGCCGGAAATATCCGGGCGCCCGGTGGCGTTGGGGGAAGAGCGTGACACACCGCCGCGTCGACCTCCGGGTCGACCACACACGACGAGGGAGGCCGAGGGTGGCTGATCGGGCACTGCGAGGCATGGGCCTGGGGGCCAAGAGCTTCGAGGACGAGGAAGGCATCGAGTTCGCCGCGCGTCAGATCATCGAGTTCGACTGCCCGCAGGGACACCACTTCGACGTGACGTTCGCGATCGAGGCCGAGCTGCCCACCGAGTGGGAGTGCCCCCGTTGCGGCGCGGTCGCCGACCGGTCCGACGGGACGCGGCCCGAGTCCAAGGACACCAAGCCCCCGCGCACCCACTGGGACATGCTGCGCGAGCGCCGGTCCATCGCGGAGCTGGAGGAGCTTCTGGCCGAGCGGCTCGACGAGGTCCGTCACACGGTCCACTACTAGGTCGCTTCCGTCGCCGACTAGGGGGCTTCGCGGGCCGACCAGCGCCCTGGTGGGGTATCGTCGATCGCGGCGCCACGAGGGGTTACTACCCCACTACGGTGTCTGACTACCGGACTGGTGGCGCGGCGTCGCTCACCGGCACGATCCCACCGGCTAGGACGACGCGGCGCCCGAGCGGGCCGCCTTGATCTTGTCCATCAGCGGTGCGGCCCATTCCCCGACGAGGCCCCCGACCTGCTTGAGCTGCTCCGCCCGGCGTCCGGCGCCCCACCCCGCGGTGCGCAGCAGCGCCTCGCCGATGATGTTGCCGCTCATCTTCGACTGACCGGCCTCGCGCTCGCAGAACTCGATCGGCACCTCGGCCACGACTCCCCCGGCCTCCAGCACGCGTCGGGTCATGTCGACCTGGAAGGTGTAGCCGCGCGAGGCGACCTCGTCCAGATCGATCGCGCGCAGGATGGACGCCTTGTACACGTTGTAGCCGCCCGTCGAGTCGTGCACCGGCAAGTCCATCGCGGCCTGGATCCACATGTTCGCGCCCTGGCTCAACAGCTTGCGCTTCGCGTCCCAGTTCACCACGCGACCGCCCTTCATCCAGCGCGAACCCTTGACCATGTCCGCCCGGTCGAGCGCCGCGAGGAGGCTCGGCAGCTCCTCCGGTTGGTGCGATCCGTCCGCATCCATCTGGACGAGCACGTCGTAGCCCTGGTCGAGACCCCAGCGGAAACCGGCCAGGTAGGCCGCGCCGAGCCCCTCCTTCGCGAGGCGATGCAACACCTGCACCTGGGGGTCGGCCTGCGCCAGCCGGTCGGCGATGTCACCGGTCCCGTCGGGCGAGTTGTCGTCCGCGACGAGTATGTCGGCCGAGGGCACCGACACCCTCGCGCGGGAGACGATCTTGTCCAGCGTCTCCGCCTCGTTGTAGGTCGGGATGATCACGAGGATGCGGCCCGATGGCGCGGCTTGTTCGGACATGGTGCCTCCCAGTGAGCCGGCGGGACCGCTCCGGCCCCGCGAGTGACGCCATTCTAGTACCCGGAGCGGGTGCGGTCAGTGCGCACCGGACCGCGCCACCCGGCTCCCCCGAACGGCTCCCCCCGACCGCCGCGCCGCGCCCCCGATGACCAGGCCCACCAGGATCGCCACGCCACCGACCCCCGCCGCCAGCCGTTCCCACCAGGGGCCGACGCGTACGGCCCAGGTCGTGGTGTCCCGCTCGGGAATCTGGTAGGTCCGCGCCGCCGCGGTCGATGGCGCGGTGCGGTCGACCACGCGGCCCTTCGCGTCGATCAGTCCAGACAGTGAACTCGTGGTGGACACGACGATCTCACGCCGCAGCTCCATCGCGCGCACCCGCGTCATCTGGAACTGCTGGCCCGGCTCGTTTGTGCCCGTGAACGTGACGTTGCTGGACTGCACCGTGATCACCTGCGCGCCGTGCCGCACCGTGTCGTACACCGTGCCGTCGTAGGCGAGGTCGTAGCAGATCAGGTCGCCGAGCGCCAGCGGGCGTCCGTCCGCCAGCTCCACCGCCAGCACGCCCGGCAGGGTGCCCGCCACGGACTGCGGCCCCACCTCCTGCGTCATCGGGAACAGTTTGAGCATCAGGGGACGCAGCGGCAGGTACTCGCCGAAGGGCACGATGTTTCGCTTGTCGTACCGCGCCGTGGGCCCCTGGCCCGGCACCCACCACAGGGACGTCGTCTGCCGTTGGTTCGGCCCGGGCCCCTCGGCGATCGTCCCGAGCAGGATCGGCACGCCCGCCAACTCGGCCGCCCGGTTCACCCAGTCGCCGGTGGTCGGCTCGGTGAGCACGTCGTAGTCGGTGGCGTTCTCGGGCCACAGTACGAAGTCGGGCGCCGGGTCCAGGCCCGTCCGGGCGCGCGCCAGCAGCATCACCGTTTCGCTCAGGTGGTAGGCGGTCACCGAGCGGGGACGGCCCATCGTCGTCCGGTCGGCCGTCTCGTCGACATCGCCCTGCACCATGCCGACGGTCACCGCCGGCCCACCCGCGACCACCGGCCGGGTGATCACCACCACTCCTGCGACGAACAGGCCCAGCACCACCAGCAGCCCGCCCAGGCGGGTCAGCGTGCGCGTCCCGTGCGGCCACGCGATCAGCGCGGCGCACAGCGCCACCAGCCACCCGGTCCCAGCCGCCCCGATCCACGGGAGGAAGCCGCCGAGGGGCTGGTCGGGCGTCGTGTAGGCGAGCCGCACCCAGCCGAAGCCGCTGAACGGGAACCGGACGGCGCCGAACTCGTAGAGGCTCCAGACGCACGCCGCCCATACCGGCCACGCGGGCAAGCGAGCGACCGCGTGGACGCCGAGCGCGACGCCGAGCATCCAGGTCGACAGGAACGCGATGAACACGGCGCCGATCCACCAGCCCATCACGGCCGACCACCAGATGGTCACGGTGAACAGGCCGAGCCCGAACAGGTAGCCGACGCCGGCGGCCTGCCGGGGCCGGCCCGGGATCGCCAGCCGGAACAGACCGGCCAGTCCGAGCAGTGTCGCCGGCCACAGGCCGACGGGGGCGAACCCGAGACCCGTCGCTACGCCCGCCGCGAGGGCCAGGCCGAGACGGGGAGCTACGCGCAGCGGATGCGCCGGCAGGGTCACCGCACCCTTCGCCATCGGTCAGTCCACAGGCTCGGGCGCGCCCACCAGGGGGCGGTCGCGGAAGATCGTCGTCAGCACCACCGTGGTCACAGTCATCGCGTTGGCCTGGGTGCGCACGCGCGTGAGCAACGCGTCCAGCTCGCCGGTGGAGCCGACGACCACCCTGCACAGGTAGCTGGAGTCGCCGGCCACGGAGAAACAGCTCACCACCTCGGGCATCCCGGCCAACACCCGCGTCGTGTGCTCGTCGGCGGCCGCGTCGTGGGGCCGGATCGAGATAAACGCCGTCAGTGTCCGTCCCAGTGCCGCCGGGTCGATGTCGGCGTGGAAGCCGGTGATCACCCCGCGCTGTTCCAGCCGACGCACGCGCTGCTGCGCGGCCGAGGTGGACAGGCCGGTCTCGCGCCCCAAGTCGGTGTACGACATGCGCCCGTCGCGGGCCAGCAACGCCACGATGTGCTGATCGATACGCTCCATGCCGGATATCATCGCATGATTTCCTGTTAGGGTAGCCACCTGTCGATGTTTCTCTCGTCGTGGCCGGTCACGCCGGACGCGTGCCCGCGATCGCCGAGGTGAACGCCTGGTCGGCGGCGACGGGTCCGTCGAGCAGCCCCCGGTCACCCATGAAGCCAAGCATGCGCGCCCACAGCGCCGCGTCCTGAGTGCCGATCTGGTCCGCCGCCCCAAACAACGGGATGGTGGCCTGGAGGGTGGCGAGCGCGGCGGACCGCTGCGCCGGGTCGTTCAGCCCCGGCACGTAACGCTGCGACAGGGCGACCGCTTCATCGGGGCGATCGATGCAGAACTGCACACCACGTCGGACGACCCCCAGAAGGGTGACAAGATCGCTGGTTGATCGGGTGATGAGCGCGGACGGTGCACCCAACCCCACCCCGATCAGCGGGATCGGTGTGGCGGTGGTGAGAGTGCGGACGGCGAAACCCGCGTGCGCGAACTGCACGACATCATTGTTGACGAAGCCGACGACAGCGTCCACGCGGTGAGTGGTCAGCGCGGCCTGCTGTGTGTAGCCGATGTTCTGCACCGTGACGTCGTCGGTGGTCAGCCCGGCGTCGGCGAGCATCACCTGGAGCGCGTACCAGTTCTCGCCGAACGGCCCCGGGAGGCCGACGCTATGGCCCCGTAGGTCCGCCAGCGCCGTGATCGGTGAGTCCTGCGGCACAATCAGCGCGACCGGGTAGGTCTGGTAGATCGTCGCGAAGCTCGTCACGTCCACGCCCTGCGAGCGTGCCTGGGCCATCTCGTCCCCGCCGGCGAACACGATCTGCTCGGTGCCAGCCGCCAGTGCGCCGAACAACGTCTCTGCGGCGCCGTGGTGGCGCAGGGTGACCGTGAGCCCGGCGTCGGCAAACCAGCCCTGGGCGTCGGCGACGTAGAACGGGGCGAACTGGATGTCCGGTTGATAGGTCAGGCCGACGGTGTAGGCCGGGCCGGAGCTGGCCTGCCCACCATAGGGGGACGGGGCACAGCCAACGGCCAGGAGCGTGAGGACGAGGGCACCGAGCGCCCCCATACGGTGAAGCCTCATGCGGTGGTTCCTTTCGGTTCGGCGACGGGGCGCAGCGGGTCGGTGACGACCTCCAACCCCCAGACGACAAGGTAGATCGCGACGGCCAACAAGCACAGCACGACGATCGTGGCGAACAGACCCGTGGTGTCGTTCCGGGCGGTCTGGGTCGACACCACCAGCCCCAGCCCACGCCCGCCCATCACGAACTCCCCCACGACGGCACCCGTGATGGACAGTGTGAAGCCGTTGCGCAGGCCGGTGAGTACGCTGCGCCGGGCCATTGGCCACTGCACATGCCACAGCAGCGACCATCCGTGCGCCCCGTCCAGCGCTCCCGCCCACAGCAGATCGCGGTCGACCTGGCGCAGACCGAGCACCGTCGCCAGCACCATCGGAAAGAACACCATCAGCACACACAGCACGACCACGGGGGCGACGCCATATCCGATCCACACGACCAGCAGCGGGGCGATCGCCACGGCCGGCACTGCCTGGGAGGCCGCGATGTACGGCGACACGGCCGCCTCGACCAGCACCCAGCGCGCGAGCGCATAGCCGAGTGGCAGGGCGATCGCGGCGCCGAGGACGCACCCCGCGACGGCCTCGCCGACGGTGATGAGGGTGCGCAGCGCGAGCCCGCCCGTGCCGAGATCCGCCAGCAGACGCCGCAGCACGGCCGGCGGAGACGGCAGCAGGCTCGCCGGGATGGCCCGGGTGGCGACCAAGCCCTGCCAGGCGGCGAGCAGCGCCACCAGCACGAGCGCCGGGGCGACGACGCGCGCGGCCCGGCCCGGCGAACCGGCGCGCACCACACCTGACATGAGAACCGCTACCTCCCCGCGGCGATGCTGGTCCCGGGGAATGCCGCGACGCCGTACCGCGAGTGTGCGCGGCGGCGTCGACGTGCGCCTCCCCTCCGGACTCTCACCGTCGGCACCGGAGTTCCACCGGTTCGGCCGCCGCAACTGGCAGCGGTTCGCGGGCTATCACCGCCGGTTCGGGTTTTCACCGACCCCGGGCACGTTGTATCGCGTTCGGGGTCCACTATAGCCGCCTCCCGGCGGATGACTACGATGAACGTCGTCTCTGGGACGCAGGGACGATCCGGACGAGGAGGTTGGGCATGGCGCACCTCGTCGCGGCGCTGTCCGGCGGGGTCGACTCTGCGGTGGCGACGGCTCGGCTGCTCGCGGACGGGCACGACATGAGCGCGGTCCACCTCCTGTTGCAGGACGCCGACGGTGTATCCACCGCCGACTCGGCACGCGCCGTGGCCCGCGCGTTGGGCATCCCGTTCGACGTGTGGGATCTGCGTGCGGAGTTCGAGGCCGAGGTCCTGGCCGACTTCGCCGGGGAGTACGCGGCCGGACGCACCCCGAACCCGTGCCTGCGCTGCAATCGCGCCATCAAGTTCGGCGCGCTGCTCGACCGCGCGCTCGCGGCCGGGTTCGATGGCCTGGCAACAGGCCACTATGCGCGTCTGTCCCGGCGTGGCGCCACGGTCGAACTGCACCGGGCGATCGATCGCGCCAAGGACCAAAGCTACGTGCTGGGTGTGCTGTCCGCGCGCGCCCTCGCCCACGCCTGGTTTCCGCTCGGGGGCTCGACCAAACCCGATGTGCGGGCCGAGGCGGCGCGGCTGGGGCTGCCGGTGCCCCCGGGTGAGTCGATGGACCTGTGCTTCGTCCCCGATGGGGATGTCGCAGCCTGGCTGGGCGCCCGTCTCGGCGAGCGTCCCGGTGAGATCGTCGACGAAGCGGGCATCGTGCTGGGACGCCACGCGGGCAC
>JGI20166J26741_11604362_pt1 | contig 11645 bp, 5 predicted proteins | sample TergutCu122P5_FD_26741 | JGI IMG/M metagenome (IMG submission 26741) | reverse complement strand
TTTGTATATCGTCTAATTTTTAATAAAGCAGACATGTCGGAAGCGGCTTTGCTTCCATCTTCAGAAAAGGAAGGCACATAATCTGACGGACCGCCAGATTAGGTGCTTTTCTTGCCTGAAGATGGAAGCAGAACCGGCTTCCGAAACTTCGTGCTTCATTGAAAATTACACGATGAACAAATTCCAGAAAAACAGAAGATTATGTCAGTGAGTCCTTGTGCTATTTATGGTGAACAAAATTGGCAAAGGATAGTGTTTTTTGACGAGGATTCAGTTTTCCCCCTGATCCATATTTATTCAACTACCATCAGAGGGTGGATAATGGGACCATTAGAGGCCGCATACCTTCAGAATGTATCACCTCACCAAAAGCGAGTGAAACAAGAATAGCAGAAGCACTTAATGCACATTTAACATGCGCGTTTACTTTTTGGAAATGATTCGTGTTAGTAAATCTCGGAACGGAACTGTATAATGAGGACTGTTAGAATGCGACGAAACATTTTTCGTTCCGAAAAATATGTAACGAATTAGGCTCGAGACGTACCGAAAATACGTGTAGGCTTTCATGTAAAGCGGTCTTTAAACTTGTACGGCCTGAATTAACATTTGAACGGCTCGATAACTTTTTTTCACGTCTTTCAGTATCAAATTTCTTAACATTTCGTCAGGCGGCTCTTTTTTACACGCGTGCAGTTGCTCCTCGGCAGGGATTCGAACGCGCTAAAAAATGGGAGTTTTAGCTTTACCTTGAATAAAACGTAGTGATCTGGTAATGGAAGCTGTGTGAGAAGTATAAGGTGTGATGCTAATTCCATAAAATCTTGCTTGCCGCTTGTGTGTGTAGGATAAAAGTATCAGAGTGCGTTTGCAGTAGGATTGGGGCGCGGGCCGTCTCTAGTGACGGGGCTTATCTCGCCAAGTCTCGACGAAGACACTTGTTCTGTCGCCCGTTATGACAGGTCATTAATGCCGGGCACCCTCCCTGGAGAGGGGGCGGATCACCCCAGTGTGACTGACACCAGTGTTATCATCGGGTATATCCCACCACTTGCGGTGTCAGCTAATAGGTCTCCTGCATAGGACAGGATGCTCATATATTTTTAAGTTGTGTATTTCAAAATGTTCGTTTCTGTCATTTGTCACGGGATAGCTAAAGACCGATTTCGACTGGTAACGCTTCTTATTGTTTTGTTCGTGCCCAGTTCGAATGTCGGCCGCGACACCGATTATACAGAGGTTTTCCTTGGTTTTCGTCAGTCCCTTCAAACCTACCGGAATATTATATAAAGTTAAACAGGGTGCTTTCTTCCTTAACCTTTCCAGTTCAGCATTCACTATTCACTCTACCATTCCATGTATCTAAGCTACTGAAGGCGTTGCTAAATTAAACATAAATAAACTAACTACATGGTGCAGTAGCCGTTGTGAAAAGCTGATACTTCCTCAGGCAGTCAAGAACTTCCCGTATCGTACGGAACCCAAAGATTCCCTACTGTGTTTACAGAGGCCCGACTCTTTTCCCTATCCTGAGCCATATCGTTCCACGCCACGCCCTTCCAGCCGATTTCTTGAAGAATCAATTTTAATATTATCTCTCCATCTACACCTAATTCTTCCAAGTGGTTTCTTTCCCTTACATTTCCTCACCGAAACCACGTGTGAAACTCTCCTGTCCGCCATACGTGCCACATGTCCCGTCCATCTCAACCATATGTAAATAAACAAGTAAATAAATAAAACCACACAGTCATCGGCTGGAAACTTGATGACCCAGGTTTAAATATATTGAAAAGTTTTTTAGAGCTTTTTATTTGCTGTGTTAGCCAGAATTTCTCCAGAAATTAAATTGATGTTTTGTTCTGAATAAATCAGTCTAGAGAGATACCAGGAACTGAGTAGCCGTGGTTATAACGCAGACACTTTTGTAACAACGTATACATTTACAGAAAATTGCAGGATGCTCGAACCGTGTGTCTAAAATGTCTTCCATTTAACGGGCAGAAAATACATAAGCTATGTAATGGTTTGGGTGTTACATTAAGGCTGGCAATTTTCTGACACGATGTATAACGTCCAGCTGTTTCTTTGTGCTGTTGAATTATTATTTGTATCACGTAACAAGACATGCCATGTCAGTTTTAGGGACGAAAAGGTGAAACAAAGAAAGAAGTAATTGGGGTTTGTTCTGTGATCGGATAATGTGTTGCCAGCGTTTTGGAGGAAAGTACTATGTAAACTACTCCTTAGATGAAGAAGATGGAAGCATTAATAACTAATTTTACGTAATTAATGACCTTGCACTTATGATTCATTAAGAGAAATACGACCAACAAGTGCATATACAGATATGTAACTAACTTCTAGGCCAGTGTTTCGCTTTTTCTTTCTTTCTTTCTTTCTTTCTTTCTTTCTTTATTTCTTTTTTTCTTTCTTTCCCGTGGAGGAACCCCTAAAATAATTTTCCTATCCTATGGAATGCCTACGTATGAAACAATTTACAGGCCAGAAAACAAAGAGGCGGTTAGTAGCTCACGGATATTATTCCAGTATTGTCGGTTGCCGGTCAAAAATTCCCGCGATATTTCGTTGGATGTTTGGAATCTTTTTGCTGTAATGCAGAACTACTGTGTACTTATTTCACGATTTTTCGCGGAGGACTGTTCGGGAAACACTCTTCTAGATTTTACGATAAAACAGCCCCCAAAAAATTCACGGCGTTAGTCTTCGGCGCCGTAAAAACCACAGATCTCACGTCATCGCTTAAGTTCTGGCTAAACCGGCAGTAGCAACTTAAGTCTGTAGTTTCGTGAAATATATTCGCATGCGTTTTATATTATCTGCACGTGGAGCGTGTTTCGCTGCGTAGCCTCATAATTCCCCCCAAAACTCCCTTAAAATGTTTTACCATTTGAAGCACGAATTTCACGCAACATGTATTTGAAACTTGAGTGTCGAACTTTATAATCTGCAGTATTTACGTGATATCAAACGAAAGGGGGAAGATTGGTTGGTTATGTAGCACGTCGGCAGATGAGTTGCGCTCAAAATTTTAGTCGGAAAATTAGGAACCAAAGCTTGGGAGATGTAATAATATTAAACTGGATCTTTGACACATTGACTGTGAGGGACTTTGCCTATCAAAAGGGACACAATCTCTGAGGTTATCAGGGCGGTTAATATTAATATTTTGGTCGTCTGGCGTGTGATTCCTTATAGTTGGGTAGATACGAACTTTTCAGAGGAACCAGCTGCCGTCATCTTGTGACTTCCAGACTGACGGTGGAGGCATGAGGTTACTCCGCTTCGCTAGCACGTATTTGTCCCTCTAGACGTTGCCGCATCACAGAATACCATAATCCAAATGTCAAGAAAGGCTTTGCTCTGCGGAGTCGGTTCTTAGAGACGCTATTACCGGAAGCTGAGTCGCGTGTTTAAAGATAGGTACGGTTGTCTGGCTCCTTCCCTTTGATACGAAATACGTCTGGAATTTTCGCTTCTGATAGGCAATAAAAATGTAACCATTTGTCTTATAAAATGTCTTCTATAATTGGCGGAAGCTGTAAACTTGGCATCTGCTGACAGTTTCGAACTTAAAATCACCGAGTTTTTCAGTATCTGTCTGTTACAGTATTTTGCCCCAACTTGTTGACTGTAAGAAGTACTTTGAGACCGCAAATGTTCTGCTTTGGCCGTAGCGTGCTGGGTTCGACAGCGAGGTGATGCGTTTTTTAAGGTTTGCATGCGGTACGTGGCAATTGACCGTAAGAAAAGTATCGAAGCAGCAATTTGTCTGCTGATGGGAGATTTCATAATTATTCTATGTTTCTACTCTCTTCTTCAATTTACGTTTATACCTCCCTGTCAGTACCTTCCCCCTTCTTTGTTTCTTACTGCCTGCCCTTACTTGTTCCTTTGTACTTCTTTTCTTCCTTCCTTCCTTTTACTGTCTATTTTCTGCCTTCACACGGATTTCATGTTTCTTCTTCCGCGTTTGTCATTCTTTCTTCCTTCATGTATTTCTTTGTTTCCACGATGTTCCTTGATAAACTCTGTATATTGTACCGTTCTTCGTCTCTTTTTTCTTACGTTGTTTCTCCTGTTCCAGTCTCCGCCGGATGGTGAAGCTTTGGCTCTGCTATAAAGTCATTCTAGGTGATAAGTTAGCCTAGTGAAGAGCTTGTTTGTGAGCATTCTTCGATTGAACAGTGAGTAGCGTGCAACCGAATGGAGAAGACAGAAGGGCGTGTTCGTATCTTGCCTTGTTCATTCTTGTATGTGCGCAACAAACTGACTTTGATCGTCGCAAGTCGCACGGAACTGCGTGCAACATCGGCAATAGTTTGTTTAAAAAATATCGATACTTGGTGGGATGAGGCTTCCTGTGAATCATGTTCACTGCTGGCTGATCGCTGTGTTCCGTGAGACCTCGACCCGAGTGTATGTTGTGTCCCGGCTGTTGGGTTCTGACTTGGTCTCCTTCCTAGCAGTTTGCCTTCAGAACTGAATTCTGTCAGCACTTGAACAATTTCACTCTTACTTTGACACAGTTCTTTACCCCTGAAAAAGGAGTCACCATATTTCTTCGAAACTTTGGCATCCACCCATAACACTGCGCTGTGTGTCAGCTGAAAAGACCGCAGTCTGTTTGTTATTGACTGTTTTTAGTTGTTGCTTTACCATGTAGAGGTGTTGAATAGAAATAAATGGGCTTCGTTTACCGGAAATTCGCAACTTTAAACGTTAGGAACTTTGATGATTTGTCTGCTAACTTTCAAGTTACATACAGGGCTACTTGTACAAGTGACAGTTTTTTTGTTTGTAAAGTAAGTTTGAGATCAAGTCATTCACTCAACGTCCCCACACCTACCCCCATCAAAAAATAAAAAAAACGATAACAGTTTCCTGGTTCCAAAGTTGCTTCCAAGTTTCGTGTAGTACGTATACATCACTGCTTGGGATGTACCAGGATTTGATCCTGCCAAACGTACATGAAACTCACCGCGGATAAATGATGGGATACAATGAACTGTACAGTATATACATACAGTCAGCGGGTGCCAGTGAAAAGTGCGTGTAAAATACGTGGCGACAATGCCACTAGGTATCAGTAAAATGTACATTACCGACAGCGTCAATCGTTGCCAGTTAAATGTACAGTACATAACGACAGTGTCGTTCGGTGCCAGTTAAATACACAGTACATAACGACAGTGTCGTTCAGTGCCAGTAAAATATACAGTATATAGCGACAGTGTCGTTCGGTGCCAGTTAAATATACAGTACATAACGACAGTGTCGTTCAGTGCCAGTTAAATGTACATTCCCCTTTAATCGATAATACCAACAAATGCACAGGTATTAAAATATGCACTTTTGCATACGATCTACTAAGCCTCCAATAAGGCTCGACCTTTTTCATACCATCCTCAAGGACTTTACATCAAACATGCATATTTAAAACACAGATGAATTATCAGAATTATATTTTTGTCCTTAAAAATTGGGGATATCTTAAAGTTTGTAGTGTACGTGCAGAATTGGTCCGTATAATTTGGATATCACATCTATATGGAATTACATGTTCATATCATTAGAGCGGCAATTGTCTGTTTTGGTAGCTAGCTCGATACTATTAAGATTACAGAACGTATCGACACTGTCGTTGCTGTTGAAGCCATACCGACAGTATAGTCAGTGCCAGTTAAATGTGCAATAAATACCGACAGTTTGAGTCGGGTTGCTCGCAAGTCTGTAACTAAGAGCAGTGACAGATGATTTTGGAGCAAGGATCTGTTTTGCACTGAGTAATATACCGAACTCTGAATTGTTGATAAGTACAAGAGGGGAGGGAATGGGGTTTAGCGTGCCCTGGTTGACAATGTCACCCCCCCCTCCCCGTACAGCACTACGGCCTTTATTTTCAAATGCCTTTTGTCTTAATGTCATTCGAATTTGGCGTTGTGCTGCTGGAACAATAAGGACAGTTATAATGGCTGGAACAGGGTTGCCGCTGAGGGTGTGATACATACGGCAACTCCAGAGACTTCGACTCAGATGACAGGATGATGTTAAAACTGATCTTGATTAGTACCTGAGAATGTGGAATGGACTCAGCTGGCTCCGGACAGTCCCCAGTAGCAGAACCTACTGAACGGTTTTAAAGTACTTTGACTACCGAAATAAAGGGCCTTAAGGGCTCTTCTTCTTGGAATTAATAAGTGAGTCAATTAGCGCATAATTCTAAAACGAATATTACAGTGTTTAACTATCAGTGAGTCTTATGTAACAAACACGATTAAAGCTTAAATGTACATTTTGAAACGGAATGATTCGTTTGTAGACTGCGTTTGAAATGTGATGGCACACGCGCTGAAACCAGATTTCTTCTTTCGCCGAAACGGACGAGTCGATTTAAATCGGCGGGGGCGTCAGTTCAGTCGACTACTGGCAGCCGAGGTGTGCGCATCAGCGGTAGTAATGCTGCATACACCATGTTCCGAGGTAGTAGAGAGTACTCCATTCGCCAGTTTCCCCTTCACTTTCCCTCCCGTACGTCACCGTGTGCCATCGGGTTTCAAACGCACCCTAGCACTCACAGTGTTCCTAACCAATGTTTTGTGTACGAGCGACTTGAGGTCTGTGTTAATAACACTGTCGTGTAGGCTAATTCCGTGGCGTTCCTTCAGCCATTTGTGTTCAAGCTCCCTTCTCTTCCGGTGACATGAGGGGGGAGATTCGCTGCTAGCATGTCTTTTGTTAAGAGCTGGGGGCGACTTCAAGTTGCCATCAGGCTGTGTTAATAAATAGGTGCGTGCATAGGTAATTAGGCGCACGTAGTTTATACATCGTGAAATATTAATGGGCCTGTCCTTCCCCTCGTGAAGCTGAGTAATTATTACTAGCCTTTTTATCATCACACACCTACATATTTTCTGAAAATCACTCGCACAGATTCATGCAATCTGATGCGTGTATCAGCTATGCTGACAAACACTGACCGTTGAAAAATATTTCTTACAAAAGAAATATAATTTTATGTTTTGTTGACTGTACATCCGTGTATAATCTTGTAAATAAATCCAACTTGGTGCACAATTTTTCTTAGTATGTTTATTTCTTTTCGCTACATGTTTCGGGCGTCTATGTGCCCATCATCAGGAGAAACAACTTTTTTATGCGACACTTGGTATTTGTTAGTCTGTATGGATGACTGTCTGGTATGCAGGTCCGTGAATACCAGACAGTCATCCATATAGAATAACAAATACCAAGTGTCTCATAAAAAAGTTGTTTCTCCTGATGATGGGCACATAGACGCCCGAAACATGTAGAGAAAAGAAATAAACATACTAAGAAAAATTGTGCACCGAGTTGGCTTCATTTGAAAAAAAAGGGGGGGGGGGAGGAATATAATTTCCTGAAGGCTTTGAAAATTCGATTAATATTATTTTTGATTAGCTTTTAATATCTGTTAATTTTTCATCCATTTGCTTATTGATTTATTGTCAAAATAATTACCGGGAGTAGACACATTACAACCATTACCTGCTCCAAAAATGGAGTCAAGAGAGGTACTTGGGAAAACCAAGATAAAATTATATTTAACACTAATTAGGTTCGTCTTACGATAAGGGACGAGGCGCGGACATTGTCGCAGATTGCAAATAAATATATATAAATAAATAAATAATAAAAGTTTCCTGCATTTGAGAAAACAATTCTAAGAAAAATTTGTGGACCCGCGTTTGTAAATAGACGGTGGGGAAACAGGTATAATCACGAAATTTGTAACTTATACAAGTAAATGGAGCCAACCAGGAATATAAGATTGAGAAGATTCCAGTGGGAGGCCATTGTGATGAGGATGAAGGATGAAAGAGTTCCCAGGTAGCACCGAAAGGATACATAGGAGAGAGTAGACAGTTGGAAGGCCCAGACGAAGGTGGTAAGATGCAGTGGGCAGAGATGGTAAGAGGATGTTGAAGTGTAGGAACTGGAGAAGGTCGGCAGAGAATAGAGATGCCTGGAGACGGAGGATTGAAGGGCCAGGGCTGTAGCTTGGGTGTAGCGCCACAGAAGAAGAATAAACACACGACTAGAAACAAACCCTGAACATAGACGCAAAATATTCTCCGAAATATTGCCGCCCATTACATTGCCGGTTGTCAAAACCCAGTGTAAAAACTTAAGATGGAGACTGCGTGTCTCCGAAACGTCGGCCACAACGTATCAGGCTACACCCAGTATGTTTTCTCAGTAGCAAATTGTTACAAAGTAAAACAAAGAAAGGTAATGACTGACTGAGCGCGGACCATATAGAAATGAATAATTGACGGTAAATAAATTTCTGGAGAAAGGCCGTTGGAGATGTGAAGTAATTTCAACGGCGAGACTGTTCGAGCACGCAGCGCCGGTCTGGTCTCAGTCAAAACCGTGCCTCCGAACACGGTATTTGGCGCCTGTCACGGCACATTGTGGGCAAATATCTTCATACCGTCGGGTGCATTCGCCACGGAGCTCGTTTTTATACGCCCACTAAACGACATATAGAGATGGGATCAATTAATCAACTTCTGAATGAGGACTAGCGTCTGTCATTGCTACATCAGTAATTTGAAGTACCCGCTTCGAAACTTGGCATTCAATTGAATAATCTTGACTGATGTTATAGGGTACACGTGATTTTTTCCACCCATTAAAAATTCTTGAATAAGTTGTCTTTCTTTAAATACAGCGGGTGAAAGTATTAAAAGAAGGGAGAACTTTATATCCTGGAGAAGAAGGAAGGATGTGCGCCGATACATTGGTACCTCTATACGGAACCACGCGTTTCATGGTTGTTTCCATTCGTATCCTACAGACACTTGGTCTGTTAGGCCCTGTGTAGCTGAAGAATTTTTGCTTCTGGGATGTCATGCTGTGTAGTTTGGTCTTATGAAGATGGAGGCAGCGTGTTTCTGCGACATGCTAGACAAATTTCTGCAAGACTGTACGTTAACCTGAAACTGTAATCACAGTAGTGACCATTAGAAATTCAAGTATTGTTCTATTTATTGACCATCTCTAAAAAGAAAACATAATATAGCAATTGTCAAATCTATCCACATTCTGTATTGCGTATTGTCCTTCGAGAAATCAAATGTAGTTGCAGTTTGTAAGCTTCATAGACGCAGTTTCAAGAAGGAAAGATTAACCTGCGTGTGTCCGTATGGGTTAATGCATGCACTTTATTCCGTGTGGTAATTACTTGCCACACGCATATCGTAGAGTAATGACGATTGAATTTGCCTGTAGACGTTAAGGGAACTTGTAACTTAATATAAGGGTAGAGATAAATTCTGGAAAAGATTGTTTTTGGCAGATCCACTCCCAAAATCTTTCTTCAGATTCGAGTCCCTTCTGTCGCATTAAGAAGCAGCGGCTTCTCTTGCACCCTGTACAGTTTCGTTGTATAATGAGGAGCCTCATAATTAGTGCTTCACAGCAAATACTGTTAGTGGTATCAATAGCAATGTAAGTGAGATGTGCGGGACGTGTAGCACGCATATACGGTTGACCAGTACAAAGTTTTGGTCGGAAAATTGAAAGTAAGAAACCATTAGAACGACCACGACAATACCAGTCTGGTAGTGCTGTAAGCTCCAGTGAAATGTACGTCTGTACAACTGTATACAGTAGAATTTCACTTACTCGTACGCTGGTTATCCGGATCGCCAATTATCCGGATCGGCTTAGCCTTACTGTGATTGTACTACCTTTTTATGGCCTAAATTTTTCCCCCATTTGTCAAATACATATAAAGAATTACGTATTAATGTTTTATTTGTACGTAAATAAATATGTAACCTAAAACAGCCGTTGGTAGAATTTTTTTTTTTTCGCTTCAAACTGCCAATGTAGCCTATTTTCAAAGAAAAATCCAATTATCCGGATGGCTCGCCATCCCACCTAATCCGGATAAGTGGAGTTCTACTGTATTATGAATGGAGAGGCATGCCGCCATATCCAAAAAGGGTATCGTTACAATCTCATACCAGCGTGTATAAAAAGGGCCCCTCAGAGTCCTACTTAACGACATGTCCAAAAGGGGCATCATTACAATATTTCACACCAGCATCTCCCAAAGAAACATCGTAACAATGTCGTCGAATTTGTCATCGTGACAGTCTAACATACCTGTATATCAGAACAGGACATGGTAACAATCTTATATACTTGGCATGTCCGAAATAGACATTTATCTTTATTTATCAAGTGCAAAAAATAATTAATTTTGCGGTTTGATTATGAACGCAATAATGAGCCTTCGGGCGAATTTCTTGAAAAGTTGAGCGACTGTCGGCTTATCAAGAAGGACTCCATTGCGTTCTGTTAGTTATTTAGTAATACACCTTAAAATGGTTTAATGCCGATTACTTCATGCCGCCTCTTCGCTGTGAATTCGGATAATTTTGTGTGGCATCATCAGCAGCCTTAATTTTGCATTAAAAATGTTGACACTTTTGGACAGGTGTTGCAGGAAACATCAACCACAGCTGTACTAATGTACTTGAAGTGATGCATCGTGGGTTGCATACAATATAGGTGGGAGGGGGAAGAAGTTCTTGCGAACATAAATTTCAAGAGACTTCGACGTCATTATTTGAAGGGTGTGGAGCAGAAATGCAGCGGCGTATTTAGAGATAACGACAGTCCTTGAATTCACGTCGTGTTGCGTGCCGGACAACCTGTCGTAAATAGGACCTGTGGAACTGTTTTATAAACGGTCGTTGAGTGATATTTGAGGTTAGTGACACTGCCATCTTATGCATTGTGATGCCGTGTAGTTTGGTAGATATGTGCTGACGTTTCAGAAGATCCTCAAGCCTCCATTTTGCAGTAGCAGAAGCCTCTGATACGTCCATACACTTCTACCAAACAGCACGGTATCGCGTTCCATGTAACAGTAATCGTAGGACTTATATTCCATGTACGTATAAATAACTAACCGACTAAAGTCATGGAAGAAAGTCTATCATGACAAACAAAATATTTTCTACATTCCAGGTAACTCAACTTTTCCGTTCATGTTCAAAGGCCTCTGTCCTGTGCTATCCCCCCCCTCCCCCCCGCGCTACAACCCCTAGTGTGTCAGGGCCTCCTCGTTATCCAGGCTTCACGAGCTCACTCATACACACCGCAGTCTGTAGGCCTCCTGTGGACGAGTGATCAGCCCGACGCAGAAACTTGTAACTGACAACACACAACACTTGCTAGAGAACCCACAATCCTACCAAGCGAGCGGCCTGAGAACCACGGCTTAGACCGCGCGGCCGCTTCCTTAGCAAATATGTTGTGAAATTATAGTTTATTTTACAAATATACATGTCACATATAATACATTTATTTTAAATTTGTTAGTTAAAATACTTATTTTTGAGCGAAAGATAAAACGGTAAGATCGGTATTAAAATAATTTTGTGTGCTTTGTGTATGCATATGTATGTGCATGTATATACAGGGTGTCCCAGGAGGAATGTGAAATACTTGGGGAGAGTGTTCTTTATGTTAAACTATACCGATATAACCCAAAACATCTATATCCAAAGTTGAACGGTTACGGAGATAATGGCCAGAGAAAAGTGTGGACATCTTGCATTTCC
>JGI20166J26741_11604251_pt1 | contig 11646 bp, 8 predicted proteins | sample TergutCu122P5_FD_26741 | JGI IMG/M metagenome (IMG submission 26741) | reverse complement strand
GTGATAAAAACATATAAATGACAGTCAAAACACAACAGCCTTATTATAATCTACTACTTCAGGGCTACATGTTTCGACTCCTTAGAGTCGTCATCAGGCCCTCTAATGAACCGACCCAAGACTATCTAATTCCTAGTACACTCTGGGATCCCGTAGCGCTTACAATAGGTGTTGTAATAGTATTGTGAATACATGTCAACTTTACAAATTATAGTGTGCTAGTATAGTATATATGGCCACCTATGGTTACAAATCTATAAAACTACAAGGTATTTATTGGTTGAAAGATGCTTGCGTATTGTGCAGGCGAGCCGCTTTTTGTCACCTTCTGTAACGATAAAATTGTTGAGCAATGCTAAGTATATGGTAAGATTTATATTGACGAATGTAAGGTTTTAGGTGCTTCTTACTTACGAGAAACCAGTAGCGTTGGAATTTTTCTCGGAGATTATACTCGTATATGGTGGCGACGGTCCGCTTGGCTGTATTGCAGTGGCAGCGTGCTATTTTTCCTGTCAGGGGTGGATGACCTTTGGGTGATGTTTTTGTCGCACTGTTCCTTTTCGTTTGGACACAAGTGGAGACCTTGTAAGACTGAATCAAGTGCTGTTATTTATGTGTTTGTAGGCAGCGGGTAGCCCTCTATGGGGATCTTTCTGGTCTATAGTTTCAAATATTATGTTCTCCACTTGTGCCCAAACGAAAAGAAACCGTGCGACAAAAACATCACCCAAAGGTCGTCCACCCCCTACAAGAAAAATAGCACGCTGCCACTGCAATGCAACCAAGCGGACAGTCGCCACCATATATAATCTCCGAGATAAATTCCAACGCTATTGGTTTCTCGTAAGTAAGAAGCGCCTAAAACCTTACATTCATCTGTATAAATCTTACCATATACTTAGCATTGCTCAACAAATTTATCGTTACAGAAGGTGACAAAAAGCGGCTCGCCTGCACAATACACAAGCATCTTTCAACCAATAAATACCTTGTAGTTTTATAGGCTTGTAACATTGTAACCATAGGTAGCCATATACTCGTATACTATACTAGCACACTATAATTTATAAGGTTTACATGTACTCACAATACTATTACAACACCTATTGTAAGCGTTACGGGATCCCAGAGTGCACTAGGAATTAGATAGTCTTGGGTCGGTTCATTAGAGGGCCTGATGATGACTCTAAGGAGTCGAAACATGTAACTCTGAAGTAGTAGATTATAATAAAACTGTTGTGTTTTGACTGTCATTTGTATGTCTTTATTTTCATTCGGGATGTCTTGCATCAAATTGAGTTGGTGATACTAGGCCACGGACGGACGTTGTCTTCACACAAAGCGTCCAGTATTTAATTCGTGAAGAAGCACTTTCAACCGGTTTTTTAACAATGCCATTGTCAAAATAGATTACTGATACTACAAAAGATATAAACGCAATCTTATCAAGTTGCATTAGTCGCTAAAATAATACTAAACTTGTCAAAGATCGTGTTCTTGAACTTCATAAAGGCAAAACAGTAAAGTTCACCCTAGCACAGTCCACCAAGGCCCAGAGGGGGAGTGGAGGTATAGGCCTACTCGTTCTTTAACCTCGGCGCTAGATGGTGGTGGGTGATAAACGCCACGCCCCAGCCGCTTAACCCCCGGGAAGACCCGGTATGCATGTACATGAGGCTGGGTGGGCCAGTCTGAACGGGTGCGGAATATCTCGCCCCCTACCGGGATTCGATCCCCGGACCGTCGAGCCAGTAACAAGTCACTATACCAACTGCGCTCACTTCTGAATTGCACAGTACTGGTAACTTATATTATCTTCAACAAATAGCTGTTTTTCAATGGTTAGTTATGTGAGTTATGTCACCATGAATTACTGATTTTATTTTTATTTTAATAACTGAATGGCCTCACATTTGGCAGATAATTTGCATTTAGTTACAGACACACAAACTGAGCACCCACCGAACAATCTCAATGATTTGGCATGGTGAAGGTAATTTTGGTTCCCTAATTTTGAAAACTATTCCCAAAACAAATTTCAAATCCCTCCACCCTCACCAGCCATTCAGATAGCAATGGTAATCAAATGTCTACAAACCCAGCTACTACTGAATGAACATCAATGAAATTAGCAAACAACCACATGCAAAGATGCTCAGAAACAGATGCACAGATGAGGTACAAACTTTAAGACTGCATTTATCTGTACTGATTCAGGAATATCATATTTACCCGAATGCAAGGCAACTCTAATCTAAGACAACCCCCAAAAAATAATACATCTGCTAAGAAAAATTTTTTACTATTAATTGCATACACTTAACATGCAAAGTGTGTCACATTCTATCTACCCTCAGCAATCAGTGTTACTTTCTCCATGTTCACAGTCAGTGCCTTCACATTTTCCTCACACTAACTCCTAACATTCCCATCCTCTTGACCACCATTCCACAACATACCATCATCAGTCCCATCCACTACATTGGAAATACAGCACTTCTTAAAACCCTTCACAATCACTACTGGTGAGATGCATTGCCATTTCTTTATGATCCACATTGCCTGCACAATACATTTATATTTCTTGGTTTATAAACTTACTTGAACCCATTAAGATTCACAGTTTTCTCTACAGTGTTAGTGGTGTTAAGAATTTTAAATACATGTGTTTTGGTTTTTTGTGTCATGCCTGTGGTCTGGTAATCCAAGTTCATGGATCTTTTTATGATTTTTAATTTCTGGATTGGTCCAGGTTTTATTTTTGAGCCTTGTAGTAAATTTTTAACTTTTCAGTATACATTTTCCTGTTACTACCCTTGGACTAGATTTGTTCTCAGGTGCATATCTTAACCAAGTTAGTGCTCCTGTAGTGCACAGTGACTGAGAACAGTCCAATCTAAGGGAAATCTGGGTTAGGTGCTTCTGTGCCTGAAAACAGAAACATAGCCAGCTTCCAAACTGTCAAGCTTCTTTAACAAATTAGATGAGGGTTAGATGATGAGCGGAGAACCACCCCCCCCACGCACGCACGCACGCACGCACACACACACACACAAAAATTATCATGTCAGTTAACTTCAGTTGTGCTCTGTGCTCCTTAGATTCCCCGAGCCTTTGACGATGGGACCGATAGGTTGTCCCACAACATAGGTTATGAATTGCCACTCTATGCTGTATAACAATGCCGCAAAGCACACAGATCTCACATGATTTGGCAATACTGACCTTGGTTTGGCTCTGCATGGTCTGGTTCAAAGCTATCTGGTTCAGCACTTCATACGCAAATTTTAAAACAACCTCGTATACACTGTGCCAAATTTAAGGGAGAAATCTCATCTTGCATTCGGATAAATGCGGTAATTATTTGTAACAGTGTCTGCACAAGCAAAACATTCTGCTCTCTTAAACATACTGTACTGTGCAGGTGGCAAAAGCATACGGAGGTATATTCAATTCACCTGTACACCTTAAAAGTAAATGTGTCACATTTCGAATCATTACTCCTACCATTCCAAATACATGCCCTGGAAATCCAAGAAACCGTTTAAATGTAACACTGCTAACAGCAGGGATGGAAAAGACTTCATAACCAGTTGAAAAACCAGGAAAATGGGGAACACATTGTAAAGGGATATACGAGTATTACTGCACAGATTTGTGAGAAGGCCTGCTCAGGTCTGCAAGCTCATTAAGTGCTGCTTTTCATGTTAATGGGCTAGTCAATTGCACACCACTGTAGCTTCAGCATACTGTTGGAGCTAAGTACACTAAGATTATGGGAAGAATTATTTTCTCCCTCCAACACTGTACAGAGGCCACAATGTCTGTAAGTGCAGTGCAGGTGACTGACAGACCCTAGCATGGTTACAGTTCACACCTACATTCAGGGTTCAGTGCCACTACCGTCGCTGTCAAAGAAAACATGAAGGAACAGAGGTGGCTTGGCTAGGTCCTGGCTAGGGTCAGTGTGGTCATGGGCTCATCTCAGGGGATATGGGTATGCCATCAGTAATTGTGATGAGAAGTCAAGCACCACATGCACAAGCTATAAAATTGACTGTTTTACTGTAGTTATTTTCATTACATACTTTTTCAGTTTGCATGCGCACGCACGCACGCACGCGCACACACACATCTGCACAAACAATTCATGATGAAAACAAGGCTGGTGAAGGATTTATACAATCAAATTCACACTTCATTTTTAAAAATTCAGTTCCACTCCTGACCTGCAAAGAGAATCACTTCACAAAATTTGTTGGCATTCCTACGTCAAAAACAAGGCATCAGGAGATGCAGGTGTTCTTCCAGTCAATTGAAAGTTTAAGTAATGTGTGTCCAAATGTCACCACACCAAGTTCCAGCATTATTCCAGGGGTTATGACACTTACTAACTTGTTAAATAATAATGATTTCTGACTAGTCAGTCAGTAGTGTTACACATCGACTTGAACAAACAACCAGTTTTATTATACATAATTGTCTTCCCATTGGGTGACCAGGAAAATAGGCAAGGGTGGCAGGAAATGATAGTGACACAAAACCATCTTCTGTGCAAGATGAACAAAGCCCTCAACACTAGACAAATTATCACCATTCATCCATCATTTACAATTTTTAACAAATGGACTGTTACTCCTAGACTGTTTTCTTTTCTATTGTCAGAAACTGAAATTGGACATCTAATAAGAACATGAAGTCAATGGCTGGTCTCTTCTCTTTCAGGTCTCATGTTCTGTTCACCATGTGTGTCAAGGTATCTCTAAGACCCTAGCTGAAAAGCCAAGAATGGTGTAAGGTATTGATTCCATGGAAAACAACCTGAGGCATAAATCAGGGATTTCTCCAGCTAAACTACAAATGGTGTTCTGAGTGAATAAACCATTCACAGATTTCATGTGAAATTTATCATCACCAGTGTCTTGTAGTGTATTACTTATGTATATGTTCACTTATCTGAACTCACGATAAAAGTGGACATGAACACAAGGCACAACAAAGAGGTGTCTGTCTTGTTCCAGCCCAATGAGAGAGAATGCCCTTTGCTGTTTCATAAATCTGCATTAACCAAATAAACACGACAGACTTTTATGAAGACAGGGATGGAAATGAGCACAAGTAAAAAGCAAATGCTGGTAGTGATAAAGCTTAAGATGATGAAAAATGACAGCATTTTTGGAACAAAAAAATAAGACAAGAAATGGGAAGAGTATTGTTTGCAGCAAGAGTCTTTCACTGTTCACAAAAATACCATAAAAAATGCTTCATTAACAACCACTGCCACTATATGACTCTTGCTTCCCAGCAGTAATGTTCTCTCATAGCTAGGCACCTGCTGGACTGTACCAAACTCCTTTCTTAAAAGAAGGCAAGGAGTGCAGGGCTCATGAAAACTGACATGGACAGCAATGTTGCCAGTAATGAATATAGTGCCATGAGCAATTCAACTCATGTTGAAAGTGGGTAGATTTATTTTCTTATAGAAACACAATTTTGTTGAAACAGGACAGCATAAAACTAACAAAGACATGTAGACAGGATACAGTCACAGAACTTTGTAATTAAAGTTTTCAAACATTTCTGTAGACCATACCTTAAAAGTTTTAGTTGCAGCAAATACCTGTCAAGTTTTGAAAATGATCTACAACCAGCTTTCAGTCAAAGTCCCTCAATAACACTGCAAACACCAGACAAACAGCAATCTGCATAATACAAGGACTAGCAAATTCAAACCTGATGTTGCACATTTCAAGTCAATAATTCGTTGAGTTTCATATTCACTTTTATAATGCTAATGTAGCAAAATAAACCATCAAATAAATTACAAATGTTGATCTGGCACTTGGTGACTTAAGGCTGTGTGTCACTGGTATAAATGGAACACTGAGAGAATGATATACCTCTCATTTGCAAAGACCATTCTGAACTGACCCCAGTCTTCAGTCCCAAAATTACAGATTTTCATTAATGGCAATGCTTTCGTTAAGCCAATGCCTGTATGTAAGCGTAATGTGATTGACATCTTTACTATTTGACAATAAGGATGTCATGCAATAATTTACTACTATACCACTACTACCACTACTACTACTACTCCTACTACCACCACCACCAAAACCCATGACCCCGCCCCACACTACTTTAAGTTATCATTAAATACATTCCATTCAATTGCTTTAAATCACAATATATAAATCTGTAGTTTATGTAATTTATAACAGTAACAGTCAGTATTTGTAACATTTGTATCATACAAAGAAACTACAACCTTAAAAAAACTTTCTCTGGTACTTCTGTTAGTCTACAGATGAAACAATATAAGACAAACACTGCAGCAATTTTCACTACAGCAGCATCCATGTTTTCAGGTATAATACCAAAAAATGCAGTTTCCATTTGTCATGTTATGACCAAACAAATGAATAATAATTAAAACAAACCTACAGCTTACACAGTCAATACTGTCAACCAGTCTTCTTGCAGTGAATACCGTTGGTGGTCTACAAGTCTTTTGAAAAGGATGCAATTTGATGTATATTTTAACCACATGCCCACACAAAACATGTCAGACTCAGGGAGAATGAGAATGATACTAATGTAAATTAAGTTAGTTCACTGGAATATGGTTTCCTGTATTAGTACAGCAAAAATCTCTTTATCAGATGTTTCACATTCCAGAAATCCTTATAATTGGGCACATGAAGAGAAGTTATGCCAACCATAAATTCTGATACACTTATTGGTTGCATGACTTCATCAAGATTTTATGTCACTAGCCAAACTCCCTTTCCAAGCAAGTAGTCCCCCCCCCCACACCCTGGTGGAATCACACACAACTTCTGGGTCACATCACTTGTTTGGCAAAATCTGTAGTGTTGCTGTGAAGTTTCCTTCCACTGTGTTATTTGCCGCATGTGTTACTCTTTGTTCAGGCTTATAATGGCTTCAAACAAGCTACAGATGAGTAAATAAGGAACTGCTGGCAAAAGAGAACATGAATTTTTAACAATTCCAAATACACTTGAAATAATTAGGAGGCTTTAAAGTTGCAAAAATCAAGAACAGATTATGGCTTTATACAAAAAACGAATCATCAACTATTTATGATAAAGAAAGAGAAGGACCAACTACAATCATTTATGGCATCAGGTGAAAGGGTGCAAAACACTCTCTTGTGACAATCAACCCAAGAATAGCAGCAGTAACAAAAAGGTACATGTAGGAACATAGGTCAGTATAGGTACTGTCCAATAATCCACAATATCCAACAATCTGGCACCTGTCTGGCCCCTTGTGTGCTGGATTAAAGAATTCTGCTGCAGTAAGACTTCATGTTACAGTGTAATAAAATACCACTGTGCACATATTTTCTCGACTACCATGTGAAAGTCTGTTATTCTTCCCATTCATCTTCTTCTTCAACATCACCATCATCACTACTGCCACTCGTCTCCGAGTGAATGGCCCGAGCCCGCTCCGCCAAGGCTCTTGCCAATGCACCTGCCAGACCATCCTCAGGAGCAGTGTTCACTGAAGGCCGTGGTGTAGACTGAACCTAGCAAGATGAAACAACCAGATCAGAAGAAAACATTCTACTATGTTTGGCTCACTTGCACTGCATTTCAGGTGCACCTAGTTTGAACCTTAGGCAAGTGAAATTGCATTATGACAAGAATATTTTGTACTTCCCTGAAGTCCTTTAAGACAATTCCTTGGTGGGCCCTTGAAAGAGGTCTCATTTATAACCACTCTTTTATATTTAACCCAATGACTTCAGTTAACATCACAGAGGTGGAAATCTGAATTGTGCTCTTAAATATTCTGCCTTCTGAGGTGAAAATGCAGAGCTCTTGACTTGTCAGCTGTAATTACTAAACAGTGGACACATGCTGTGAGATGGCATGCAACGCATTTGGACTTCAGGGTTTCATGAGTCGTAACACAACATGTCTTCTCTGACGCTAGGTCAGCAACTTCAAAAATCAGGAAAATGACAGTTTACAAGAAAATTTAAGGTACTAAGAAGAACAGCAATAGAGTTAATCAAATGCTTAGAAATATTTCAATCAAATAATTGTTATTAAACAAAGCTGTAATGTATACTGACTGATCACACTCAGCAGAGTTCTTCTTTGTAAGCTAATTATTACTCAGCTAATAAAGAAATTTTCTGCCTTTTATGAAATCTTAAATTTCATTACCATGTTCACAGGAGCCTGCCACTTGTACCTGCCCTGATCCATTGGATCTAGTGCATACCACAAAACCATATTTCTTTACGACCCTTTCATATGTGCATTTGCAAGGCAGTTGCAAAATGCACCTGTTACCTTGGTCATGTCTGTCTGCTGATTCAACATTCTGAATAAAACAACTCAGCTCACAGGAGATGAATTTTTATGAGCATGACTCTTACAGATTTTTACTGTAATTTGTCAACACACACTATTTTTGGTTAAAATGGGGGGAAAAATAAGAAATGTTCTGCATGAAAACCCATGCAAATTAATGATTAATTTCTTTACTACTGTTATCATATTTACAGTTATCATGTTTACTTTATTTACCTCGATTACTAAGGTTATTACAGTTGCCATGGCTACACAAATATGTCAGAAGTGTTTTGCTCAGGAGACATTTCATAACTTGTGATAATGTCCTCTCACAGATGTCAAAGTTTCCATGTAACTTTCAAGACACTACATGGTACAATGCACTGGTTACATTCATATGGCTACAATGCTGGCAGGGCTGAAAATGTTGTAGGATGTGGACACTATCTACTAAGTTCCAGACTAAAAGTAAAGTTGTCTCTGTGCAACCCATGAAAGCATGTGTGGAACAGAGGTATAGCTCCACTCATTCTTGATCTTGGCACTAGGTGGAAGTGAGAGGTCAACTTCATTCCCCAGCCACTTTAAACCCACAGAAAAACCCTGGTACCCACTGAACTGGAAGCTAGGTGGGTGCCAGAGCAGGTCTGGATATCTTGGAAATGAGAAAAAAATCTGGCCCCTGCTGGGGTCCAAAACCTCGATCATCCAGCCCACGGCCAGAGTACTTAATTTTAAGGAAGAATCTGCATGAGCATTATGATACCACACATACTGCTCCTAAAAACAGTATTTACAGAAACACATTTCTGAACCAGTATCATAATGCCTTTCATCTTATGCACTGGTCATTCCTCTATACTTTTTTTTAACCAATCTGGAACATCTACCTAGTTCTGCAATATTTTCACCCCTGCACCTACATGTTGGTACTGCTGGTGACACTGTGTTCAAAGAAGGTATCTCAAAGCTTGTTCAAGCTGACAAGCAGACATAATCAGGCTTGAGCAATTTTTAAGAAAACTGATCGTATGTCAGTTTGGTGAATATCAGTCCATTTGTGTTTACAGCACTGTCTGTAATAATCTTTCTCCCTGAATCACTAACAAAGGTGAAAAAGTAAAATCTCAGCAAATGACAACTAAAAAACATTTGATTTTTTACAACTTAAATTCCTCTCTACCACCAATTTCTACTTTCTTGTCTTTGTAAATGTTGCTTTGTATAGCATCATATTCATTGAAAATGTATGAATTGAAACCATAAAATTCCATTAAATCTCATCCTTAGAACCACATATGACCTCATTAATGATTACTGAATAATATCAGTTCAAGTGTACAAAATACAGACAGAAATTAAATATGAGGAAGGCCGTGCATTATTAGAATATGAGATTTGAAAGAGGTGGCAACAGCCTGCTTCAAGGTACTACCTTACTGTTTGCTGGGAAACACTAAGGACAGCCACCACAACCTCAGGTGGGCAATTGATGTATCTGTCAAGTCAATATTCAAACAGGTATTCACTCAGTACTGTACAACACAAACACTAATGCACACCAGACACCATACTAATAACCAGCTCCATATCTCTCTCTCTCTCTCTCTCTCTCTCACACACACACACACACACACACACACACATATATATATTTAAATATGTGTTGTACTTTTCATATCTTAATAAAAGAGAGTCATTTCCTTGAATAATTGTATGTTCACTTTGCTTTGCTGAGATATTTTAAAACTTTTACTGATAGTGTTATAGTTGACTTACAGATTTTAGCTCAATTCCTTGACGAATCTGATCTAATAATTCACCACGAGAATCGCCGACAACTGCTGGTCGTTTACTATCAACCTCCACATGCTGCATACATAAAACCATACACATTCAAACACATCTTCAATTTATAAGAGCTTCAAAAACTCTTTACAATAAGCCATTTCCAACCCTGAACAGGTTAGCATGTTTAACATGGGGTGAAAAGAGTTCAACAATCTACACAGTTCAAACCAGAATGTTTATTTACTTAGTTATTTATCTGTGTAGTTTATACGAGGAACATGGCATGTTGAAAAGCTGGATGAATAATTAATTGGGAAGCATATGGAAGGGATACGGAAGGAGCTAGTCCCAGCCTTATCAGCGATGGATTATCCTGCAAATATCATTAAGGAGCTGAGTTAAACCACAGAAAACTCAACCAGGATAGTCAATGACCCAACAAAGGTGCAAACTGGTGTTTTCCTACTGTAGTTCAGTAACATGCATTATTTCAAACTGTCTACTCCATCACATTTCAGAGGATACTCAACCAAAACTAAGTTGATGTCACTTAAGAGACTGATGGAATAGTAAGTGTTGAGATAAGAGCACTTTCTACCCTTGCAGGTTGAGTTCAGCTCAGTCCATAACTCAGTCCACAGTCTTGTTAACTATATCAGTATTAAAAAATCAAAATCTTACTTAAAGACTACCTACAGTGGTATGTCATGAGTGTTCATTAAGCATGTTTTATTTTTGCTTGCCACATTCATGAACACAGCAAGCATTTGTCCACTCTAACTTAGCAAAGTACAATTAAAAATTTTCTGCTTGTTTTCTACACTTAAAATTTCACTATCTAGGAAGTTCTGGTCTACCAACAGAAGGAAAGTGTGTTACATTTAAAACAGGAAATAAATTCACATGGGTAACATGAGATGCTAGTACGTTGCTGAATATTTGGAATATACAAAATCCTGAAGTATGTACAGGCTGGTCATATGGCACAAATCCTATCAGCTGTGGTTTAAGTTCAGCAGCAAGAGATTAAGGCCAAGCAGTTGGCACAACAAACATCAAGTGCCTAACAGTCTGAAGTCTCAAACTGGAAGTGACATAAATATAAGCCTGCCCTCATGATTCCCCATAATTGTCAATGTGTGGCTATTCTCTATCTTCTACTCATTACAATTATTTCTACAAAATATCTATCAACCAAAGACACCAGTACGTATGCCTTAACTGGATAATAAACATGAATTAAAATTCATTAATCGTTTGGGATGTGTAAGTGAGATTTAACCATGAGTTGGATTGCTGCAAAACTTTTACCCCATTTGCTAATGACAATCACAAAGGAAACCAACTTCCTGTCTTTAGGAGTGTCATCCCCGTTGTGTATCTTAGAACTAAGTAGACTAACACGCGTAGAAAAAGCAGTCAAAAACACAATTATAATTGTAATATACAAGGTGTTAGTGTATATACAAATCTCAGCCAACTACATGTTTCGGCCTCTTCTAGTTAGGCCATCTTCAGG
>JGI20166J26741_11603918_pt1 | contig 11653 bp, 8 predicted proteins | sample TergutCu122P5_FD_26741 | JGI IMG/M metagenome (IMG submission 26741) | reverse complement strand
TTGTCTTCGGTTAATATATACACGGTGTGATTGATTGTAATGAATGGAAGACAGAGAAACGCCACGAATGCGCAAATATGGGGAAAGTAAAACGACTCGAATTATGATGGCAACTGTGCTGCACGTCACTTCCGGTTCGGGACTTAGAAAATTTCACGCCGCTGGATTTTTGTTGGACAGAGTGTACATACTATCAGTCCACCAATCTCCCAATCGTTCTGATTCAAGTAGTAGGCTTACCAGTTCAACACCAATCACTCACTGAACTTGTCTTCAAAAGTCACTAAGCTAAGATTGCATTTTAATAGGTCTTAAATACGCACAGTCCCATTTGAGGTAGTGGAACTTTCAGTTGCAATCCACTACAGTAACAAAGGATTTCACATGCATTATTATTGCATTTTCATTAACACAACTTTACAGCTATAATAAATCACAGGGATATTAATTACATATTCACATCATTAAAAAAGGTATTCAACAATTAATACCGGCTCTGTTCCCTATTCTTTTCACTGTACATAATCCACCATCTTTCTAGGGAGGAAAGCAATGAGCTTAACACAGCATTAGGCGTCCAGCTGGAACTCCCATGAGCAACAGGAATTGTGGAGTTGTACAAAATTGGTGTCAAGCTACCACAGACTTGGAGTGTTCATTACTATGATTCTAAAATAGTACACATGAAGTTGGAGAGATACAACAGTAGGCATATAAACAAATGAAACATTTTAGTTCAGTACAGAAAATAAGGATGAGAAGGATGATACAGCATGCATTAACCACAATGATTAAACATACTTACAGATTTCACATTTAACCGGATACAACCTACATGTAAGTTACTGTATCTGTACTAACAAGCCGTCGCGGCTTCTTGAAAGATGGAAATCACTTGGACAGAAATCAGTTCCAAACTACAGTACAAATGAAGTAAGGTAGACACAAATGAAACTGGACGGAGTCAACTCGCCAGTGATCCTGTTTAACTTCAAGCTCTGATGGCTAACAACAGCCAATCACGTAACAAGACGTTCCTTCTGAAGATTAAAGGCTTCAGACATGGAAGAAGTGACATTGTTAAGACAGACCAATTTCCGAGTCACAGTTATCTTGCAATGTCACAATCGAAAAAGAAGCGTTATGTATGCTATCTGTGATTAATTTCCTAGATCTGCAATTTCTTCAAGTAAGTTATCCTCTAAAAACAGCAGAGAGCACAATAAATCATAAAATACAAGTAGTTAATAAAATGTGATACTTTATAACTGAATCCCATATGAAATCATGAAACCATAGGGGTAAATGCTAGTACTGAACTTCCTATATTGTCATATTCCATTATACCCATTATACTATCCCACAGAGCACAATTTTCATTGTATACTGTGGCACAATTATTACGTCACTAAAATTGTTAAAACAAAAGAATAGAACACTCCAACCCTCAGGTAACATGTATAGTTAATCTAAATTTGAACTCTAACCTGACACAGAAAATGAAAACTATTGATCAATCACAGTGACTCAGAGTCACATCAGAAGTTTGCCGACACAATTTGATTCCAACGTTCTTGAAACTGCAGCCTTATGATCATGACAGGCGCTTAGCACCAGATTAACTGTGTTCTCCCCCATGAATATGAAATCACACAGTGAGCATGTAGAATAGAATCATAAGCCCTCAACAGTGCAAAAATTGTGCAAGGGCTAGCTGGATGATTCCTCTTCATGAACGGAGAGTAGAAGGATGCACCTTTTTGTACATGCTACACTTCATGAAGAATCATTCTTTTCTTATGAAGGACCGGCCACTGAAAGAAAAGCAACTAACTCAACAAACAATATGATTAAAAGCACAGAAATACAGTGCTTATACTACTTAACACAAAGCATGGAAATACAGAATATATATCCTAAAAGACTTGTTGAAAATTTCCATACGGCAGTCAAGGGAAACACTCAGACCTTTCATAGGTAGTAATACAAAAATGTCTTCACATAACTAACAGGAACACACAAAGTGACACCATATTCATTCGATAATAGACGTTTTATGACAAATCCTGCTAACAAAAATATGTGTTGCTCTGAATGTGATAGTGCCAGATTTGCTCTCCCCAGCTTGCACACCATTCCAAAAGTTTCACAGTACAATGTCTTCTACCACACAATAAACTTCTAACTTAAAAAAATTTTGTGAGAAGTTCCAAAATGATATACACAGACTTAACTTGTGTTATTCCATTTGATTAACATGCAGCTGCATGAGAGACATGAAAAGTGTAACACTTTGTAAAATAAATGCCTGGAGAAGCATACATATTGTAAACAGTGTTAGGAAAATGCAGTCAGTTTGTAGCAGAATAATGAATCATTAAGCGATGACAGCGCAAATGACTATTTTCCACAAAATTAAAAATGTACCTACTCTCATACCCTAACACAGGTGTTACCTATATGTGAGTAGACAGAACTCAACACGGCTCAACAAACTCATTCATGTTCATATCTGTCACAAGTCAAAAATCCAGTATTCAAAATCATTAGTCAATATTTTCTCCTTCTCTTTTTCTCCACAGATGTCAAATAGTAAATCTGAAGGCAGTGCCCAGTATTTATAGTATATACTATGCAGGAAAAGGGGGCCTAGGCTGGCTTAGTGGTTAAGGCGCTGTGCTACCAGTCGGACGGTCCTGGGACCGATTCCCGGTGGTGTCACTGGATTTTTCAGTGACATATTCCTTCCAACCATACCAAGGCCCTGGGGTTGACTCAGCCCCTAGTGAAAATGAGTACCAGGAACATTTCCTGGGGGTAAAGGCGGCCGATGCGTGAGGCTGACAACCTCAACACCTTCACGTGCTGAATGTCATGGAAATCTGGGAGCCTAAACCTCCCGGAACCCTCTGGGCCACACCGGGCCTGTTACGGGACTCTTTTACCTTTTACTACTATGCAGGAAAATGAATTATTTGTATTGTATGTTATGAAACAGTAACAGGCTGATGTGGATCAATTACAATGGTGTTAACATAAAACGATTCAGTTGTGCAGAAATGTCTGCCACACAAAATTTTATGACTGTTGAAGTGATCCAACATTTGTTGACCTCTGGGTGTACTGTTATGGTAGACTTAAGTTTGCTATGTAAAAGATAAACATTACAATTGGAGAAATATTAAATGGAGAATTACTATAATGAAGTTCCACTGAATATGAAATTTGACATTAAACTGAGTCTGATGATAGAATGCAAGAACATATACTAACGTGATGGTTTTCTTTTCTACATTCTTGGGTTCTGGCCTTGCTCTGTTTAGCACCTTCAAGAAGTCGGATGTCTTGGCTCTCATACGAGAGTGGATGTATGCTTTGGAGCACTTAATGTGGTAATGGAGATAATCCCTAAAGATGTGGATAAGATTGATGGTGTTATCACGTGTTGTCCTGTTTGTGTGCCGAGGGAACAGAACTGGAAAAGAAATAACAAGTTACTACAGTGAAATTTTAATAACATATTCTGCACGGATGACCATGACATTGTTTTGTGCATTCTACAATACACATTAGTATTCTGGAACAATTTTAACACGAACTGCACAACACTGCAGGATGAACCACAGAGAGTCTAATATTATTAAGAATGTAGAGCATGTTTGTAAAGAATTAACCACAGCTCTTTCCACGGAGATAGAGCAGCTGCAGCGTGAAGCCGACCATTCACTTCCTTGTAGCGCCAAGGCTGTGAATGAGTGACGTTATACCTTCACTCTCCCATATGCCTTCATGGTATGCACAGGGACAAATTTATCTGTTGTTATTTCTATAAAGATACTCTGTTTCCTAATATAATGGACACTAAGAGAAGGGCAACAACTGGGACAGTAGCTTGATGCAGTCACAGTGGGTTATGTTTGTTATGTTACGAATGCTGTGTGACCTGTCTTATCTTACTGCCAAAGCACCACCACTAATCACAGTTTCATACACATCAAAAATTACCAGTACAATTATGAGAGTGTAACCAAGATCAGAAAAACTTACCAAAAGTTATATATCCAATATTCTCTCCCACCCTAGCATCTGTATTCTGCAATTCAAGAGGAGGTTCCCGATGACTAAAAAGAACCTGTGGTGCTGTATGACTTGCTCGTCTCCCTTCTTTGAACTCCTGCATAAACACCTTACCAATCACTATGTCATCTTCATCTTTGAAGATAGTACTGAACACAACCGTTACACGATCAGCCTTTGCCTCTACATACCTGCAACAGTCATGATATATTTCCTAGCTACACACACACATACTTTCTTTTATTTACAGTTTCTACATGATTAAAACAATCTGTGAATAAACTGCACATCAACCACATCCTACAGGTGCTGTGGTGCAAAATGAGTAAATCAGTTTTCCTACATCCCTACACAGCACAACACACTGCAGAGTGATTAATTAAACACAGCTTAAAGTTGCAGAAGTCCTGCCATTCTACAGGCAAGTTGGCTGATCATCATTGTCTTTGAATCCCTAGCCACTTTTTACCAGCCTGCAAACAAATATACCAGATGGCTTCAACTTCCAGAAGATCACTTTTTCAGCCACATTAAAAACTAAATTTGCTGGAAAGTTCTCCTTTTTCACAATATCACAGAAGTCTCTGGGAAAATTTTCCACCATTTCCATGTCCATATTGAGGTAATCACTACTTTTGCTTAATTGTGCAAATTAGCTTGCATTTTCAAGCAATCAGACCACCCTTTACTTGTTACATGAGTCTGTTACGATAATCTATCACTTTACTGCTCTTTCAGGTCATCCCAACAACTCCCACACAAGCCACCAATGCATCATGGGCAGACTATCTGTCCAGTTACACTGCATTTATAAGAAGTGTGTAAAATCTGTAGGTAAAAACTAAATATATCTTTATCACATAATAACAAATCTGCATTTGCTGGGGGGTTATCTGTACCTGCATGTAAAAGAGAGAAGCTGCATACACAGCACAGTGTCAGGTCCACCAACATTCTAACTTCCCTACTTGATAAATATCTATAACCAAGTGTGCATAAATTCCTGGTGCCAGGTTGCCTGGATGACTAAATTTTGTATGGTGTCATTTAATAGTTGTGGGTCCTCAGTATGGAACGTTATGTCACCCTCCTGGTGTCTGGAATTTTGAAGTGGCTACTAGATATTTGGAAAACTTGTGCAACCCTCTAATATCATACAAACCACGACTGAACACTGTAAAGCCCGTACTTACATAGTTTCATCATTTCTGTAGTTAATAACTGCTCGCTTGTGTCCCTCTTCACCTCTCTCCTGAAAATCAAAATATTTCTCGAAGACTGATGCGAAACAATTCCTCTTCAGTAACCCAATCTTCTTTACAATTTCTTCCCAGTTTTGAGGAACATTTTCTAAATCAATTAACACTGAAACATTGTAGCCTGAAAAATTACAGTAGTAAGAATTATAATGCATTTAACATCTGTGAACAACCCACATGGAAAAATGAAAGCACAATATATGGTCAATTATATTCAGCAATACAGAAAAATTATCAATAATGTACTATTCACTACTACATTAGCGAAAATTTAAACATTCCAAAAAGATAAACAATTACCATCTTCCACTTGTGTCAGAAAGGAACCATATTCTTTCTTTAATAATTCATCGGCTCCATGCTCCTGGAGTTCTTTGTAGAACTTCAGAGAAATACTGGTCTGAAAATTAAATATGTACAATAAAACAAATTACCAGAGTGTACGGCAACAACATGTGCCCTGGTCACGGTTTGATAGCTACTTACAACTCTTCAACATGCAGCCATGTACAAACATTTCTTCACTAACACCACCAAACATTATGATTATTGCATATCCCAGGCAATATTTTTCCAAGAAAATATTACTGCACCAAAATGTATACAATCATCAGAGTCTTAGGAATATCTGCTCTGCTATACCTTTTATGTCATGCTGCATCACCCCATCAGGGTTGCCAACACAAAGACAGTCAAGTCATAACTTCAAAAATATACTAAAAACCACAATATTTACTGTTAGGATTTAAGTTTCAGTTTGTGACAAAACTTTCCAATTTCAGGTTAACTTCAAATGCACAAAATAAACTAGAAGACATAAATTTAAAGCACCAAGATTCAGCTTTGAGGATTAATTTTTGTGACACAACCTTCAGGCTTTCAGTTTCTCTTCAGTGACAAAATCTTTAGTTACTGGGTTTAATTTTATAGGGAGAAGAGGCTGGGAATTGACATTTCATTTGGGTAAAAGCAAGGTTATGCTTTCAGGCTTCATTTGATTCACAGACACTGACCCTGGTGTAAAATACCAATAGTGCTGAGGCTTCAAGGTTGCATGTCAGTTACAGAAACTTTCCCCATTTGGATTTCATTTCAGTAGCAGAAAATTAATGTCAGGGAAAGTCTTCATAGCATCAGGTGCAAATCTGACTTGTTGGTACGCTGTTCTGTTATGAAAAAGTTCATACAAATAACCCCCTTCAGATCTGAGGTATGTCCCTTAATGTTCCCTGATATATCATGTTTGAAACTGACTGCTGCATGTATTGCACTTTCATATTCCTCACTTACTTTACTTTTCTACTGTCAAGGGTATTAGAGTTGTTACCAGTATCGGAAACCCTACTTTGGATATGATCATTGTCACTGAATTTATATATCATAAAATAATGTTATCTCTTTTAAAATCACATAAACATATTAAGTCACACATTTTGTCATAGTGCTTAAACACTTCTTCCAAATTTACAGGAATGGTCATGGGTTCTGGAAAACACGTTAATAAGTGGCTATCAAATCCCAGATTAGATCCACAAAATGAAGTATCATGAATTCAGAAATAACAAAGGGGAAGCAATATACTTTTGCATCCTTTTAGTACAGCTTGTTACATGTGCAGTCACTTATTCGATAATGCTGCCAATACCCAGGCCTATTCCAGTACAGACCAACAAATCTACCACAAATACAAAATACAAGTGGGGAAAGTGGCTGGGTGAAATATCTATACAGGGATCTACATATGTAACAAAATCTATAGGTGTACAGCTTTTAATAATGCGAAGCAATTAATAACAGAAATAAAATACATACTCTCACTTTTGTTTTGTCACCTCCAACGTTTGATATATGGAATAGTACTCCATCAAAGTCGGCAATAGTAATGTCTATTGACTCAGGTTTATGACTGTAACATAAGGAACAATATACATCATGCTCATTTCACAGGTATACAATACCAAACACGTTCACCACAAAGTTCTTAACCTAAAAATAAAGTTAAATCATAGGTAACTGACACATTAACGTAGAAACATCCCTCGAATTCCTATTAACTTTTAGAAATATCTTCTGCGTAAGACATAACTACTACACGTTGATAAATATCATACTCCACAACTACAACTAATTATCCCCAGAACTTTCTTTTCCAGTGCTTAACCGTGAAACAAGCGCACTCCACCCCAGCCGGTGTTCACGAGTAATAGGGTAGATTTCACATCAAAGATACATACCCCGCTAAAGCATTCTTGAATTTTAAAGCCAATGTCTCTTCCACTATCCTGTTGTTTATCTCGAGTAAAATCATTGTTTCTTTGATGAGTAAATAACAATTTCATAAAACCATGAATACTATGACTAACACTAATCTGACCCTGTTGGGTGGATGCAGCCGGAAGCTCTGATTTCAACATGGAATCGTGACTGTACTTTCTAATTGGTGAATAGCGAGACACGTGACAGGATATAAACAAATGGGAGTGATAACAAAAGCGTATCGGAAAGCGGGGTGTAAAGCAGCCGAATTGTGTAAGGGTCGCGTGTGCTGTGTTGTATATGTAGACTGCATATATATTTATTACACAGGCATAGATAGCTACAGCGAGAAGAAACGTTCGTCATGTACAGGTTACTAAAACTGACAAGATTATATCAGTTCAATTCTAAAGTGACACCTTCGTATACTTGTGATTCATCCAAACAAACGTGCAGAATTTGTACACATACTTTCTCATTGAAATCGCGGAACGGTAAGTCTCTCACACGAAAGGAAGGGAGAAATTAATGTTGCCATTACATTTTGTTAGAAAATTTTCTTCCATGTAGAAACATAAGTTTGATAAAATCGAATTTTGCTAAACTTGGGTGGGAGAAGACGGTGTACTTTTCGGCAACATTGTGTTTAATAGGAAGGTGTGAAGGTGATTTGATCTTCTGCCCTTGCATTTTCTTAGTGGTATTGAAGAAATATCGACCAAACTTTGAGTTCCACCACATTCGTCGTGTTATTGTCTTGTATGTAAGCTTGGGTGTTGGATGGCGTGGGGGGGGGGGAGCCTACCGGTCATTCCGGCCAACTACGTCACTATTGGGTCCAGTGTTTTGCTCCAAAAACCTGTTAAGGCCATTCTGTGAGGAGCCCACACCATACTGCCAGGATTATAGCCGTCTTACTCGAGGCCCTCTTGATATCTGTCGAATCTAACCACACAGTTTTGAATGTTTCTTGTTGCTGGTCTTTGGCATAGTATTTGGAATGAGGGTTGCTGCTCCTCACATATCTGTCCTGTTAGGATAGATAGGTATGTAAGCCTGACTGATGGTATTGTGCTGGACTTTGACTGAAATATCTGTTCCATGCTTAAAATTTCATGTTTTCAGATACCCAGTTTGTGCAGAATGCTGTGTCCGTGCGATTCCAATCCACCAGTATTCACACTGCAATTCAGAATAATGCCAGAATTAAGAAGAAAAAAGTTAGGAAGTTTAGGAAGAAATATGCAGAAGTTGTGGAAGGTAAAACATTAATGTCTGGAATGTAGATAAATATACAGATTTTCTGTCTAACATACCTTTTCACAAAACAGCTACATGTATTGATCCACTAAAGAACCATGATAAGGCTGTCAAATAAAGAATTTCTTTAAAAAGTAAACCTGCATACAAAGTTATTTTAATACATGTGCCGTGCAATTTTATTATTTTTTATTGTAACCAACAAATTTGCAATTATCTCATAACAGTCTCTTTGTGTAATCTATACTGCTACATGTTTCAACACTTTCGTGTCATCATCAGGGAGTTTACAACCAATGCCTTGCTAAGTTACGCACATTCTTCAAATTGCAGCTTTTGGAAATACTGTTTATAAATTAAGATGTTTCATCACAAGCTTATATAAGTTCTTAGTTTATAGATTTTTAAATCACAAGAATGTATATAAAATTATTAAACAACGAAACATAGTATTTCGAACGTGTAACACCATAGATAACCAATTATATTGTAACGGGAAGCTGCAGCACCGAGCAGTATGCAACCTGTGAAGCCTCTGACGCAACAGCTTCTGCTATGCCAGTTAAAGGGACAGTTCCCACGCAAGAAAGAGGTAGACCATTCAAGTGTACTAGATCACCTGAGCCTTCTTGTATGTTTGAGAGAAGGAGATGGATAGCGTTGTCTGGAAGAGTGCTGAACATTCGAGAATTAAGACAACACTATATAAGCCAGTGTCCCATGGCGAGAGGACAGTCTACCCATGGAGTTCTCCTCACAGGGAGTCTCCTTACAGAGACAGAGCAATAGTACAGTGATACAGCAAGCAACTAGTGGATAGCGAGGCAGTTTACCTACAGTCTACCTGTGGGGACTTGTCCCATGGTGATGGCAAGCGAGCGGAGACTGAAGGAGTCTTCTCATGGCGAGACAGAGGATGGCGATGGAGTCTTTCCATGGCGAAGCAGTGAGCAGATGGCGAGGGAACCATCCATGGGGAGACAGCGAACGGATAGCGATGGAATATTCTCACTGCGATACAGCTAGTGTCCAGCGGATAGCGAGGGAGCCATGTCACGGCGAGACAGCGGGAGGATAGCGAGGGATTCTGGTATTCACCAGCGACCAATTCTTGTGCTCACAAGCGACAGAGCTTGTAGTGGAACGGCAAAGCATGGGGCAAGTGTTCAACAACGAAGGCGGAACTGGGTAGTGCGGTATGAGTGAGGTACTGGAACAAAATTATTTGTAAAAAATAATTCTTAAAATTCTGGTGAAGTGTTCTGTGTTAATTACTGCTTTAATTATTGTATCTGTAGTGAAATAAATGTTGTTATTTGTTAGACCCAAAGGGCCTATCTGTTACAGAATGATAGAACACCATGAAACAAAATAAACTGTAGTGGAATGTATAAATTACAATGCAAATCACGTAGCAAATCATATGTTGGCCAGACTGGAAGATCAATAGAAGTAAGACACCGTGAACATATAAGATATATTAAAACAAATGACCCTATCTCGGCATATGCATTGCACATTCTCAATAATAGACATGAATATGGTAATCCAGGACATACCAAGCAATTATTAAAAATATGTAATAAGGGAAAGGTGATGAAGTGTTGGGAGTCATTCTACATGCAAGTGCTACAACAACAGAACTTAGTGATCGATGAGCAGAACACCAATGAACCTAACCCACTATATGCTCTAGCCAACTTAACGAAAAACGTCACACGACCTGACACCTACTCCAACTAAGTACCCACCAGACCAGCACAAGAGTTACATCAACAAATGGGGTAAGTCCATCATTAAATAAATATATTCAACATATCCACAATATAATATCTATACATCCATATAATAACGTCCACATTTATTGCAGATTGTATATGCAGCCACACACACATACTGATTGCGTGAGATTGTAACATCGAAAAGATTTTATTCTATTTTATTGTAAAAACAACAATTTTTTATCATTTTAATAATTTTATAAACTTTCCTGTGGTTTTAACAGCTACAATCTAAGAACTTATATATGCTTGAAGTGCAACATCTTAATTTGTAAACTGTATTTCAAACAGCTGCAATTTGAAAAAAAGTCTGTAACTTAGCAAGGCATTGGGTGTAAACTCCCTGATGATGACACAAAAGTGTCGAAACATGTAGCAGTATAGATTACACAAAGCGACTGTTGTGATGTAGACTGTTATAATTGTGCATTTGTTGGTTACAATAAAAAATAAAAAAACGCATACAAAGTATACATTTCAGTTGTTTTTATAAGGCTTCAAAAATTGCAGAAAATTAGTTACTGTGCTTCCTAAGTCTATCACTTACTAGCTGTTATTATATAAAAACCATCCATTAAAAATATTTATAGTTTTACAGTTTTACATTTGGTATTTTCATGTTTTTCTTAAAATTAAAAAATAAGTTCAAATTCTGTCCATGTTGAAGTCTACTGGATCTTAAGGTGTGTCATCCCAATTGTGTTGGGGTAATAATGGTACAAGACAATAGTATATACATATATATATATATATATATATATATATATTCAGTCAATTAACGCAACTAATCACATAAGAGCAGTGTGTAAAGAACATGTTTCGGCCTTGTTACCGGGCCATCATCAGGTTGTACAGGACTTGTGAGGAGACTGTATTATAGGTATAGGTTACTATTTCTCGTCCCCCAAATAGTAACCTATACCTATTATACAGGGTGTTTCACGACTTTAGGGCATAACTGCAGGAGGTGATTTCCTAGGTCTTTGTGATGAAAAAAGTTCATATAAACATGTGTCCGAT
>JGI20166J26741_11603807_pt1 | contig 11654 bp, 6 predicted proteins | sample TergutCu122P5_FD_26741 | JGI IMG/M metagenome (IMG submission 26741) | reverse complement strand
GTCCTACCGAATGTGGCGCGTCGTTGTGTGTGATCAAGAAACCTCGCAAGCGAGGAGGCTAAAGCCCACTAGAGGGCTGTAAAATACAACCCCCAATGGGCGTTGTAGCGCCAGGAGGAAAAAAAATATAATTCCACAATAAAGATAATTAGCACCACAATAGCACTAACTGCGTTAATGGAGAATATAGACACTACAGTACTACAACAGCATAATGTGTACTGAAGAAAATATAAGTATTCAAATAATAATTCTTAGTAAATTATAATCAGCATAACTGAAACACTATACGTTTAAGCCCAATCGGCTTCTTCCTTTGTATGCCATTATCACTACGGAGAACAATATGCAACCGGCAGTTCGGTTTCGAACCCTGAATATGTCGATTACGAGATTTATTTATTTTGGGTAACAAATCGGGGCAGATGTTTACAAAGTCTGGCCTTAGAAATCTGAGCACAGAAGGCTGTTTTGGAGGAAGTTTGGCGACATATCGCTGCAAAACGAAGCGACATGTCGCGGTGTGTTTGTCTGTGACATCTCAGACTAGACCCCTTCTTACTGTCATAATTCGTCCTAGGGAAAGTCACGTAGTAATGCGACCCAAATATATTCGTATATTGTGAGACTCGGCTCGCTGAACTAAAATTAGAGCGTTCTTCACCCCCCCCAACCCCTCAGTTTGGTTTAGCCAGTTAGTATAAACTTTTAAAAAGCTAAATTCGTCCTATCTGGGACGACAACATTCACGTTTTGGCCAATGAAATTATTTCAGCATCAGGAGGGAAGATTTATTTTTTTGTATGCAGGCCGAACAGGTGAGCTCAGATGCAAGGCACACTCTTTTTGGTACGTTGGGGTGAGGAGGACACTGTATTGTAGTGCCCCGCAGAGAATATTCTATTTTATTTTGTTCCATTTTATTTTAATTATTTCACATGTGCTGATAGCATTGTAAGGAACGGCTGGGTACGTCTCCCAGTCTAACAAACAGGAAGGCCAGATCACCTATCATTCACATAGCAACAGTAAACTAGTTAAAACTGCAGAAAACTGTTGCTAGGTGAATATGGGAAACGCTGACGTAGCTGAGAAGCGTGGTGTAGCTTGGTAAAGCGGCGGTACAGAGTCTTTGTCGAACCTTCGGTAGCGGCAGACGTGAGGGAAGTGCAGAAAGACTAAAATTTACAAGATGTGGGCTCTACTACTAATTATCATGCCAGGTAAGCGTGATTAAGTTGTTCGGTGCCAAAATGAAGTGTGCGAAACGACAGGGTTATGTTTAGGTTATTTTGGGTGATTTTGTAATTTCGTATTCCAAATTGATTGGTTGGGAAATCGAAGGAAGGGAATATGCGGCAGCGGGAGGTGATCAGGCTTTCCTTGTGGTAGTTATTTGGTAGAAGTTTATGAACTAATGATTGGTGTACTAATTCTTTTTCCATTGTAGTGTACAAGTTTCCGAGTTAATGTATTTTGATGTAGTGTTGTAGAATATATTATATATTAGATGTATCTCATAGTGTTGTCCAAAGTGGTGGCAGCGGATACTCTTTTTAGGTAATGGTGTCGGTGGTAGGATGGCCATCGCACCCCATTACAGTATGATCGTCTTAAACGCCCTATACACTCTCAGTTAAACTGAACGATTTTACTGTGTGGCGTCATACCTGACGAAAAAACTGAGTAAACTACGCAGTTTTGATAGGCAATAGCGCGGGCATCAGAACTGTTTTTCCAGTCGTCTTTCACACAGAGAACTGCGCAGGCCACTCAGGGAATCCAACAGTTTCCTCAGTTTACCTGCCGAAACCACGATGGCATCATCTCAAGGCACATCCGTTTCTAGCAAGTCTTTCAGCAGGCGAGCATCGCATGATACATTCCTTTTCAAATACCACTTCTTACTCCACATTTTACGCTTTCTTTTCTTCTTTTCGGATAACATTATGGCCGATGTGGTTTGCAACAGCAAACGACAGCCTTATTTTTATCCACCATAGTCACACGCAGAAAGGACAAAAAAACTGACAAACCTGATGGGAAACAAGTGCTTTGCCAGAGAATATTCAGTTCAGTTATTCGTGCAGTTTCTTACACAGTTAAACTGCACAGTTTAACTTAGAGTGTATGGGGCCCTTTAGAATACATTAATCTCTCACAACACAGTTTATAGTCCAAATTTATATATTTATGCACGAAGTTATCGCGAGGTGTTTCAGTATATTCCATAGGCGTACATGAAGAAGGTGAATTTCAGATTAGTTAATAAAAAATCTCGCTTATGAAGTTAAAAGCTTAAATGACGCACATACGTAGTATATCAGGCTGAAGTGATCGCCTTCACTTGCCGTGCTCAGCCATAAATGTCAGCACAGTGTATTAAATTAATGACGTCACTCGTTTACTGGCAATAAATCACTAAAATCAGTAAACGTATTTCTCTGGGGACTCATCGGTGAAGTGACTGCAGGCGCTGGGGTACGTTCGCTGCCCCCCCCCCCCCGCGAACGAGATGAACGGTAACAAGTTGCAGCTGGTCTACGCGGTGGGGCCGTTGGTTGAGGCACTGCGCTTCAAGCCGAAAGGTCGCAGGTTCGATTCCCGATGGTGTCATTTTTCATTGACATAATCCTCCGGCCGCACTATGGTTCTGTGGTCGACTCAGCCTCTAATATTACTTGGGGGAAAAGGGAGGCCGGTGCGTAGGGTTGACAAACTTACTGTCTTGAAGTCTGGGAGCCTTAATATCCTGGAACCCTCAGGGTCTGTCCAGGCCTGTACAGGCAATGCTTTACCTTCAAATCCAGTAGATGGACATCTGCGACTGACATAATACGACCAACCAATGCACGTTTTAATGTGTTTATCACACACTGTTTATCACCAGCTTGTTTCAATCACAGTCGCGACCATCTTCAGGGTAACTTACATCTGCGACGTGTATTGCCAACATCAAGCCAACTAAAATTTACAGCAAACTATTGACAGGTGCCAGCTGTCAGCATTGCCAACAGGCTGCTGGGTGGTACCCAGACACGAACGCCCGAACGGCAATTCACTTACCCATACCCCGGATAACGTAACCGGGTGAGTGGCAGCCCTCGGTGATTCCGCCTACTTAACACGCGCGGCCGGTTCGTGCCAACTACACACATTTCTACTAATTTGTTTCTCGGATAAAAAAGAATGGTGTGAAGCAGAATGTTCTGAGACTGTGTCTAAACTGACTGCACGGTGCTACTGAGCTATTCTGTTCATAATGCAGGTCGTAAAGAATGCAAGTGCTGTGGAGTATGCATGATTCTACGTAAATTATTGTCCAAGTACGCATGTTTCTACGTTACTATGCAGGTTTGCGTATGCCTTCCACTATGCATGTTTATGTTTTCATGCAAGTTATTCATTCTCCAGTCTCTCTTGCGACAGGTTCATAGATTCTACGAAAGCCAGTTCTCCACAGACTGCCATCTAATGCTTCTTTATTCAATTTCCAACACCCTCTCATTTCCTTAACCTTTTAAAGCCTACTGGTTGCGTGCAGCAACAAGTTTAAAACTTAAGAACTGACATTCTGCCCACACTGTAGTTATTTGTTTTGTATCTATCTCAGAACAGAGACTTCTGCTCCACATAACATGAACTGGTTGGTTCTTATAACGGAGATGAAAAGTGTTTACTGCGCGGTACGGACTGGGTCTTTATATTAAGCAGTCTGTGCTTCGTCTTTAAACGGTTAAGGTAATCCACTAGCTGCTTACTTCTTCCTTGTTTTCCCGTCCCTTCTATCTACTCTTCTATTCTCCTTGCAATGACGTGTTTCAGATCGCAGTTCATACGCACGACGTGACCAATCCAGTTAGTCTTCCTTCATTTTACTGTATGTAGGATATTCCTGTCCTCCTTGACTCCATGTAATACCTGTTCATTTCTCACACGATCGGTCCAACTGATCTTCTGCATCCTTCTCAAGCACCATATTTCAAAAATTTCCTGGCATTTCTGTTCTACATTCTTAAGTGCCCAAGTGCACCACAGAAAGCTACGCTCCAAATGTAACACTTTGGTAGTTTCCTCATTATATTTAACTTCAATTTTCTGCTTTTACCAATCTTAGATTTAATTTCCCGTGCACATCTTGTATCATTTTTTACCATGCTACCCAAATAGTTGAAATATTCCACAGTCTCTGGTTGTTTTATGCCAGTACGCATGTTTATACGACTCTCACATTTCACAAATGGTAATTAATTTTATGCTACTTTATTGCATTCCTCATGACTCACACCACTGACTGTCAGCGAAGAAGGTTTTTGCTTATTCTTCGTTTAGAACAGCGTTTGAAAAAGACAATAACGAATCAGAATTGGGTTCATGAAGAAAGTAACGACGCATGAAATTCACATAATTCCCGATACCATTCGGTCCAGAAACTTTTGTTTTGTCGTTTTGCTATCTAAGATACAAAGAGTAAAATATACAGAACCGTAACTTGCCTGTTGTTTTATATGGGTGTGAAACTTGGTCTGTCACATTGAAAGAAGCAAAGAACGGCACAGTGAGGAAATCAATGCTTTGACCTCCTCGCCCAGTACTATTCGAAGAATCGAATCCAGCAGGAAAAAAAGATACACAGAGTTTTCTTTGAGAAATCTGAAGGAAAGAGACGAGTTGGAAACCTAGGCGTAGTTGAGAGGATAATTTTAAATTAGATATCCAAGAAACAGGTTGGGAATGCATGGTCCGGAATTATCTGTTTCAGGGCAGGGACAAGGGATGGGCTCTGGTGAACAATGTGATAAACGTTTAGAGTTCATAAAATGCTAGGAATTTCTTGACGAACGGAGGAACTATTAGACGCTCAATAAGGACTCAGATCCCTGGAGTTGGTTTCAGAATTTAACTTGAACACGGAATCCGTTCAGTACCTAAAAACTTTTGTTGAACAGCTGGTAAAATTCCCATATATGAAGCTATAAGTCTGGACGACATACAAAGGGCACTGATTAATAGATGGTAAAAAAATTGTGTGGGGTTAACGTATTATTTAACCACACATTAATAAAATTTCATACGTACGAGAAATGTACTTCAGAACCAGCAGGCTGCTCCATAGCAAGGAAATTTATATTCAAAATATGGTTACTGTATTAATTCTAATCTTCCTAAGTAACACTTACTTTATATTGAACTGTAGACTACCCTATGATGGCCGTACAATTTGGCCAAAGCATGTAGCACTGTAGTAAACATACGAACGTTTAATGCTTATAAGGTTGCGTGATTCGTTGCTCATACGTGATAACTGATTTCATCAATACAACGTGATGATAATTCCCAAATTAATTCAGAAATATTCACATAGTGACTGAACCAATGACAAAAATAAAAATGATTTGCGTGAAAAGTGCAATAATAACAATAATAAAACAGCAGCATATTAATACAAAACAATACTTTTCCTTTATTCGGGATATAATTAATTTTTCGGTGGGATTACGCTAACAACGGATATCCAGTGCCACTTTGTCCATCACACATCCCGCACGGAGAGGCTTGGGGTCGAACCTCGCGTTCCACCGTCTGAACCAAGGCACGGCCGTCTCTGTTCGAAAGGAGGCTTTGGCAAAGACTCGTGGTTATGGATCATTAGTAGTTAACATAAAGAAGACGCTAGAACAAAAAATTTTTAAGTTTATCAAAGTGTCTCTTTAATATACCATCATAACTTCACCGAAATAAGAGGCTTTTATTGTCATAATGTCAGAGAGAATATGTATGAATGTTTGCCCGTACGTGTTTGCGTGCGTGCTTCTGAATCAACAAGCAACGTCTAATTAAACTCGCCGTGCACACCACGGCACTGCAGATCAAAGTAAGTTAATAAATTTTAGTTCTCCATTATTGACGTTATCAACAAGGTGGCAGCGCGAAAGCTTCTAATGTATCGTCACCACTGGTATTTACACTTTTCTCAATTTGTTTTTGTACGTCGATGTAAGGCCGAGATCTCGTCCCTACTAATGCACTGTATTGTATTTTTATATTTTGCTTATTCAAGATCTTATATCTAGCCTGATGATGGCTAAATATGTATAGCCGAAACATGTAGCTGTTTTTACATGTATGATAAAAGTTACGTATAGACTGTGATCCTGCCTCTTTCCTGTATATTCGTATCGTCACCATTTCATCCTATCGTGAAGTACCGTCTGTTTCCTTACCTCATTTCAAACTTTCGCCGTGTTGTGAATGTTGTATTCTTTCTTTTAGTGATTCCCCGGTGTCTGAATTTTATATGTCGAGGTTTCGGAACATTCTGTTCCATCTTCTTGTTCACACGATCTATGAGGGTGGGACAGGGTGTTCTGAAACGTCGGCATATAACATTCAGGCGCCGGGGAATCACCCAAAAGAAAGAATACAACTACTGTTTTCTTTCTGATTGATCCGCAAGAGCAGCACTTCTTTCAAGTTTTGGGTAATAGAAATCACCACAGTGTCGAAGGTGTGAAATCGGTAATAAGAGACACGTTTACCTCGGTATGGACGTGGATAGTAATACACGAGGGTGGATTTAAGAACCTTACTATACCATTTTTTCCGGAAACGGAACTCGTTGAAATTTTGAACACTGTTGTTGTATACGACAGAAGGCTGTATTTGTGGTGGACGCCACTTGCTAGCCCACTCACCTAGCTAGGATAGTTTGTCGTCCATACACCGCAGTCTTATAAACAGTGAGACAGAGTTGCAGGTGAAGTGGAAACTGCAAAATAGTCACAGTGTGTGACGCGATTTCGGTGCAGCAGCAAGCAAGCGGCCGGCTGCAGACATTGTACCTACGCGGAGAAGCAGTGTTGGGTGCACACACAATTGTGCGCACAGATCATCTAGTATAATTGTGCGTGTGCGTGTGTATTGTGTGTGTCAGGAAATTCATACCCATACCACCACATAGTGTTCAAGGTCACGTGGTTTCAGGCACATGCGCAGAACGAGCACTGCTGTGGCAGTCGAAAGCAGTGACCCACTTGGCGAACTTGTATCGCTCGTATGTATTAAGAACCAACAAACAGCACACTTTTTATATTTATGTTTAAATTTAATTATAGAGTCTTCGACATGTTTTGAACATCCAAGTGTTCATCCTCAGGAAAACTTGTACATGCACTTTTATGTTTTTTTTTTTCATGCATCCATATATCAATATCAAACACATCCTTCCATCGACCAGATTACTGTTATGGATGCATGCAAGAAATACCATAAAACTGCATGTGCAAGTCTTCTGAGGATGAACACTTGGATGTTCAAAAGATGTCGAAGACACTATAATTAAATTAAAACATTAATATAAAAAGTGTGCATTTTCTTGGTGCTTATTACACAGGTACATAAAAATGCATGGTTCAAAAAACGTGAAATGTGTCTCGCTCGGTAAGTCTGAGGAGTTGCCTTCGGTGGGCAAAGCGTCTCGTTCTTCTTAGCGATGGCGTGCTGCTCCTCCATGACAATGCCCAATCGCAAACAACACAACAAACATTCAGTTGCGAAACGTTGAACAATCCCCCACACAGGCTCGATTTGGCACACAGCTCATGTTCCCACAGCTTGAAGAAACATTTGTCAGGGCACTGTTCAACCCGCGATGAAGACTCCAATACGCTACCATAACGTGACGGCCGCAACAAGGGAATTACGTTCTATGCGCCCGGGATGGACACTTTTCGCACGCTGTGACAATAGTCTTAACCGTCACAGGGACTACGCGGAAAACAGCGTACTTTTGACGCCTTCATTGTGCGTTGTCAGTTGCTTCTGTTAAAATGATGCCGTTGCGGATCGCGGTGGCCGCGCGGTCTAAGGCCCTGTGGTCCCTAGCTTGTTGCAATTGCGTGTTCGAACCCCAACAGGGGCATAAATATTTGTGTCCTCTTAATCTTGCGTGCTGTACCTTTGCGATGGCCGATCCCTCGACCAGAGGAGACCTACCGAGTGTGTGTGTGTGTGTGTGTGTCACTGAGTGTGATCAGGTGCAACTATAACCGTCTACTCATAAAAAGTTTAGGTAGAAAGGGATGCAACTATAAGGGCATTGCCTTTGATTTGTGGGTACTGTACACTTACTCACTGATGTGCCGTCGCCTCTACAAAGTCTCTGGGCCATTTATCTGTAACTCAAGTAAACTGAAACAAGTGCGTATCTTCTAGGATATGCCTGACAACTGTCACACAGACGGAATATATGAGCAGACCACAGCCTCTTTCAAAGCTACTTCTCCACGGAGTGCCATCTAGTGCTTCCTTATTCAATTTCCAATACACTCTCATTTCCTTACGTTAATCCTGTAGAATTAGATGGACGGGGCATGTAGCGCGTAAAGGGGAGAGGAGAGACGTATACAAGGTTTTGGTGGGGAAACCTGAGGGTAAGAGACCACTTGGGAGACCCAGGCGTAGATGCAGGGATAATATTAAGATGGATCTTCAGGAAGTGGAATATGGGGGTATCGATTGGACCGAACTGGCTTATGATAGGGACAGGTGGCGGGTACTTGTGAATGCGGTAATGAACTTTCGGGTTCCACAAAATGCGGGGAAATTCTTGACTAGCCGAAAACCGGTTATCTTCTCAAGAAGGACTCTCCTCCATGGAGTCAGTAAGTATGTAATCCAATAGATGATTACTTCTTCTTCTTCCTCGTCTTCCCATCACTTCTATCTATTCTTCTATCCTCCTTTCAATAACGTGTTTTAGAACGCAGACCCTTAGCAAGACGTGACCAATCCATTTGGTCCTCTTCCTTTTTTATTGCATGCAGGATATTCCTCTTCTCCTTAACTCTACGTAACGCCTCTTAATTTCTCGCATGATCGGTCCAAATGATCTTCTCCATCCTTATCAAGAACCACATCTCAAAATTTTGCAGGTATTCCAGATCTGCTTTCTGAAGTGTCCAAGTTTCAGCACCGTACAAAGCTATGATTCAAATGTGATATATATATATATATATATATACATATACATATATGTTTTCACAAACAAACACGCGCGCGCGCGCGCGCGCGCACACACACACACACACACACACACACACACACACCCACCCACCCACCATTCTCAAGTGACTATGCCACATCAACGCACCACACGCTGCTAACGCACTGAAAATTACATTTGGGCGGCACGTTTGCCCTCTTTGGATCATGCCCCATCGCCTACGGCTCCGATTTGCATATTCGCTATCACAACAAAATGCAAATTTGCTTCTTGTTGTTCAGCTTCCGTATTAAGTTTGCTACGGTGTAGCCGGTTACAGTGAAGGGTCACCCAACACTACAGAAATATCGTCATGCTTGTTCTAAAGGCTAATTAAGGTTCCTGATAGGCACCACGTGATGTGCTATGTTATACACACTGACAGGGTCAGCTCCCGCACAGCTGTTTATTACTATATTGCTCACACAGAAACTGATATGTTTCGGCACAAACTATTGAAGACATCCTGAGGTCGATTGTTGATATCAAGGTACAAGTACTGGAAGATGCAGCAATCGCAAGTGTACGGGAATAATTCCCTTTTATTTTACATTCTAAAACTTCATGATATAAAATATAAAAGCAATTAAACTGACATTCTTTCTTACGATTTTGTTCATCGTCTAATTTTCAATGTATTACTACATCATGCTTTCCTGGACCTGAAGACGGAAGCATAGCCGGCTTCCGAAACGAAGTACTACAAGGAAAGATAGAAGAGGGACAGAGTCCGAAGAGAGCAAATCACCTCACCAAGTCCGATATCACCGTCAGAGCTCTGTAGAGTCGAATTAAAGGGTAAAGTGTTGTTAACTAGAGTCCGGTGTAAGAAGAGATTTAAAATTTCGTAGCCAGTAGGTCTATGTCTATGCTTATGCCCAGTACCACGTACTTGTTACAGCCTTATAAAATACAAGTATACTATAAATAAATATAAAACAGCACTATTTACTTTCAATTATCCTATGATTTGTTAAGTAATAAACAGTTATGTAAAGGATCCAGGGTTCGAATCAAGCAAGGGAAAAATCTTTTCCAGTTTATAAAACGCCCAGATCGACTTTGCGGTCCAATCAGCGTCTTATTCAGTATCTATTGGAGTTCCTTACTGGAGGTAAAACGGCCGCAGCCTTAACTTGACTAGTCACCTCCATACAATGCCGACATTGAATGAGTGGAGCTATACCTCTACTTCGTCTACATGCCCTCATGGCGTAGACACGGAAACTTTACACTTTACATCACACTCACACCAAGAAGAATGTGATTTTAGAGTATTTCCAGGCCTGTGGTGTGTAGGCGAACAACCTGCGGTGCGACCAGTCGCGGAGGGCAGGGCAGAAGTTAAGGGAATTATACGGAATTGAGCACAAAGTCTTGCAAGACAGAGGCAGGCTTACTGTTGAAACGTTGGTACTCCTGTACCAGTTCACACGGCGTTAAGTCCAAGATTATACACACACCACGACTAATTCAGAAGTTACGCTCCGAATGGTCTGGTGCAAGTCTGAATTGAGTTTACGTAGGTCAAATGTATACAAATACATGGGCTACATACATCGGCCGCAAAATGACGTCTCTTCCACCAGTGCTATTCGCCACCTTCGTCTCATTGCGATTTAGTTCCCACAACGAAAAATTAGGTCCACGTTTCGAAAAATTTATTACTTCAGTTTCTTAATTTAAAAAATGCGCAATTCTGAAATTTCGCCAACTTCAAATTGCCTTTAAGTTGTGCAGTTCCCATTCCCCATCAGTCGCACGTACATACAGCGATCACTGTTAAAATACAGCGAGAACTTCCGAAGCATCTCATTTTTTTAATTAAGTCACCCGATACGAATCGCCTCCGTCACCCTGCAGATGTCCCAGTGACAGTGTCACTCTTCCCAGATCCCACATACCTTCACCAGATATTATTCGCATGATCAAATAAAAATGATGAGATAGGCAGGGCATATTGCACGCATGGGGCAGACGCAAAATGCATAGCACATTTCGGTAGAACACGTTGCAAGAAAGAGGCTACGTGCAAGGGATAGGCGTAGATGGTGTCACGTGAAATGAACTTTGAAGAAATAGCACTGGTAAGCACGAACTTTATTCATCCGGCTCAGATAGGAATAAGCGTAGGAGCTTGTGAACACGGTGATGAACATTAGGGTTCCATAAAATGCGGGGAATTTCTTCATTAGCTGGTGTAATATTAACTTTTCAAAAAGCACCACGTTGCATGTAGTTAATTAGTAAGTTAGGTAAGTATTCTCCACAAAACGTCTGAGTCCACCATGGTTAGCCCCAGTGCCTCTGTGGACCGCTGCTGCAACTACCCGGCGAACGCAAACCACTCTTACGAAGTCCTGAGACTCGAGGTTTCCGAACTAACGAAAGCGGGTCCTTGCTCTAGGTCCCACAGGTGCCATCCATCCATTTTCCAAGAAGCATCCCGCCACACTGCCCCAGACCACTGTGATAATGTGGCGGAGCGCCATCTTCCTGAACAGTCATGGTAGAGTGCGTTTGAAACCTGATGGCACACGGTGACGCATGGGAGGGGAAGTGAAGGGGAAACTGGCGAATGGAGTGGGTAGCCAGTACTCTCACACTACCT
>JGI20166J26741_11603696_pt1 | contig 11654 bp, 12 predicted proteins | sample TergutCu122P5_FD_26741 | JGI IMG/M metagenome (IMG submission 26741) | reverse complement strand
GCTCATGAGAGCCATCATCAGGCTTACAAATACGGTACAAGTAAGACGAAGAATGTACAACTGTCAGCTGGACTATACATCGAGATCTCGTGTATGAACCTGCACCACCAGTACGCGTCGAACATGTGATTTAATCATTGTACAAACATGTACCTAATTTTGGTTCATACATGAGATCTCGATGTATAGTCCAACTGACAGTTGTACATTCTTCGTCTTACTTGTACCGTATTTGTAAGCCTGATGATGGCTCTCATGAGCTGAAACATGTAGCTCCTTGCTCACCGTTATTTTAATAAATAACAGTAACTTGTATTTCATTGTGTGTGATTGACGATTAATTGTACCAGTTTATAACCAAAAACACTCTGATCATCATTTTGATGCCAATACAGTGTTATGCCAGTCAGGTTGTAGAGAGGTATCACAGCATTTTGAGTTGTGCACTTAACATAGTGTACCTCATTTTGAACAATAATTTGTAAATTCAGTACATAATAAAGAAATTTCCAACAACATATTTTAGTGTATGTTTTACTAACCGTATATAGCAAACATATTGCTATAAGTGTACACAAAGAATAAGGTTCCAATATTGTCAGTAATGTAATAATAATAAACTGGCATACGTATAATACATTATATGGTGGACTGCAGTAAGAACTGTTTACAATGTCCTGGTATCAGACACAATATTTTATCTTATTTACAAAATAAAATATCCAAAAGAAGAGCATGTTTTGTGTATACAAGGAAATGGAGAACTATGAACATTTCAGTAACAATATTACTGTTGATACAAGTAAGTACAGTGAGATCTCTATCCATCATTCCTCTATGCATCTTTTCCCACAACTACCATACATTTCTTCTGGTCCATATAAATAATCCATATAAACAAAGGATAATTACATTGGATACAATGTTCCTCAGCATGTTGTTTTGCAGTGTCAGTCTTTCAGAAAGTGAAATTAATGTTATATTTTTGGAATATACAGCAGTACTAATGTGCCCATACTAGTAAGCAACATGACAACCATAACAGTACTTATGAAATGTTGCCACAACTCATCCAAATGAGGAATGGAGGTAGGCAGAGGAGGTAAGGGGAAAGCTTAAGTTGTAAGGTGGTAGACCTCAAACCTGTTCTTCAGTTGTCAGCAGTACTGGTATTTCTCACATCATCCTGTTTGCTTTGCCATGATTAGTCTGGTATTCATCAGTCACATAATTTATGTTATTATGCTTATTATTTACTATTCCTCTTTTCCTATTATTATTTCTTCTGTATACAGCCTCTGCACTTCAAAGCTGCTGTATCGTGTCCTACAAAGGAAGTCTGGAAACTTTACATAGGGCTAAAGATCACTGATGATGCACAGAAGAATCTAATGGATAAACAGACCATCAAAGGTAAACACCTTTGATTAGAATCATCCATGTTAAATGTCATGCCTGTGAAGAAAAAGGAAGCCAGAATACAAACTGATAGGTACTTTCCACAGGCTTCAGACCATCCAGTTGGTTTTGTACAGACTGAAAAGGCATCACTTATTCTTACTGATGGCAAAATCTTGTGTGATACAGTCAAGAGGACAGCTGACAGTTGCACACTCATGGTTTTGCTGCATCAAATGGAAGGACCTGTAGATGGAAAGACTGTCATGACCTAATATACAACAGCTAGCTGGAGAAAGTATCACTGTTGACACTGTGGCTCAAGCAACCACTAATGCTAGTGGAGGATATGTGCCGGGGCACACAATGCAGATGAGGGTTGCTTCTATAACTGCAACGTCCACCCCAGACAGAATGCTGACAATGACAGGAAAATCCTGCAAGAGGGAGACAAGTGCCAAAGAAAGGATGATGGTGCTGCTGTGTGAACAGGAATCACATCAACAAAGAGGTGTTGATCACAGTTGGAAAATTATTGAAATGACACTGTTTTAGAAAAAAAATAAAAAAACTTTCTGTTAAATACTAATCAAATAAAAATACAGGATGATGATAACCACTTGCATGAGTTTATCAGGGCACTGGATATTTCCCTGTGTTGTTTTTGGATAGCTGTACTGCTTATCTGTAAAATACATAATTTCTAACGAACAGAAAGTTGTGTATGGTCCACCAACCAAACTGCACAAGCATGTTAAAGCCTCTTGATTTGGTCATCATACAATGTTTCAAGCAGCTGTATAATAAGCACCTAGTACTTCAAGGTGATGGACTCAGGAAAGGGCATGGAACTGAAAAGTGATGCTTTGCAAGTGATACATTTCACCACACCTAAGTAACAAGACACATTGTCAACAACTGTGAGTTGTTTTTTTCAGTGTGGCTGTGGGCATGAACATAACATACGAGCCAACTCAGACTCCAGTACTGAAGAAGAGGAGGATTTCTGCAAAGACTGCAAGCAACTAGGTGCTGAAAAGGAGGCTGATGTAAGTTGTCACACATCTACAGACAATGAGCTTGCCATGTGCAGTGTTCCACCTGTGTGATGATTGTGAGGATGGTGGGAGCAGTGAAGAAGAGGAAGCAGGCGGTAAACGTAAGCCTGAACAGTGCCTAGCTTTACTGAAGTGCACATGGCTCATGAAGCTGTTGAATAATTTTTGTTACATGCACAGCAGTGACAAGCACAATGTACAGAACAATATAAACTTGGAACTGGTGCTGTTTCATCTGAAATATAAGATATCAGCTAAACGTTGTCAGTTACAAATTTCTGTCCAGAAAAAATGATCTGCAAACACATGCAATGAAGTAAATTTTTTTTGTTTATTATTTTTTGTAGAAAATCTATAATTTTCATTTCTTGTTTTCTCTCATATCTGTGACACATTTAAGCTTTCCTACTACTGTTGCTTTTCCTAAGTTTATTTCTTCCTTCTCCCCAACCCATTCAGAAATGAAGCATGCAGGTTACACTGTACTTTGCAAACATGTCCTGAAATCAAGGCCAAAATAAAGCAAATTGTAACAAAGCATTCGAGAGAGTGTCAGAAGTTAAATACCTGAGGATAAAAATAATTTAAAGTTAGAGTACATATTTATTATTTGCATCAAATCAATAAATTATGGTTCTGAGTTGTGGTCACTTACACTAAAGCAAGATGAAAGACAATATTGCAGTGTTGAAAAAAACAGTTGGACCCAAGACAGAAGCATGAAGAAAACTTATCAAAAACAGACTGTGATTTATCCTGTCTTCCTAGTACTGTAACAATGGTGGATCATATCCTGGTTGTGGTGAGATTTTCTGCACTTGTCCAGACCAGCCCTGGGACCCAACCAGCCTCTTATACAGCTGGTACTGGGTCTCTTTCCTGGGGGTAAAGCAGCCAGGGCATGGCGCTGCCCACCTACCCCCACATACTGTCGAGGTTAAATAAAGAGTAAAGCTATACCTCTACTTCCCCTCTGGGCCTTCATGGCCTGCTCTATGGCGAACTTTACTTTACTTTATTTATTTATTTATTAATTTTTTTTTTAAATTTACTTCCGGACATGCAGCTCAGGTGGTGGAAGCAGGCACTGGTAACAGAATTTTGTAAACAAACACCTAGGAAAATGTATTGTTGGGAAGAAAGCTTTCAAATGAATCTGAAACTTTTGTTAATGTAAACAGGCTATGGATTAGGTCCAGTGGCAGGTTTTGTGTTACAGAAGTGTTAAACCTGTGGATTCTACGAGTATTACAAGTGTCATCATGTTATTTTCAGTTCTGTATTTCATTGCACAGAAAACAAAATACAACACTTCCTGTAATTTTGTTTCTAGGTGTATATTATTTTACAGTATTTGGTGAATAATATTTCAGAAAACTTTGCATAGACTCAAAAGAAAAAGTCCAATTTCCTCTGCCCAGTCCCACCTCTACCACCACACAACTGGGCCTTGATCCATTTATGACCATCGCCCTCTCTTAAATTTGTCAAGCAATCTAATATTTAACTGTAAATCTGATGATTATTCCATATTTTTTTAAATATTACATTTCAGAAAACCCTCATGTTGTATTCTGATAAATACATTAGGGCAGCAAACTCAATGTAATTGCAATCAGAACAGTAAATTTACCATTAAAATTTCAATTTTGAATGATAACTCAACAATAATCAAATGAAATGTAACTTACAATCAGTTTCTTTCTATAGTGATAACAGAATTTTTATAAAGACAATTTGTGCCACATTATCTAATTATAAGGGCACAATAGCTTTATATCTATTCCAGTCTACAAAATAACACATTTCAACCCCTTGTTCTACTACCTGCTTCACATCAGACAATTTCTCAAAACAGAATAGGCTCCCCATTATGTGTATATCTTACACTTTAAAATTTTCCTACCTTTCTAGTGGCACAACAAATACAATGTGCAACATAAGGTCCATCCTACCTAAACTCCAAAATCACCTTACATGGTATACCGCATCAACACAATGAGGCTCTGACTACAGTCACAGTAGTAGAGTGAAACTGCTGTTTTATATTTTCCAGCATATTTTGTGAAATATGTGTAACATTGGAGGAAAGCATGAAATTAAGAAAACAGCTGTACAAATAAGCAGAAAATATTCTATTCCGTTCATTATGAAAAACAGCATAAAGCTATGGTATTAAACTGGGGTACCATATAAGCCCTACCTTTTAGTGTCCCCATAAATAACAATCATAATCTAGTTGAAGTCTGGCAATGTAGGATGCCACAATCTGTCAGTCATGAACCATTCCCCAAATACCACTACTAGTGCAGTTATTGGTAAGTTTATGATTTCATTTCTTCAACAACAGAGGCCCTATGGTTCTGCATACACTCCCTGCACCCAGACTCTGACTTTAAGATCATGCAAAGAAAAGTCATAAAAAAAGGGGAGAAAAATGCATAAAATTGTGAGAAAAGAATTATCCAAAAACACAAAATAAATTTCATTAAACAACCATGGCATCTGGTGAAAAGAAAATTTCATATCTAAACACCAGATCTAGTTTCAGGTTCAGTAGGTACATATTTTCTACATTTTGCTTATTACATGAATCAAAAGTCATATCTAGTTAAGCAAAATTTAATTACTCAACCAGTGAAAATTTAGCCTTTTCAAACTGGATTTATCTAGGAAAGTCTACAGGAGAAAGTGTTGGCTATCACACAACATGTCAGAGTCAGGAGTGTGTAACTGATTCACAGTGACAATGTATCACATACAGAGATTATATAGTCATGAATATGAGCAAGAACTTAAATGTTCGATCTGTAAATCAGGAGAGATATGAAATTAAGTGGTTCTTGCTTACTTTCTGACACACTTTTATAGCCAACAACTTCTAAGAATAACATTATATATACAAGATAACAATAAGGGAGATGTACAAAAAAGAAATTTAAGAAAGTATGTATTTTATTTCATTAAACACAGTATGGATGTCTGATATATTGCAGAACACTTTATTTGTTCCACAACCATTCACTAAAGATAACTAAAATGGATCATTTCAAACATGCACATGTCTGTTCAAAAACTAAAATTAAGCTACCTACATTTCAAACTATGTACAGTGTCTGAAAACACACTGCCTTGCCTTCTGATGAATAGTTATGTAACTGTGAGGTCTAAATGCATTTTTTTTTTTTTTTTAGATTTCTCTGCATAGTGTATTTTCTAACATGATTTAAAAAGACAGATGTCAGTGATATCACCCTCTAATAATAACAAGCTCAACTCAATAGCAACAATACCTGTCCCTTGCTATGTAACAATGAGAACATTCATCAGCATGTCCAATACTAACCTGTTACAAGGCTCCCCCACTGTTTTACCACAGCTGTATAGTTACAGGGGAGAGTGGATTCGCAGGTCATCTCTTTGGGTCAATTGAATATACACTAACAGAGCTGTCCATACTTCCTGCTGCCAAGCATACTCGGTGAGGATGGAATGCCAGACAACTGACAGGACCAATCCTTGGCCCCATGAAACCTTCATGATACTTTATTGTGTTAAGAAGTGACCCTTCCATGTTGTAGACACTTATGTACTGGTTGACAGAGCCACTAAAAAAAGCATATCAATGATTATCGTCTGTGTCAATGAGGCAGCCTACTTAACCTGATCTGGCTGAACATACAACATTCCATTTTTAAAAACTGTCTGTACTGTACAACAGTAAAATGGGTAAAACTTGTCTTTCCACTGCACCCAAAAATTTAATTTTTCTCTCCATCCTATGGGTTTACCAAAGAATATTCTTGAAACCTGGTAATTTCTTATCAACATTTTGGGATAGCCTACAGGTCCCATCCTCAGGGTTCAAGAATCTAAAAAAAAGCCTGTTGTTCCAATACAGAGTTCTTATAGGGAAGAGTGTAGGCGGTGTATAAAGTCTCAGTAGTGTGGTGTCAGCCAGCAGGGTTGAGACAAGTGTTTGGGGTGGAGGGGAGTGTGATAGTCAGTGCAGCTTTGGAGAGAGAGATGCTCTGTGATAAATAAAATTTTATCGGTGTTATAGCGAGACACAGGAGAACACTCACATGAGCAAAATGGGAGGAAAGAAAAGGAAACAAAGTCAGTATATGATTAATAAACAGATAATCCAAAATTAAACAATAGGAGGGGGAAAGTCATTGTCCAGCACTATTACATGGTAAAAGTAACAAGGGCAGAGCCAGGATACACCAGGACCCAATAGTGGAGAAAAGGGCAGGGACAAAGTGAGAGAGGAAGTAGTTTAGAAGACTAGAACAAAGAACAAACAAGTAAACATCAGTACAAGTGGTAATAGCAACATAAAACAAAAAAAGAGGAGGGGGTAAATATCATAGTCCAGTGCTACTCCATGGTAAAATTACCATGTGCAGACCAGGAGACCAAGGGACATAATAATGTGGACTGAAGAACAGCAGAAAATCTAAGAGAGGAAGAAGATGAGAACACTGATCGATTCAGTAACACTGAGATACAGAGGGGGGTTGTAGTCTCTTGGTACTATACTGAAGTAAAGAGGGACAGGAGGAGAAGTGTCTGAGTAGCAGAGGAAGGGCAGAAAATGAACCTATAGGAAATAGCAGGAAACAAAGGAATAGGGGAAGGAAGAAAAAGGAAAAGAAATTGGTCAATAATAAAGGAAAGGGAATGGGAGAAACACAATGACAGCAGAAATGGAACTGAAATAAAAAAAAAGGAAGTAAAACAAAAAAAAACACAAGGAAAGAGGGGTGGAGAAAATTGTCCAGGCCCAGGAGGGAAGAATATCCAGTAGGGGGTCTGATTGTAGAATGGAGATGGGGAATAGGAACCGCTGTTACAGCGTGGGAAAAAGAGGATAGAGGCAGGGGCCCCTAAAAGGGCCATAAGTTAGTCACTGCACTGAAGGGGCTGCCGACGCTCTCTAAGGAGAAATCAGGCCATCCTCCCTGTTCATATCACTAGAGTGCAGCTCCAACTCAACCTCCTCCCTGATAAATCAGGTATAGTAGAGAGGATCCGGATCCTCTCTTCTGTACCTGACCCTTCTATCAACAGTGAACTGAAAAGCTAGTTTCACAATATGGCAAATTCCTCATTCATGATGGGGACTACAGTGAAAAGTAAACTGTCAGTCATAAAAATTAAAGTGTGTGTTTTTGTTATAACTAGAAATAAACAGTTTGGAATATACAACTTGTAAACTTATTTTTGGATCATCCCTCATAACTGCGTATTCTTTCACAGTCTGCATTTAGCCAGTCATTCAGTAGACAATATGCAGCAACTAATAAAAAATGTTCAATCATTATACAAAAAGTACAACATAGACATTTGAAATAACTGACATTAAATTTTGCCACAAAATTGAGTATCTCTACAAATTACAGTTTACTTCAAAAAAACAAATTCAACATACCAAGCAAATGTGTCAGCAGCTTTATGTACTGCCATGGCTGTCATTCCCTGAGAAGTTTCACAAGTCTCTACTGACGAATTCCTCCGAAGATCAAAAAATTTTACATCCCCAGCCACACTAGAACAGAAGCGGGTCTTGAAATAAGAAATGTGCTGAAGTACAAATACATAACATGACAGGCACTGTACATATACCGTAGCATTGAGGCACATTCATACAACCACTGATGCAGTATAAAAGCATACTCTGCGAATATGTGTTGGTAGTCTTAGGCACCCATCGTGAAATGCACATGCACCATATTGTCATCTGTGAACTCTCCGGTTCTATTATATTTTTTCCACATTATCTCATAAATGGCACAATTTTAGAAAAAAAGTTACAAAACATAAAATGTGTGTTTTGATTTTCTCTACACATTTGTCCAAAACATTTCTCATTCTAATAAGAAATGAGCCAGACATGATCAAAATGTATATTAGTTTTCTTGTCTGATTTCAATGAAACTTAAATTTTCTCGATAGAGTTTTGAAAAACACTAAAATATTACACTTCAAGAAAATCTGTCTAGTGCAAGGTCAGTTGTCCCATGAGGACAGGCAGACAGACATGACAAAGCTAATACTTACTTTTCACAATTTTGTGAACATGCCTTAAAAGTAACACAACACATGAAACATGTAATGCTGTGACACATGTGCACTTTACCCCTCTTGTGATACCCATTACTGTGTTAGATTAATCGTTATAGCCTACACTACAATGCTGTATGTCTTCCTGGAACTTTAATTTACAAGCCAAAGTTATCCTAAGCAGCATTCTGAAATTACACATGAATAGTTAACCTTAGGAAGTCAGGGTATGTGTACAGGGCATAACTCTTTAAATGTGGTTGCTGTCAATGTTCTATTGTTATTATTCATGAATATTTTCAAAACACTCTAAATGCAATCTTTTGTTTTTTGTGTGGCCATATATTACATTAAGACCATAAACTGTCTCTACAGCCTAAATGGCTCTGCCTCATTCCTCATACTTATCTCATACACATCACAATAAATGATGAGATATAGAAATTTCTGTACTTGTCTTCCAAATGGGAAGATATAATTTCCTACACACATCGCAAAATGTGCAAGATATTCCACTGCCTGTACTTGTTGCATACAAGGTAGGATGATTAGACTGTCACTTGTTCTTTCAGCCTCAGTTTATTCATCACAAAGAACATGCCCTATCTCCATCATAAAGACTTATCACATAAGTGTATGACACTGTGCTGAAAACTAATGCCTCATCATTTATATATATTGAAATGGGCACACATATTTGTATAAAACTAAAACAGGTAGCTTTGTTGTACTTTACTGTTCACCTCTACACAGTTATTTCTCCACATAATCACTTTTGTGATTAACACACTCCTGCCCATGTTCAAGCAGTTTCCATCACAATAAAATTGTGCATATTGATGAAACCACAACTGAACACTATCTTGACTTCTTCAAAGATGCAAAGTTATGTCCTCTAGGATGCTCTATCAGTTTGGGAAGGAGATGAAAATCTGATGGCACCAAGTGGGGGCTATATTTAGGGTGATGCTAGACAGTGAAAACAAGGTGCTGAATCTTTGTGGTTGTTCTCACACTTGCGTGCAGCTGAGCACTGTCACCTTGAAGGCGAGGCTGCTTGATGTGAGGACAAACTCTTGGAAGTCATGCTGGCAGCTTTCCCATTGTTTCACACCACTCAGACTTAACAGTTGTTCCAGGAGGCATGAATTCTGAATGCACCATGCTTTTAAGGTTCCAGAAAACTCTAAGCATGACTATGCCAACAGAACTGCAGCCTTAAATTTTTTCAGTATTGGTGATCCCTTGTGATGGATCTCCTCTGACTCACTCTTCTTCTCAGACTGAAAATTATACACCCAGTTTTTATCTCCTGTGATGATACTGTATAAGAATATCATTTTCACATTCATAATGCACCAGAAACTGTTGGCTAATATCCACCAGTTTCTGTTTCAGTTTGGAGTGAGCATTTGCACCACTGATCACAAACACGCACTTATCAGTAGTCCTGCTCTGCAATTATTGCCTGACGTTACTTGAGTGAGGTGCTTATAGTGTCTGCTAGTTCCTACGCAGCAGCACAGTGAGTATCTATTAATAAGTTAAACACAATTCCAGTGAGCCTTGATGGTTGCAGGTCATGGCCTTCTGCTCCACTGTTTGTCACTCATGATCAGGGAGAATTGTTCAGACTTCCCAACACAAACATGTGCAACCCAACACCAAACATGATTCATGTCTACACATTCTTCTCCATAAACAACTTCCACATGCCAATGAATGCCAACTAGCGTCATAATTTCTGTAATCATGAACTCCATCACTGCATGCTGTTGCATTCACACTGATATTTACAAGCACAATTCAGATCATTCTAGTGGCAGAGGTTTAAAACTCAGTCTCACAGTGCAGGAAGTCTAATGCATTGAACACAATTCAGTTTGTAATCCTATGTGTGTTACTCTTGAGTAAAAATCTTAGGAGGAATTACTTTTTCAGCACCCTTTCATACACAGATCTTTTGGTAAAACATAAACAAGAAGACATCACACTTCTTACACTTCTCTCAGAAATGGGAACAGATCATGTTTCATGCACTTCCTTGTACTTGTTTTCTAATATGTATGATGTATAGATCAGCTGCTTCTTAGACCCCAAGTTCATACTTTACGGAGAACATGGACTGTCTCCATTATAAAGAACAATTATATATATGTGTGTAGGTCTTCATGTGAAGTTTCTGTTACTTCTGTCTCCTTTTAACGAAAATTGTAACATTTTGACAAATTGTAGTGAAAACCCCAACATGAAATTCCATTACAATTCATCATATTTAAGTTGCAACTTTCCATGTGGCCTGAAGGACGGCCAGATACGGAGAGATAAAGAGGCTAGTAGTCATTAGCTGCTTTGTAAATGCCTCAAGAATGAGAAATTTAGAAACAATTAGTAGATTACAACATATTGTTTTATAGGTAGGGATTATCCATTATGCATATGAACCTTGAAGCAAATGACTTATATTCTATCATACGACATTCATCCTCCCTTGCGTCAAAACTCCTTGCAACAGGCCAATTGAGCCACTTGTATCTCTACGTAACCAGTACATCTTTTCCTTGGTGGTCCCGAATATATTTTAAGAGGTTTACTTACATATTCAACACTTATTTGTGAAACATTCAAGACACTTATTCTGAATGTTCATAATGATCTCATTTTTAAAATAATTATACTCTATATTTTTAACCAGTTTATGATGTGTTTGCTCATGAAGGGAGGAACGTAGATCACCCAACAACACAAAACAGTACCATAACCCAGAAGATCCATAGTCTGAATACACAGTCATGAAACTGCATATCTTACATAATCTTTCCCATTTTTTAAAATATCAGTGTCTTTTAACCTGAAAGTAAACTATGCATCACTTCATGTTTAAAACAAGTATCTCCTGAGGAAATATGTTTCATATTATCATTTATCAAGTCAAAACTCACACGCTTTTTCTACATATTCAAAATTAAAAAATATATATATATATATGTGACGTTTGTCCCAAAAATAATGAGAATGATTTCAAAAATTTTTTTTATTGAACATACATGCAATTACAGTTTATCCCCTTCAAAATAGGCTCCTTGTGATCGAATACAGCGATTCCAGTGTTGCTGCCACTCTTCATAG
>JGI20166J26741_11603585_pt1 | contig 11655 bp, 7 predicted proteins | sample TergutCu122P5_FD_26741 | JGI IMG/M metagenome (IMG submission 26741) | reverse complement strand
GTATATATATATATATATATATATATATATATATATATATATATATATAAAATCTGTGTATACTAGTAAACCTGTGTTGCGGTAACTCCTCCACGGATTACCTACAACCTTCCCTATTGAATGGACTACTTCACATTGTATCCAGCTCAATGGATGAAAAATGATAAGCTTTCAAAGACAACATATATTCTGTCGTTCAGAGATACAGGCTACTGTTTACTGTTTATTTTTCATTTACAATTCCATCGATCCTGCTAGGTATCATATCATATACTGTCATGTACTGTATACAGGGATGTAAGGGGAGCAACCGACCACGGTGCTTTGCGAAGCTAACGGCGGTCTCCAGCCAGGAGAGCAGTTCGAACATCTATGGCGCCAAAAGTTGTCAGTGATCCTATCAGTATTTTCGACGTGTTTTAAACTGTTTATTTCGTCATCACAATCGTTTTGAAATCACATATTTTAAAAGCGACGGCGTGAAACTGTGTTGATATAAAACAGTATACTGCTGAGGATTATTTGTACAACTGTGCAGGTAGAAGTACCAGGTTTTACTCTTTGGCGCATCCTTCAAGTGACATTACTTGTCACACACTTACTAATTTGTATTACTTAAACATGTTAAAACGTGCGCTCCTTTCAACTAGAACGCATTAATACAAAAATGCTGAAAGTAGTGACACAGAATATATAATAAATTGCCGAAATATTCAATGCTGCTATAATAGTTTTTACTGCCATGTTGGGCTGCGTTTGTGCATGTCCATAGCATGAAGTTGAAAGTGTGGCATCTTGACAATATCAAGGCATTCAAATGAAAATACATGCAAGAAAGAATTGTAACATGTAACTGTGTTTTGCACAGGCAATAACTGACAAGTGTTTTAGTCCAATATTTTTAGGGGTCCATAGCTAGGAAATAAGTGTTGGAATATAAGCCGGTTGTAAATCAGTGGGGGTCACACCAAGAAACCATTAAATTCAGTGTTCCAAGGATTTGGGAAAGCTCAGTCAGTACACTGATTCCTGTCCAGAGGTGCCCCCAGCTTCTTACTCATGAGGTAACATGGGTCTTATGGTGAGCAACCGGGGCATGATGTTAACCACTGAACTCCACCTAGTACCAAGTTATGAAGATGTGGAGCTATACCTCCACTCACCATAGATCTTCATGGCATGGTACTTAATTACACATAACTATAACTTTACCCTCTAAATGAAAAGTTTACAGATAAAGTTACTAACAGATTAAAATTACAGTTGCAGTTCAGCATATGAATTCATGTTAAAATGTTCCATTTGTTTAAGACACTAACAGTGAACCACAATGAAATCTGTAGGTTAATGGGTCAATAAATGGAAGTTTCTACCTTGGTTGGTCAATTATACCCTCTAAGTCAGCCATCTTACATAAATTGACAACTATATATAAAATCTGTCCCTTATTTTTAAGTGCCTTGTTTTGGAGATGTATAAAGAGAGAAGTATGGCCCAGTGCAAGTTAAACCTCACTGCTAGACTGAGGTGTGTAACTGACTTCATAACCCATCCACTGAACCCAATACATAAAAAGGCCAGTTGAGACCCAAAGCCAGTTCGATTATCTGGACAACAAAACCATAAATCACGTATTCCGTGATACAGTACACAGATCTTACTCAAGAATCCTTTACTTTCAAAAATCTATATGGTTCCTGGTATACGAGTATCCTAAAGGTACTGTATTTTACTCCCAAAAGAAAAGTATTGTCATGCAGTGCCAATTTTCACAGAACCAAAAAATGTTCAACTGCATTACATGCAGATCCCTTACATCAAATTCAACCAAAGCTGGACAATAAATGTGGAAATTACAGGAAGAAATTGATTTATGCCCTTAGGAAATAAGGGCTTTCACTGTGGCAATTTTCACAAAACTCAGAATCACCCAGACAGTTGTTCTGGATATTTCCTGTTCTCAGTCTTAGCCAAATCTAACGAAAAGTAGAAAACAGAGCAATATTTCGTGTATGCCCATAAGTAAAGCATGGCTTTCACTGCACCCATTTTCATGAGGCCCCAAATACTAAATGGCACTTTGTGGATATATTATATTCCAAACGTCATCCAAATCAAGAAAAGTAGAAAATACGGGTAGAAATTCATTTATGCCCTTACATAAAGTATGGTTGTTACCAAGCCGATTTTCAAGAAACTCCTATTTGCTAAACAACTTTTTGCAAAGGACTCCTACACTGAATGTGATTAAAATCCATCAGACAGTTTAGTCACAGATATTAGGTCATGGATGTACAGTCTCCACCTAAGTGTATTTTTTAAGATTTATTGCAAAGACAGTATGCACAGCATGTTCAAGGACAAGTTACAAAATTGTTCCCTTAAACAATATGAATAAATATTTCCACAATGACACAAGTGAAAGAGAAGTGAATATAAATATAAGCGTAAATAACAGCAGTGAAAAATTCTAAAAAAACACTGCGACTCTCGGTCAGCTGCTTATAGCTGTATATGCTTCAGTCATTTATGTTGATATTTCCCGTACGTTTGCCAAGTCAGCTAGAGTATTATTCCTGGTTTGTTGGACCAGGGGGTTGGGTTGTGAGGGGCAGTGAGCAAAATATTTGGCTGTAAGTCAGTGGATGATAACGGTGATGGGCTCATGTTTAGAATGTAGTGCAGGTGGGCAGTTGGGGTTCATCTGGGATGACTACCGATGACTTGGAGACATTTTGACTGGATAACTTGGAGCCTAAGGTAGTTGGAAGTTGCTAGTATGGCACCATGAGGAAAACCAAAGGGGGATTTTGGGGTGGAGGTAGTGTCATTCAGGTGAACAGTATAGGTACAACCTTCCAAGTAGGACTTAAGGAAGAAAAGAAGATAATCTGGCAAGTAAAGTGAAATAAGTTTGAAGAGTAGGCCATTTAACCATACTGTATCATAGGCTTACTCAATATCAAGTAACACCATGCCTGTGGGTTTTCTAAAATTAAAACCATGGGTGATGAAGTCGGTGATTCTGGCAAGTTGAGAGGCTGTTGAATGTTGTTTGCAGAAGCCAAATTGTTCTGGACTTAGAATGTTATTCTGTTGAACAAAGGAGTTCAGTCTGTGGGTTACAACTCGTTCTAGAAGTCTGCTTACAGTACTTAAAACATTAATGGGTCTGTGGGAACCGGGGTCAGAAAGTGGTTTGCCTGGTTTTAGAATGGGGATAACCTTTCCAGATTTCAGGTGGAGGGGAAATATCCAAACCTCAGAATATGATTAAAAAGTTGGGTGAGGTGGATGAGAGCCATGTGGGAGAAATTTCGAAGCATAGTAGTTGAGATACCATCTGTTCCCGGAGCAGATTTGGTATTGAGAGAGTGAATTAGACATTGGAGTTCATATGGGTTTGTTAGCTGAGCCTCAGTGAGGTGTGGGTGGGGGCGATGAAAAAAGTCGTTGATGGTGCGATTTACCATGCTTGAATGATTGGCTGTACTGACGTTTAAATTGAGATGATGGGTTCTTTTGAAGCATTGTGCTAGGTGTTCACCTTTATCAGCAGAAATAAAGACCTGCACAATGTGGTCAAATAAGGGAGGAACAGATCATGTAGGGGTCGTGAAGTACCTGGCGATCTTCCAAAATTGGTTTTGTTTGGGGGTGTAGTGTGCCCAGAAAAGAGGCCCATTTAGAATTTCGTAGATGAGTCAGCCAGTAAGTAAGAACATGGAAGAGAAATTGGTGAAGGAGATGAAACAGATGGAATCCTGATCTTGGATAATGCCTTCGGTAATAGTTTTTGAGTTTCATGAGGTTGACCAGACTAGGGGGAGAGTAAGGAGATGGTACCGCTCGGTGAGTCGGGGAATGGCTGTAAATGCAGCCTGATGCACTGTAGAGGAGAAGTCTTGGTTCATGTGCTCTAGGTCTGTGCATTCTCTGATGCAAGGATTAATAACGGGCAATTGGTCTAGGATGGATCGGAAAAGTGGCCAGTTAGCATGCGTATAATCAAGAATTGGACCAGATTTGGAAACAGAGGGACGTAAATACCACAGGGTTAAGGTCAGAGGAGAGTGCGGGGACAGAGTGTGGCAGACAGTGGTTTGGACAGTATACAGTGTTTTGAGAGAGCAATATCAAGGACACTAGGTTGGAAGTTGGTACAAAAGTGTGTGGGGTGATCAGGGTAGTTAACTGCAATGTTTTGGGATAGACAGTAAGATAAAAGAGTTCAACTATTTCTGTCAACAAAGATACAATTCCAAGCTGTATGTTTACAATTCAAATCACTGACTAGAACAACAGAGTCGAATGAGGAAAAAACAGAATCGAGGTCAGAGTGCAGGATAGGGGAGTTGGGTGGGTTATAACAAGAAACAGACAAGAGATGGATATTATTCTGCAAATAAAAACAAACAGCAATAGTCTCTAAGTTAACAACATTAGGAAGAACAAACCGGTCATGACATACATTGTTCTTAACTGAAAGCATGACTCCACCACCCAATTGGTTTCGATCATCCACCAAAGTGTATTTTTTTAAACTTAATAAAGGATGCTTAAAATTTTCTGTTGCTACTGGAAAATCAGTCCTAATTCCCCCATCATGCAGTCCTTAGTCTATTCATAACAACAAATGTGCAATCCCATCGCACACATGCATTTTTCATAAAGTATCATTGCCTGATGTGCAATTACTAAGTCACACATTCACCAAAACCCCTTGCATCACTGTGTTATTGCTAATCCTATACCTGTTTTGTATTTCAGTGCAGTGTAGGTTATCCTACCTGCTTCATGTTATAGAGATGACTGGTTAAAGTCTTCACTGAAAGAACAACAACAAAGGAGATTTCTTGGTTCCTGCAGGCCAATACTATAAAATAAATTTTTTGTAGTTATTAATTCATTCTCAAAATTCACATTTCTCAGTAAGTTCATAATCTGTCAGTAGAAGCTGAGATGCCATACCTGGCAGTCATAAATTCTGCGTATGTTAACTGTGCAGTCTGTTGGAACTTCACAGTTAACACCAAGAGACTTCTAGACATTGTCACTGTCATTGCAGATATTATAATTCTTAAAACAGTTTTATATATTTTACTGTTCATATTACTGCCATGAACAGTCACAATACAAATCACAGCAGATACAGAAAAGCTGTACCATGTACCATCCCAGGTGACCACTTGGCTTGCCCTGGCTGTCCGTCTGGCCTTGCATCAGCACCATCTTCCCCTCTTCCTACTTAATGCCATATCTGGTATGAGATGTAAGGGGCTTCTGCCATTCATGTTGTATCATGGTGGCATTGGTCATTAGAAACAATGCTGTTTAGTGATACATATTGTGTAGATGTAGGTTTCAGTAAGTTGGTGTGATTAAAGTTGGCAGCCTCTATGTAGATTACTTATGAGCAGAGGATATGAATGCACAGACACACCCAAGGGGTGGGAAGGGGTTACCAGCCTGCTGCCCTCCAACCACCACCTCAAAATCAAAATTTAAAAACACAGATTCCATACACATGGTGACAACAAACGATTTCTGTGATTTACCCTGCAGCCCAAATAAGCCACCAAAATTGACTGATGACAAGTAAATTTCAATTTTGGAAGGAAAAAAAAACTAGGGTTTTTTAGATGAAATTAGGAAAACCATGAGGATTACAACTCGTGACATAATTGTATGTACATAAATAGAGTTCCACTATTATGTTACAGAGATGCTTACAACAAGATTTGCATAACAAAAATTTTAAAATCAAACCTAATTATATCCAGCCACCAATGAAAAATTCTGGGTGTGTACCTGATGGCAAGAAATGATTGCTACAATAGTGAAAATACAGTGTTATTTAATTTCAGTGATCTGGGTTGGAAGCAGTGTTGATGATGATGGTCATTTTGTACACATACTTTACATAACCAATACTTATATCCAGACAGCTCACTGCCGCTCTTCTGCATAAATTGCATTACACATCACACTGTTCAAAACCACCCTTGCTCACATTATGGGTTTTCACTCGAAAGGAATTCCATACAATAATGGATACAAATTTGAAATAATTTATGGGCATATCATATATTGTAAATTCAATAATACTTCCAATATTTAAGTACATCATAACTGAAAAAAATATATATTGAATAAAACTAATTCTGGCATTTGTGCCTCTACTGTTATAGCAGCATGTTATTAAAAGGTCATGAAAATTCCTGATTAAAAAGCACTGGAGAGAAATGAAGTGAAAGTGAGGTCATAAATAAATGAGGAAATCAGAGCTTAAAGGAGAGTGGAAAATTTGACTAGTGCCAGACATTTTGTGGCTGTACTTCAAGAACAACATGTGCTGCTGGTTACTGACTGCCTGTGGAGTTGCTAGTTACTGGAACCAACTTGCATCCCCAGCTTTCATCAAAAGGTAGGAAAGCGACACGTTTTATTTTGTACCACAGAACCAGGGCCGCGTACCAAACCATGCCAGACGTGGATGGAGAGTACTGCAGAATGTGTAACAGTCTACCACAGAGTATTGCTGCTAATGCCCTAGAATACTCTGAGGTTCCTCTCTGTGTCCAGTCTCCCTGAGTACTGCTGCTAATACCCAGGATACTCAGAGGTTAATTCTTTCTTCTAAAGTACCTGAGTATTGCTGCTAATGCCCAGGATACGCAGGGGTCATCTTTTTCAGTACATTCTCTTATCTAAATGTTGCTGTGAATCTGCCACAATACTACAAAAGCAACATCTATCTCCCTGCACTCCAATCCCACACTGCAGCTCAAAATTACTTTGTACCTGAAAATTTCATACTGAGATCAGCAAAACAGCTCCCCTGCATACATTCTGCATCCATCTTCTATGAGGTTTGAGGGTGTTTACTAGCACTGATATGGTCCAGCTAAGCCCCCAGTTGAACTGTGTCTCTGGTGGCATAACACTCTCCAACTTCCGCAGCTGACAGCCAAATCCTACAGCATTTCACAGGTGTATGTTATTGGCACAGTGTTTCAAAACTTGATTGAAATGTCTGCTTTACCAGAACTGATCATCTCCTGTAGTTGGCATGGAGCTACAAGTGCCAGGGTGTGGTATGCAAGCTGCAGCTACCCCCCCCCATTGTGCCATAATATTTTGTGCCCTCTCTTCCAGGAGTGTTCTTTTTCATGTATTTTATTGTGCACCTTGTGTGGCAGGAATTGTGGTTGCCTGAATGGACCAACAGAACTCAGTGAGGCAAGCCCTCGCTGCATCAGTACTACCTGCTTCTCTCTGGTCTCACTTTTCTGCCAGAGTGTAATTTTGTGTGTTTTCCTATAAAAACTTTATTTTGGACAATCATTCAGCAAGCTTGATTTCTTTTCAATGGTTACCAACATTTCTTCTATTGTTAAGGGAACCACAAAATGAAAGATAACATTTGCAATGTACAAAACTGTTCATATCTACAAAAATCAGAGCCTCATTTTTAAATGTCATGTGCAGAGAAACAAACAGAAGCTGCAAATTATGAACTCTCCAGAGAGTACCACATCACTGTCTGGAGTGGTGGCAGGATGTGGTAAAACAGACAGCTCTGGACTGGCAGTCCAAACCACACTGTTACTGTTTAACACGCAGAGAATGTGATTCAGTCTTCCTGTTACAACTTACAAGCAGGAAGTGGACTATCAGTTCTTGCCTATTACAGCAGTATCAGCTCTGGGAAGGGCTTCCACCTTGTGCACTCTATTTTGGATGTGAAATCCTCCTAAACACAAGCCAGGATTTCATATCCCTCCACTCAATGTCCTGGTACCTCCACGTGGCAAGTGGGGTGTAACAATGAATGATGCATATGTTTGTGCCAAATCAACAGTACAGTTTAGAGACCCCTTACAAAAAAATGCAGTGTGAAACATGAATGCATACTTCAATAAATTTAACAAATGAAAACTTCCATTCACCTCCTTATACTAATTCCACACAAACAGGCAAACTTCAATGGCCAAATCAGGACGAAGAACATGTCACTTCAGCGAACAAAGTGCCTCCTAGAAATTAAATCACATGAAAAAGAATTACCTTCAATACATTTAATGAAGAATTATATGTTCTACAATAATCTCACCCTGTATATACTCAAATCCTGTTAAGTGCTACAATTTATGACTGCCTCTTCTTACTGAGACAAACAAGTCGCAGTTGACAGGAACAACTAGACCAAGCTGCCGTTCTAAAACGCATTAGTTTCCAGAATTCCAAAAAACAATAAAAGCCACATATATCCAATGAAATAAAGTGGCAACATCTGTTGACCCTTCACCACAAACCATTCTAATGTGGCTTTCATCACAGGAAGTGGATATCAGAAAACACACATGGCCCTTCTGTCACAATACAAAACGGATACATCAACAATGGCACATTACAGAAGGCCTGAAAGCCCCCATCACATACAGCCACATTAAAAGCATGAAGTGAAAGTAGCACAAGCAGAAGAGTCAAGTGCCACTCCAAACAGCCAAATTATTCCAAAAGGCCCCATTCTAGGGTTACTTCAGCAAAATGAGCATTGGAATGTAAAACTGTTTTGAATCCATTTACAGACACAGTGTCCTGATGTGGCAAACAGTGAAAATGTGTGTGTGTGTGTGTGTGTGTGTGTGTACAAAATCAAACAACTAACAAAGAATGATAGGATTGTGTTGGTGCAATGCTGTTTAGCAGTTGTGTGAAACAAAACAACTGAATGGTACCAGGCACAAGTGTCAGCAAGTAAAGTCTTACTTCTTATAACTTTGTTAGTAGGAATAAACTTATGCCTAGGTATTCAATGCACCACTCAGGTTCAAAGAGTATTCATTGTGTTGTGGTGCTCCTGCATGAAATACATCTCAAATTGATTACAAAGTCATCTCATCAGGGTTCTGAGATGAGTACCATCACTATCTCCACCCAGTTTTAAATCTCTGCCCCAGTACCAATTCATAATGCAGCCTTAAACATCTACAATGAGATTTCAAATACTGTTTCCTCTTTCACAGTTCCTGAAAATTCCATTATTATATTTAACCACCTTATACTTCAATGTGGGGCGCGGTGGCATAGTAGTTAAGGCATTAAGCTACAAACCGGCAGGTCGCAGGTTCGATTCCCGATGGTGTTGTTGGAATTTTTCAGTGACATAATCCTTCCAGTCGCACTATGGCCCTGGGGTCGACTCAGCTTCTAACAGAAATGAGTATTAGGTGTCTTTCCTGGGCCGGTGCATAAGGCTGACAACCTTACCACCATCCTGTGCCACTGTCATGAAATCTAGGAACCTTAACTTCCTGGAACTCTCTGGGCCACTCCAGGCCTGTAACAGGACTGCTTTACCTTTACCTTTACTTCAATGTCCTTCAACAGTAATGCATACTTGTACATCACGCAGTTCTAAGCTGATTTATACAGTGGTTTCTCCCCAGTTCATGTATACAGAAATTTCATAGATGTGAATCCTGTTTATTGTGATTTACTTCCTCTCATCTTCATTAACTTGTGTGTACCGCAAGAACGAATGGTCTTTTAAATACCCAGCTCTTCCTTCATTCCACCCTATGTTGAAAATCAAGGAATTTATAAACAGGAACATTCAGAAATGTCACTAAAGATGGACCAGTTATATGGATGAAGGAGTCTGTGCCAGTGTAAATCTGAAGGTCTGTTAGAGACGCCAATGTCATGTCGTCAGGTATCGTAGAAGAAGATGTAAATTTCTAGCCGTTGCCCTACATTTCTTGTCCTTTCATGGCTTGATAGCCTCTGGAGGTCCAGGACGTCCTCACTTATCAGACTTCATGTTTCTTGTGTGTACTCTCACATTCACCAACAGATTCTCCAGATATCAGAACTATTTTATTTGCAACATACACCTCAAACAATCTGTGAATATGAATAAATGTACAAAAAACATCCAAGCCCATCAATATAAAGTCACTTTATGCTCCTCTGCTTCCTTTCTTATTCTTTTGGCACATGAAGGCAACAAGATCATTGATACTCATTACTTAACCAGTATGTCATAATTGGCATTTCCAGTTTTGATACTCTTAATGAACTCAGCATGTATTTCAGGTGGAAGGTAAGAGATTTTTACTGCATCATCTTCTTTCATTGCTTCTTTCCACTCATTCTGAAAAATCAAACAACAGATTTAGAAAAATAATTTGTATATTCAATTCTTGTATTACCACTTTAGCTTTGGCAACTACAGATATTTTACAGCGGTGAATGGCAAGACTGTTGTGATGAACTGCAGAGGATAAGTAATTATCATGGTATACAGCTAAAGCATCTGTTTAGATATTACAACAGACATCAACAGAGGAAATTCATGCTGTTATTCTATTTACATAATGTAATAAATAAATACAGCCACTCCCCCACTTGACGTGAGGGTTGCATTCTGTGGAACTTTATGCAAGTCAAATTTTACGTAAGTCGGAATTTCCCTAAATTCAATTCAATTTATTTTTTAATTTTATATGCAGGAAAATATATAAAAGTGTGCTTCAAAACGTACAATAAATAGATTATGACAAGTGCCAGTACAAAAGAGAATATAATATAATATAAATAAACAACCCTTGAAAAATACGTTACCATGATTTTTTTAAGTTTGCCCTGGCCAGCAAAAATTTATGTAAAGTTGAATTTACATAAGTCAAGTATTATGTTAAGTCAGGGAGTTAATGTAAATAATTAATGGTGTAAAATAAAGCTTCAAATTTGTGTCAGTTTTTAGGTTACACTGAAATCTGTTTCATGATACAGTAAAAAAACTAATTTACCAGTGTCTTGTATCGATCTGTGGGTAAAACACATTCTGGTACCACAGTTCCGAAGGCATCAATTCTCTCAAACCATGGCCATATCATGTAATCCAACATTCCTGGCAAATCACCTGTAAAACACAATATTCTGCTTGTAATGCAGATAGTTAAAGTGACAAGAAACAGACTGAATCACACTCCCTATAGCATTTTCTTCTGGCATTACTACACAGCAAATGAAAAATGCTAACTCCATAAAATATAGCACAAAATGAGTATCTGATAGTTATTCAACTGTTCATGAGACTCTCTGTGGTCACAAGACTTGAGGGTTTATCAACACTGCTACTATAGAATCCAAACTTCCATTAGCTGTGCAGCTAGAGATTTGTATCTGTATTTAAAATTCTGGAAAGTAATACTGTGAATCCCCAGTACATTCTGACATTTACCCACTGACATCCTTACCTCCAAAGAAAGGTGTGACTCTTACTGCTAACTCCTTCTCAAATAAATCCAGGTCTGTCAGAATGGCATCAAAGGTATTATCTGTACCATGCATGAGTTTGTATACGTTTGGAGTGATCTACAAAACCAAAAAATTAATTTTATTATATATAGGTGATGAAATTTCTCATTAGTAACAGTGGACAATCTTCCACAATGTTTCTAAATTAATATTATGAATCCATTTTTTTTTAACTATATGCCGTCACTAAACAGAAAGGTCCAGAATGAACATATGAAGTCTAAAAACTTCATGGTTACACCGTGCATCAAACAATGTTGAAAACCTTTCACTACCAACTGATGCACATAATGTTAAAAAACACAGAGTTATTAAAACATTCTA
>JGI20166J26741_11603363_pt1 | contig 11656 bp, 5 predicted proteins | sample TergutCu122P5_FD_26741 | JGI IMG/M metagenome (IMG submission 26741) | reverse complement strand
TGGTGGTGTCCACATGCAATGAAAGTATCGGCGAACGTGTTACCGCAAGACATTCTGAACTGTCTAGCCGCCATTTACTGTCTTGAACGTACAGAACACAGCAACAAACAAAAGTCCATACTGCGACATATTGAACGACCACCATCGTGCAGATTACTACAAACCAGAAAAATATGATAAAATTCCTTTATCAGTGAATTTCAATACGAATACGAAGCAGACAACTGCTCTATCTCCGTTTAAAGTCTGATTTCCTTTATTTCACTTTGTGCTTCCATGTCAAAATATACATTCTGGAGCCTAAGAAATGAATGGCTTATGCTGCAATCTTCAAGCTGTTGTCTTGCATGACGAAGCTTGTATTTAGGAAAAGTATTTTTACTTCCTTTGAAGAAGCGGCGGGGAAAAGTATCCCATCTGATTCAGTATCTGTTTGTTAGAGGGGCGACAGTTCTGACGTCGATAATTATACCCCACACTTGAAGTACCGCGTCCCGTCCCATCTTGTCGGTAACAAATATTTTACACCGTCTCCCCTCCACTTGTATTCTTCCCAACTGCAACACATGGCAGACACGTGAGGCCGGGCCTTTGAATCTTTAAAACCTGGTACATGGGCGTAACTACAAATATCAAGTTATAATGAGCTCGAAGGTATACCTCATTATGTTCGGTCAACAAAACTGCTCGCATTCGTGCATCACAATCAGCATCGTGGCCTCTGCTGGTTGGAGCGATTAAAACTGCGTCTTCATGTGTTCTTCTGGATATACCATCGGTGTGCAGCGATAAAACAGCTTCGGAAATCGGCCTTATAGGCCATTATTATTATTATTATTATTATTATTATTATTATTATTACTGGGGACAGTCTCAGGCTATGCCGTGTATTGTTCAGCACCCACAGTGCAAGATTTTAAACAAGGGGTTGCATCAGGGAATATTGAAACGTGTGTATAAAGCCGGGAACATGATAAAATGATATGATTAGCTGTTATCAGACTCTTCATCATGTATGTGGACTTCATGAATGAGGAATTCTCTCGCGATGTAGGTATTTAGTACGACCGTTGTCTGGACCTGGGGCATTAGGCGTCGTGGTAAACCGACGTTAGTGGGGTTGGGGTTGGGGTTGTTGTTATTGTTGTTGTTATTATTATTATTATTATTGTAATATTAATATCTTGTATCGCCAGTTCTTATTTAGTACCTTCATTATATACCCTCCACTCACTCTTGACGAAATGCATTTCTACCGTCTACGTTCCTGTGATTTGTTTTTTTTAAAGCTGAATCTTCTGATCCACACAATTATAAAAACGGCTATTATTGTATACAAAAAAAAAGGTGTCCTGTGACAGGCCGAGGTGGCCCAAGGGGTTCCGGGTAGATTAAGGACCTGGATTTTCTTGACGTTTCGGCACTACAAGGGTGGTAGGTCGTCAGCCAAACGCACCGGCCGCCTCTACCCCAGGAGAAATCCCTGATACTCACTTTTCATAGGCTGAGTCGACCTCAGGGCACATGGTTCTGTCGGGGGTACCACGGAAAAAAATCCCCAGTGACACCACCGGGAATCTAGCCCGGAACCTCCCGACTAGTAGCGCAGTGCCTTAACCACTACGCTACCCCAGGCCCCATTATTGTATACAATTGAATTATATTTTGACATTTCTCTAGCAATTTGCGTCTAACAGTTCTACATAACTGTTTCAAATACGTTTTGTTTCCCAGATAATCAGGGGCTATCGCCCGCAAATGAAGTTCCATGTGTTTGACGTGTCATATTCGTTGGTTTCTATTACATAATTTACGTGTATACAGAGCTCTCTGGAGTTTCTCTTCTGTGCAAGGAACTAAGATATGATTGTCACAAAATGCGTTATGTCAACACAACTTGAGTTTCTCTGAAGTCACTATCACTGTATATAACAATACAAGGTACACAATTACTGAAAGAGAACAGCATAAAAAGTTTGTCTTGCATAACAATGACAATAAAAAGGACTGTATTATACGAAATCATTCCGGACGTTAGACAAGGAACACAAAACATAAAGAAAAGGTGTCAGTAATTCCTAAAGCGAAGTCTGTGCGTCGTCTGAACCCGTACCCTTCCTGCACTTTCTCTGTATTTTGTCACCTTACTTTGTGGTGATGGATCTTCACAGAGCAACTGACAGCCCAAGCTGAACCCTTCCGTTATTTACCAATATGCCTGTAAACGTTTCCCGATATTTCAGTCATCGGTTGGACAAAGGCGACCGGAATTTAACGCTATGACCTACCATGACCAGCCGTACGTCTTAACTCCCGACTGGAATCGGATATTTATATTTCTTTTAAGTCGCAAACTGATAATTCTTTGGCGTCAGCATATGATTCGGAACTTGGTTCGACTTACGTATTGAGAGAGCTGGTTTGCTGTTATACGAAGTCATCACCATCATCATCATCATCATCACCATCATTATCATCTTTATCATCATCACCATGTGTCTAAGGTTTGGGTCCTAGAACCTGTTTCTTTAAAGCTCGAGGTGTGTTTGGTCTTCCCATCTTCGTCTAGGTCTTCCTGTGTCCTCTCGTCCCTTAGGCTGGTATTGGAAAGCCAATCTTTGTAGTCGATTCGCGTCCATTTGCTTCAGCTGATCTAGCCATTTTTTCCCTCTGCATGTTGTCTATTTCCAGTCTGTTTCGGACATCATTGTTCCGTCGTAGGTCCAGTGCTGTAAGTCCATATGCTTACAGCTTTATTGTTATTTACGCTGTAGTTCTCGCAGAAGCTTTATGTAAATAAACCATTTACAGCACAGTGATTGCTACCTGTAAGGCCTGCCTTTACAATGAAAAACTACGCATTTTTCCCGCCGAGTAAACGTACGATATGCACATGAATATGTATATGTCCATGGATATCACAACCTGAGTCAACTTATGCCCTTGACGGTATAAATTACAATGGGCTGCGCCCGAGTCACAAGGTTTCTTGCAGTGCGTCGTCCTTGCGGAATCTTTCGTTACTGCACAGATTCAAGACGTTTTCCTCTGTTTACTTCCTTTTATTCATATTTGCAAAAACACCTCTCTCTCTCTCTCTCTCTCTCTCTCTCTCTCTCTCCTCTCTCCCTGTCTCACCTCCAGTTTTCTTCACCTACATCTAATGTTACATAAAATTTCTCCTAAATTTCTTACTTGTACACCCTTGGTGCACCCTACAGTTCTCTTAATGCCACCAGTTCACTTACAGCAAAGTATTTCCAATTCAAGAAATTACTCCCTCCATCTCCGCGTCTCCGAACCTTCTAGAAGCAGGCCTATGTGAATGTCACTATGGTTCTTCGAGTAAAATATTATTTCGCTAAATTGCATTATGTGATTGATATTTATAATGGAGATGCAAAGGGTATTCTATGAGGCAGTAAATTAATTTTTAATTATTAACTAAATTAGTGGCGGACTTCAAAATACAGCGTGGGGCAGATACTCTTGACGGATTTAAAAATGAAATAACTAATGCACTGAAACTTGCAACACACACACACATACACATACAGATATATATATATATATATATATATACATATATATATAGTACATTCTAGACACAATGAATAATTAGCCTAACAATCAGTATATCAAAATGGCATTTACCACGTGACATCCACCGTCACCCCCGCCGCCCCCGCACTTTTGCATTCGACCTGGCAGATAGGCCATTACAATTTGCACCGCCGAAATCAGTGTTCTAAGTAAGGGATTCTGGCAGGACATGTCTCATACACTTTGGCCTGAGGCAGTCCCACAGGAAAAATTCTTCTGCAGCAAGACTGTGTGAGCGAGGTCGCTAGTTAACCGGACACAGTCTCTCGACAGTGGGGCTACCTGAAGACCAATGTCACATCCCTGAGATGAAATCAACTCCGCAGTGTGCTGAAGTCACCTTTACCGACTGTCAGGTAGAATGCAAGGGAGCAGGGGTGGCAATGGAGGTCACCGGATAAATGCCACCTTCAAATGCTGATAGTTATAATTATTGTTCTAGTGAGTCAAAAAAATGTGTGTGTGTGCATATGTGTGTGTATATATATATATATATATATATATATATATACACACACACACACACACACACACACACACACACACACGTATATGAAAGACTGAACGTTTCTTCATTAGTCACTTAACTTCAAAAAGTGCAGGTATTTCTGCCCACCTCTACATCAAACAAGAGGTTCTAATGTAGATTCGTGACACTAACCAACAAAATACACAAACTTGTTCCTTAGATATTTATGTTATAATATCACACTTAGCACTGCTACTCTTTCGGTCCGCACGGTACCATTATCAGGGAATCAAACCGTTGTAATACAGCATGATATCAAATCAGTCACTTCTGTGTACAGCTGGCGTGGTGTACAAGAGTCAAACTGTTCAAATGTAGACATTTCTTTGCACAGTTGTTATATAAATATGACGGGTCGTTGTAAAGACTATCTTGGAAGCAGCCTACTTATTTTAGAAACTGTGTTGCGGCTTTTAATGTATTCTGTCAGTCAGACCCATTCACGTTGATATAAAAGTTGTTAGGTATTATCTGGAGTTGCCTACAAAGTTATTAAACCAACTGCTGCATGTGTTTTACACATTTTTACTTTGACTTTTTCCACCATGTCAGCTGTATACAAAAGTGACAAATTTGGTTTTATGCTGCATTACTTGTATTCCCCGACTGTGGCCCCTGACAGACCCAAACATGTACAAATATTAAGTGTGATATTACAAATATCTAGGGAACAAGTTTGTGCATTTTGTTGGTTGTGTTGTGAATCTCTTATCAATAAAGCACGGAATGAATAATATAAAGAGTCTAACGTAATCGCAACTTCGCAAAAGACTCCTACACGTATTAAATGAGAGGATATATAAGTCAAACACAACAAAATTTTGTTGTGTTTGACTTATATATCCTCTCATTTAATACTTGCAAGTGCGCACAACGGGGATGAACCACCTAAAGATTGAGACTCCTACAATTACGCTAATAAGCACCGCCCAACATTCTTGTTAAACCAATTAGTAATGGCTCAAATTAAGAAACTTCTTACTATGAGACCAAGTCGAATCCCCAAAACTGCATTCGTTTTCATTTGTTGATTTGTTCTCAATGAAGCGCCTCTTCCGACAATGTGACTCACATAAAACACGCCCTCTTTGTTTGGAAGGATGGAACATAAAGAGCGAGGTGAAAAGATAAAATTTTCCTGGAGGTGGTGATGCCACGTTTGTTTGTTTTCGGCACAAACAGTGCCGGCAACAGATAATGTAAGCAATACGTTTCAAGTTAAGTGTCGATACACGGATCGGCTTGCTTCCATGTCCTGTTGTTCCACTGTCTCCTTGTTTTGCTGACTCTACCCTACATTAGTCAGCACCGGCGGATGTTTAGATATCTGCTGGGAAAAAAAATACAACCTGACATATTGTGTATATTATCTTTCTTTCACACCGGAACACATTTATTTTAACGTAGAATTCAAATTCTTGTTTCAGTCCAATTAAGATTCCCTGTCTGCGTGAAAGCCCCGTCCATCATAGTCTACATACCTATTTTTCATTATATGACGTTGGATCAGCCCGGCATAAGCACTGAAATAGTCTGCGGTGACCAGCTTAAATAAGCACATGTACCGTGTCATAACCTGCAAGCCCTTAACTACTGGCAAACTTCGGTCTACAGCCAACGAAGATGACACACAGCCAAAAAGCGGAGACACTATTACCAACCGCGAAATAAAGTCGACAAAAATGTAGGATCCAAATTAGTTAACAGTTTACAACACAGCAAGTTAGTAAATATACAACCTGCAATACAATTTACAACTCGTAATTTTGCTCACATATTACATTTACGTGTTCTCCATAATTCTCACAATCAATGCAGATTTGTATCCTGAACACTTTTAAACGGCTGGTACTTGTTATGGAGACGGAGTTCATACTCTGTGAGGTACGATCTAAATATTTATATAGAACTTAGAAGGATTTCATTGTTCAACAGCCGTGCCATAGCACAGGAGGTTAATCACCGACCTCCCACCGCAGGAATAATACTCGAATTGCCTGTTCACGAAATCTGTAAAACAATAATTCACTAGTAAGTAGATTTCCACGGTTCCAAAGCGCGAAGATGCCGTCAAATGCTAAGATTATACAGCGTCGGCAAGAAGTGAATAAAATACGAATTATAAAGGATTGGTGGAATGACACTGGCACGGAAAGTACTCAGAGAGAAACCTGTCACTGTACCATTTTGTCCCTCGTAAGTCCCACGCGGAATGCCCTGGGATTGAAACCGGGTCTCCGCATTGAAGGGCCGGCAACTTATGCCTCGGTGCTGGCACGGCCAGAATAGGATAGAAACCTATTTAAATATCCATTAATAGTATATTTTCTTGACAGTACAAATTCTCACGGATAAGAACCAATCACAGACAGAAAGACAGGAAAATGGAAAACATATCAAGCCATTATACGGGTTAGCTCCGCCAAGATGTCCCTGAGGGATTATCAACTGAAATTCAGGCAACAGCAGAGGCATGCGGCTGACAACCATCACAATCCAATTATTCATAACGATTCAATTTTTGCCTATCTTGCAGATGACAACGTTCCAGAGGGTTGGGGTCGAAATGGCTTCTCAGAAATCGGTGGTAAATCCAGATCAGCAGAAAATCTCGAGAGAATGACCAACGCATCTCATTATGCAGAAAAATATGATAATGCTGATTCGGCAATTCGTTCGCAAGTGGCCTATATCATCGTCGAGAAGGACAGTTAAACCTCTTAAGGTAACAACTTTGTTAGAAGAACGCCCTGTAACCAGACGACGCAGTCTTAAGTCTACGCCCACTTCCTGCCCTTCGCACGGTGCATCAAGAGTCTGTTCAGTGTGGCTGTGAAAAGGGAGTCAAAAAAATTAGGATATCCATAGCCCAGAAACAATTTTTCCACTGAGTACTGTGAAGCATTACACAGCTTACTGTCTCAAAGCATGACAGGGGAACGTGAGAAGAGGGCGCGGACCAGCCGAAAACAGAATGTGCGAGTTTATGATGTTCTGAAGAAAGCTAGTATCAAAACTACGGACGTTTCGAACGTGACGCCAATTAGTTCCATTGGCAGATGGGTACCAACGTTTCGGCTGAACCTGTAGCCTCAACTTGTACACTGAAGACAGGAAACATAAGAGTCTCCGAAACGCTGGTACCAATTTACAAAAATACACATTGTCACAACCCAGGATGGCTATCCTGACAAAGCAGAACTGCATCTCTTACACAACAAAGTGAACGCGTCTGTGATAATCTTGTGTTCTAAAATTGGATTTTTTAAGTCTCAAAGGCGGGAACAGAGCGCTGCTTGTAAATCCCAACTGGAATGCTGTACTCACCAGATATCGGCTGTCTCGTTTCCAGCGGAAAATGTTATCTCTGAACATACAGTCTACAATATCGTCAACACAAGCCTACATAGGTTCTCTGCATCCAACACGGAAACGTTTAATAAACTTTACTGTACGAGGCGCAGAGAAATTCTGCTGGTGTTGTACGTGCATATGCAGTTAAACAATAAACGTCTGTTCCGTCATCCAACAAACTAGAACACAATTATTTTACACCGCCCCAATCCTCGTTGAAATTTACTGCCCTAGTCATGCATTCGTCCAGCGAGACAGACTTTCATTCAAGGCCTGGTGTTTGCTGGAGATGTCGGCTGACGAAGCTTGTTCCGTGATGAGGCCACGAAGGGGAAGGAGCCGACAGCACCCTCTAGAACGACCTTAGTCACGCGGCAAGACATCACGGCAGATGAAGAGAAAAATAAACTACTTCCAAACACTTGGTGAAACCAACTTGTTTTTATAAAACGATAGGAATAGAATTTGCTGAACGTTCTGTAATTACATCCGAGGAAACACCAGCCTTGCTCGGAGACATGCGACTCAGTTGACGTACACAAAATGCACTAAATGAGAGAAAAGTAAGTTCTTAAGAAGCTAAGTTTAAAATTCAGGATAATTTTTGTTTTAAGTTAACGATCCGCTGGACGGCTGGAGATAGTGTTATAGTGAAGAGTCATAATTGTTACTGGTACTGGTCACCGAATAGTAACAGGGTGGCAAAACGGAGGAGGGTTAGTTGGACAGGGCATGAAGAAAGTACGCCACGTATTAGATACAGCAAAAATATTTTGATTAGAATGAAGAAAGGGAGAAGATCGCTAGTAAGACTGGACGTGGATTTTCAATACATGTTCTAGATACGAGAATATCGAATACAAAATTTCGTTGTAACTGAACGGCGCGCACTCGTATAGACAACACAAGTCACGTGATACGATACGCTGTGTCGACAGGCAAACAGCACCATCCAGTATTCTTGAACCTTCATCAAAATCTCTGCGAAACCCCCAAATACCGCAGCGTCGCACACAACGAATTGGTCTGTTTTTCCAAATGAAGGTCGTTCTGCGATAGACTTCTGCGCTGGCCTGAAGACAAAGCACAAGCAGACACATCTCCAACTACACAGCCTACTCAAGCACGGCAGTAAAATTGTTTTTCTTCATACTGAAATCTGTCAAGCCCTCCTTTGTCTCAGATTCTGAATCAGTGCCAATACTCTGCAATCCAATACCAAAGTTATAGAACTGGAAATCGCAGAAGTGTTGTGGAGCTTCAGTTGTGTCCCACGTACTGCTGCTTCTGATACAAGCCGACATTACAAATTGTTATTTTAGCAAACGTATATCAAAACGTGATTAAAAAAATCGTAAAATATGACCTCGTTTAGGTGTTCGGTTCAGCCATGTGTGTATCTACGTGCACTACAGGAATTCGACGTTAAGTTCAGTTAATCTATTATGTGCTTTATATGGCATACGCCAAACTGGCAGTAAATAAGTAAAACATGAATCAGAAAGTACGCTGCAGACAGCATACCAAGGAGGTGGGCAGATTGATAAAGCAGAGTGGCATAGCAGTCTAACCGACTGTCGCTAAAAACTGGAGCCTAAAAGTGTAGGAATCCGGAGTATCGAGGCGCTACAGTCGGAGTTGGGGTGGGGGAGAACTGACAAATGGCCTGATTTAATTTCGTAGGCATCCCCCCACTATCTAACGTGCACTAAATCTTAAGCAGCTCATGACAGGGAGACAGTTAGTTTACAGATTCATTTTAATGTAAAAGAATGTGCTTCGAAGCCCGCAACACAGGCGCTGCCCCGTACCTGTTTAAGTGGCAAAAGATTCACTTTCAAACGTCAAGGATAAAGCGCTATACCTTTACTTCCGTCGCCACCTGGCCAGTGTTTAATGGCTGGACAAGGGCAACAGCACAGGCTTCAGCATGACCTTGAGTGATATCGAAGCGGGACTCTGAAAATTCAATAACAGAAGATAGTCGCTGGCCAATGTGGAACAGCACATACCTATTTGCAGACAAGACGGGTCCATTTCAAGACAAAACATTCTTATTCTAATTCTCCCTCAACTCCTCCGATGGCAGTACAGTCCTTTGCGGACTTTCAGCTCCTCAATGGACTTCTCACAGTCAACTCTGTTTTCGACCTAAGTATCCAGTTTTTACCTTTGCATTTATTAATATCCGTTTGTACACAGTTCCACCATCTGTTTTTTGGTCGTCCGCCTAATCACCTTTCCTGAGGATTATGTTAAAAACTTGACTTACTTTTCTTGTGCTATCTATTCCAATAGCATGACCAAGCCAACTGAACCGACTTATTCTGACATATGAAAGTATATCTAAGTCTACAAACAGCCAGACAAAACACTAAGGATTATTATTATTATTATTATTATTAGCAGTAGCAGTAGTAGTAGTAGCAGCAGCAGCAACAGCACTGCGTCGCTGTGGCGCCAGGCTTATGCGACACTATCTCAGCTGCCTATACGCAGTGTCTAAATTGGTCGCTCACTTGTGTCTTTCACGCAAAACGTTCCCAGCATAAGAAGTATAACGGACACATGTTTCCAATGCTTAGTGCAATTAGAGCTTGTCCTTTTCTTATTTTCAGCAGTTTGAAACTCAGTTTATAACTTTCAGGAAACTGGTGTGTAGATTTCTTGTGAGAAGCGTGAAAAACGAAAGAAGTTAGGTGGTGTATAAATATTTGGTGCTTTAAAATAATACTTCCTGCTCCCTGCAACCGACGTTTTAGGGGTTATTGAATGAAGGTTCTTTAGCTGGAAACTGTCTCAGTGTTTACGCTGTGGAAAACGTGTCGGACGCTCAGGGCTCTCAGCAAGTGGTCCGTATATACAATAGCTAACGAGCGGGCGGGACGCCGGAGGCGTTGACCGAAGCATTCAGGTACGGCGTAGGGCTCCCGATGTTCTCTGGCGTCTGCCTTCGTGATGACGTCATGTTCCGGTCAGCTCCACATTACCAGCTTTGCTTCACGTATCGTAACATCCCTCTAGCGATGCTGTGTAAATATTAAATGGCCCTGTTGTTAACCTTATGTTCGGCTCATACATTTCACTTTTCACATCTGACGCTAGAGCTTGAGTTCACACAGTAATGTTAATATCATTAGAAATATGTTTATATGCGTGCAGGGTGACTTACCCCTTTAAGACGCAGCACAGAGAGAGGGAAGAAGAAGTAGGCGTCGTCGGAGGCAATTAATTTATTATAGGATGGAAACGTATGAATCTTACGTACCCCAGGCAGTGCCCGCTCGTCCTTCTAATAAAGGCAGGCTTGAAGGAAAGTGGATTAGGTAAGGTGGTGGGAAGCCGACTGCCTGAGTATGCAGTAGGGGAGAGAAGGTGAGAATGTGGGCGAAATTTTGAACCTTTTTGGGGTTATGGATTTTTAAAATGAAGGTGTGCATTATTACGAAGTTTTGGTAACATTTGGAGGGCTCGTGAAAAGCGTGCAATGCAACGCGGAATTTGGATACCAAATCAGAATTTTCTGTACGACCGGCGAAAGCCATTTGACAACAGGAGGACTTCATTTAAACTGCACATAAATAGTCAGTTCTACCTGACTAGGAACATCTTTAAACACAGTGAGTAACAAGACAGGCAATGTACGTACAGCGTAACAATGAGGCACGTTCGTGCAACCACTGTTGCAGTGGAAAAGCAATAAGTATTAGGTATTATGAGTGTGTCTGTAGCCCTAGTTATCCAGCATGCAAAGCGCATGCACCACATTGTCATCTGTTGCCGGTCCGACTCTAGAATGTTTTTCCACATTATCTCACGGCACAACTTTCGAAAAAGGGAAAAGTTATTGAAAATAAAATGTTTCGATTTTCTCTAAAACTTTTGTCTGAAACGTTTCTTATCCTAAGAGAAATTCAGTGAGGTAAGTGCATTGGTCTTCACGTATAGTACCCGTCATACGTAGGTAAGTCAATAAGTAAGTTACAAATCCAAGTTGTGACCCACGTTTTTTAATTAAGTGCGGGAAACTGTCATCGCTAGATGGCAGCACTATCTAGTCTTATTGACATGCAACGATCGTTATGCGCATGACTGTAAAGACGGAGTAGCCGTTACAAGATGGCGGCACCCCTGAATACGTGTACCACGATAGAACAGCGTGGTGTTGTG
>JGI20166J26741_11603140_pt1 | contig 11659 bp, 12 predicted proteins | sample TergutCu122P5_FD_26741 | JGI IMG/M metagenome (IMG submission 26741) | reverse complement strand
TCTGTAAGCAAAGCTTAGAATGATACCTTGGGAGAAAATTTATTTTCTTGCATTTGCAATGTCTTCTGTTACAATTCTTTTAGAATTTCACAATTTACTTCTTTTAATTCTTCCAAATTTTATGATATGTGAATTTTTGACACAATAAAAAAAGACCTTACCTAAATAAGTAAAATCTTTTATATTTAACCTTACAATTCAATCATTCATATCTAATATATCTTTTTTTGTCATATGTACTATTCTTTCTTCTTTAATGATGTTATTTTTATGAAAATCTCTATATGCTTTTAGTATTTCATTTAATTTTCTATTTGATAATTTGTCTTTTGTTCTTCTATAGTTTTCTAATCCTTTAAAGTACTCTATTGTAAATTTATTATTCAATTGTACATAACTATTTTCTGATATTACTGTTTCTAATGGACTATTGCATGAAACAAACTTATTATTCTGAGATAACAACTGGTAAGCTCTGTCTCTATCTTTATCTATAGCAATAACTTCAATTATATTCTCATCAATGTTACACACTATACTTTCAATAAGCATTGGATGAGGTACATTTGATATTATATTTGCTTGATACTTTATTTTTAACCATAAAACTTGTCCTATTTCTAACTCCATCTAGATCCCCACTACTTCTATAAAATCAGAATATTTTTTACTATACTCAGAACTTTTCTCCTTTATTTTCATTACTGGAGCATCGTGGGTTTTATCTCTTAATCTTCTCCATTCTTCATCTTCATGACTTATTTCTATTAATTCTTCACAAGTCGCATTAAGCAACGACTCATATATTTTATCTAGGAAATCTTTATTCTTCCCGATATCTATGTCATTATATTTTTTTGACCTTAAAATCTGGAAGTTTTCTAAAATTTCTTTTATTACTGGCCCATTATCATATGCAATAAAGTCATCACTAAACAATGGCTTACCATATTTAGCTAGATAAACTGTTTGAGCAAAATATAAAAATTTGTTTAATTTTATATTTCCTTCATATGATTTTCTATCATTAAATTCAACAAGATTTGCAGTGAAAACCTCTTTCTTATTATCTTTTGATAAAAAATATTTAGCAACTTGTGTAGCAGTTAACATTTTTTTATCTCCCTTATCATATATTATGCTTAAATTTTATAATGCAATACTATTTTAACATAAATTTTACATAATATCAAATGTCTGTTCTTTATTATTATATCACCCAATAATCCTTTGTCAACATGGTTCTTGTATTGTAATAGAAAAAACATGAAAATGAAATAAATACATATTTTGGGGCAATTAGACAAAATTTTATTTTTCAGCTTTTTTAATTAATTTTGCCTGCATTACTACTCTTTTATCACTGCCGTAGCAAGTGGATAATGTCAATATTTTGTCATTTGTATTAAGGCTCGTATTAAAATTATATTCACTTCTGCTAATCATAATATCTAACCAATCCTGATATTCTAAATTATTATTAAAATTGGTTGTAAGATAATAATTTTCAGTAGGTATGCTGTATACAGAGAACACCTGCCACAAGGTGTTTTCTGTTTCTGTAGATAATTTCACAATATAGTTGTTTTTGTTATTTAGCCAAGTGGTCTTTAAAATGTTTTTTAAAGTTCCAAACATGGTAGTATCTAATCTTGAATGACCATATATAATGGTATTTCGACTTAAATTTTTGATGTTGTTTCGATAGTCCATAAATATCCAGCCAGCTTTATTACTTTGCCTTTTAAATGAATGATTTATATAATAAGAGTTATTTGTAGTCTGTACAACAGGATACTGGATATTTGTCCCGGTTGACACTTAAGAATCCTACAGTATCACTATTTATTTTTTTTAGTTCTGATATATCAACATTCATAAGCGGCATTTTGATATAATTCCAATAGTCGCTTCCTGCATCTGCTGGCGGATTGATGTTTTCTCCTTCTGCCATCTCTTCTACCAGCACCTCTTGGTTTATTTCTGCCAATTCTTCTTCATTTGCTTTCTTATCAGCAAACCAATCCATACCTAAATGACCATTATATATCAATATACCTATTGTCATTATTATTAATACAACAAATAAAATTTTTCTCATTTTGCATTACATTCTTTTATGTTTTAATATTTGTCTAATAATTATAATTCCCAAAATTAATGCACCTAAAGTGGTCATAGATATAATCATTACATTCAAATCGCCTGTGTTTGGATTAGGTTCAGTATTTGTGCTTGTCCCTTGTGCTAATACATAACTAGACAAGTGATAAACCGTAAATTCTAATATTCCATCTGACACTGATTTAATCGGCAGCACTTCTACTGTTCCATCATCCCCTACATAAATTATATGCAGGTTATCTGCTCCATATTTTGCTGCATCATAAGGAACATGAAGTGTTAATCCATCTTCAAAAGAAGTTAAATTAGTAGTACCTGCCAGCAGACTTATATCTAAAATACTCAATATATCTATACCAGTGTATTTTGTATCCGAGAATTTCTCATTTAATTTATTCAGTACCTCATCACCTGCATATTTTGTTTTTTCATCTTCTGTTATTGCTTTGGAATTTACAACTAAATTAAGTTCACCAGGTTGATATTCTATACCCCCTGACTTGATTACACTTGATGCAACTTTAACTCCTGTATTTGGATCAACTATTTTTTCTGCCACCGGAGGTTTCGGCGGTTCTATTTTTGGAGTATCTTCCGGAGTTGGAGTATCTACTTTTCCTGAAACATTCCCAACCAGTTTTCCATTGTTTGTAATTTTATTTCCGGATGCGACAGTAAGTGTTTTTCCGCTTGCAACTGTAACAGTGACTCCTGCAGGTATTGTAATATCAGTGCTGACAGTAATATTATCATTTACAATAATATCTGTGCTGCCTGAAGCAATTGCTTCTTCTAATGTAAAATAATTAACAGCTAAACTATTTATATTTGCCGTTATTGGAAATTTGATATTATAAGTCACTTGTATAAATTGTCTTGTAGCTCTGACTGATGAAGCTACCGGATCAGAATCTACTCCAGGCGTCCATTTTGGTGCATTGTCCCATGCCACGGCAGTGGTCGCCTTTTCAAAAGCATAAAGCTGATAAGTATCTGTAGGCATATAAAAACGATAATTCTGACCATATACTAAGTCACTTTCATTTGTTACCCCCAGCAACGTCATTAAATTAGCTTTAATTGATAAACCGCCGTTTGATTTATTTGTAACATTTGTCCATGTACCTGTTTTGTTATATTGAATTTGAAGCAGGGTTGGCCACACATTAGGAGAAGCAGGACCCGGACCTGATTCGACATCCATCAGAGATGCCACTTTAGATTTTGCATCTGCTATTGATACACTATTATTAAAAACATTATTAGTATAATTATAATAACTGCCTGTTCCAGGTATTGTCGGGCTCATAGTCATATAAAAACTTCCCAAACTAGCCGCCTGACCTGAATTCCCCGGAGCTTGATTTAGAACAGTCCCTAAAACACTCTCTGTTAGGGAAATTTCTGCATTGACAACTGTTATATCATTTACCGAATCATAAGAATAGCTAAACTTCGTTACCCCTAATTGTGTAGCAACTGACCCGCCATCAATACATGAAATATTGCCGGACAGGTCACTGGCATATACTGATGAAACTGAAAATAATAAAGTTGCAACAAGTGCAGCTGTAAGTATTTTTATTTTTTGAAACATTCTTCGTATCTCCTCTTTCTTAAAATCTATTATTTTTGTGTAATTAATATAATTTTTTGCAAAATTAATTAAAGTTATACATAAATTGATTAGTTTTACAATAAAAAAATTATAAAAATATTGCAAGAAATAAGGAGGAAGGATTTTAGCCTTTATTAAATATCTCTTTATTAATCTGATATTTTCTGCCCTTGTTACTGCCTGTTGCAATAAGAATTTCAGCATCCACTAATTTTTTTAGATATAATCGTATACTGCTATTCCCTTTATCAATTTTATTACTTAAGTTATCTGACGTGAAATAATTGCTGCTACTAAAGTTATTGATAATTACATTTAATATTTCTAACTCCCTTTTACTTAACTTGTTTATAATTTCTGGTCTAACTTCTTTTAAATTAAGTACATTATTGTCTTTATTAAATGCATCTATTGTTTGGTCTATCATTTCAAGCATAAATTCAATAAAGGCAGTGGAACTATCAACTTCTCTAGAAGATTGTATCGCTTCATAATATCTTTGTTGATTGTCATATATTAAAGTTTCAATTGGTATTAATTCAAATAATTTATTATAATTATATAAAATTGCAGATTGCCACAGTCTTCCTATTCTACCGTTCCCATCTGCAAAAGGGTGTATCGTTTCAATTTCATAGTGAATTACACTAGATTTAATAAGTGGATTCACTTCTGAACTTTCTCCCCACTTAAATAAATTATCTACTAAATTATACACATATTCTGCTTTTGCTCCAAGATGCAATATTTTATCTCCATTATAAACTGCAACACTTCCACTCCTAAACTTTCCTACTTCTTTTATTAGATTTTCTGTTAGGTATTTATGTGCTTGTAAAAAAGACTTTATAGAATATGGCTTATATTCATTTATTTTTGTATAAGCATTATACGCATTCTTAACTTCAATAACTTCGTCTGGTGGTGCAATAATTCTTTTCCCATTTATAACAGCTTCTACTTCTTTTTCTGTTAGAGTATTTGCTTCAATAGCACAAGAAGAATTTACAGATTTAATTTTACTTATTTTTCTGAGCAGTAACTCTTTCTTCTTGTCTAAATTAATTTCTAATTTACCAAGTTTATTGTTTATATCAAGAGCTAAATTAATTATATTATCATTGATTTCAAAAGGCGGTTTATTCATACATTTACCTACTTTCTTTACTTTTAGTAGTATATCATTAAGTTAAAAAATTAGCAATATATTGGCGATAAAATTAGCGATATAAAAATGTTAAAACACTACGGCCGTTGTGGCTGTAGTGTTTTTCGTTGGTTGCGGGAGGTAGACTCGAACTACCGACCTTCGGGTTATGAGTGGCAATTTATGGTAATTTGTTCATTTTTGAAAATGTAAGTTTTTATTAGTATTTCAGCAGTTACAAAGATTATTCCGTTAGGTTGATTTTTGAAAAATTAGGGTCTTTTTGGGGTCTTACCTCCCCAAAATCTCCCCAAGAAATATTGGTAGAATTTAAAAAAAGGATAAACGAATTATTATGAAAGAAGATATTGATATTATGAAAAGATGGTTAGCATTTAGAGAAGAAGAAATTGCTACTATGAATGAAGAAGATAGGAAGTATTTAGTACATTTTGATGAACGCTTTGATAATGTGCTAAAATGTGTGCCTGAAAACAGCCATACACAGGTGAAAAAGGAGTTAGACAATATGTATGATGCCTTTATGGATTATTCCACTCATTGGAACGAGAAACACTATTTAGCAGGCTTCGGAGATGCACTCAAAATGGTAATCGGGGTTTTTAGTGAGAAGTAGGGAGTAGATAGGAAAAAATAGCGAGAATGTTGATGTTCTCGCTATTTTTGAATTTAACTATCCTAGATTATTATTATGACTTTTATCTGGATTTGATACAGGAGTTTTAATTCCATTCAAATCTCGTATGTGATAATTTTCATAATTTCCATTTTGAATTTCTTTTACAAATTCTGCTCTAGTCATATCTGCTTTTGTATAATTATCGTGAAATTGCTGGTTTCTCCCTGTTGAAGACTCTTGTGTTACAGTTACTCTTTTGGACATTTGTATTCCTCCTTTAATAGTTAATATCTGTGTCGCCAATAATCATTTTGCATTTCTGTTTTATATCGTTCATACCTATCTGGAAAAGTTTTCTTAAAGTACTTAACTGTTGCCCTTGTCTGTGGAAAGTGTTTTTTCAATTTCTTACAATCAGTAACTTTTTCTCCATCTTTTAACAATCTAACTAGGTTGTGTATCGCTGGGTTGTTTTTTAAAAATGGATATATCTCTTTTTTATAAATCACTTCATAAGAAAACAATTCATATCCTGCTACAATCCCATTTGGTAAAAACAATATTTCCTTTTCATCTATGTATGGCACATCAATTTCTTTTTTTATCCATACAGTTTTTTCAACATCAAATACCCATTTATTGGTTTTTTGTATTGGAATTTTTAAATTATATTTTGCAATAATTCCTTTAGTAAATTCCAGCAATTCTTCATAAATAATATTAGTTGTTAAATCAGATACTTTGTCAGGTCCTATTCTTTCAGCCAACATAAGTATGTCTGGCATATCTGTAATATCTGCTTTTACTTTAATTGCTTCATCAAAGATAAATAGTAAATCTCTTTGTGAAAATCCTTTACCTTTTGGGTCATCGAATACAGCACAATATCCTAGTTTTGTGGCATTAATTTCATGTAAATGTTGCCCTATGTTCTCTGCTAGATTTCTATCTTTATTCTCTACTGATTCAAAAAATAAATCAAAAAATCTTATTATCTTTGTTTTTGCCGATTGAAGAATCGCATTTTGCGTTCCATTAATCCTATAAGGGTCAATGAAGAGTTTATTATCATATTCGAATTGTTCTAATTGAGAAATTTCTTTGATGTCACGTATTTTTTGCAGTAACATTTTGTCCATTCTTGTAAACCTCCTTTCTGAAGCTTTACGAAAATAGCTATTTACATTTTGAACAAAATGTTGTACAATAATTTCATACATATGGATCTGGGCAGATTAGTATGTATACCTATTAAGGAGTTATTTCCATATAGCTTCTTATTTTATTGCTTCTTTAATGACTGGCAACTAAAAGTCATTAATTGCATTTTTAAATTTATTTACAAATAAATCTATTTGTTCTTTATCTGGATGGCAAGATATTTTTCTGTTTTTATATAGATTTGCAACTGAAGCATCTCCTTTTACTCTTTTACCATCAATTTTAATATCTATTAATTTTTCTATTTGAATATCTAATTCCGAGCTATTTATTACAAATACGGCGTCCTGTTTAAATATTTTTTGTTTGTCATTTTCATAAATATCAAATATCTCTGGACTTAATGTTGTAAAAATTATCTGAGCATTTTTTTGTGTTGCTTCATTAAATAATTTTATAATTAGTTCCACTAAATCTTTATGTAAATTTTGTTCTATTTCATCTACAAATAAAGTACCATTTTTTTCAATAACTTCTATTACATAGCGTATTAAGTTTAAAAATCTTTCTGTTCCTGTAGATAACATATTTCTAGTTATTTTACTTCCATCTGATAATATAAATTTTAATTCTTCCTGTTTCTTGTCTGTATCTATTGTTACATCTTTTATCTTGGGGTCTACCACTCTTATCAAATCAATAAAGAATTCTGGAGATTTTCTATACCAATCCATAAATTTCAAATCTTTGCTATTACAATTTTCACTAGTGTCAATAATTGCAGAGTTTCTAACATAATGTTTCACAAATATATTACAATATTTATACTTTTCTTCTAGTTCTAATTTTCTTCCACTTTCAATATTAGTCAAATTTTCGTAATAATTATTAATATAATATACTTGACCTTGCTTTGCATTTTCAATATTAATAATGGTTTTAATTGAACCTTTATAATGATTTCTGAATTCAAAAATTTCCTTGACTATTCTTTTTTCTTCTCCGTTAAATGTTATTTTATATGTATAATAACCATCTAATTCTTTATCATCTGAAGGTATATACATTTCTATTTCAATATTTGTATTCTCTTTTTTTCTTCTTAGATTTTGTTCTGTTATATCAACAGAAGAATTTATACGGTTTACTACATCATTAATTACTGCAGACTTATCTAACTCTGGATTTTTTTCTAATAATTCTTGTAAGTTTAACAGCTTGTCCTCAATATCGAACTGTAATATAGGAGAAGTTATTATTCCAGATATCAAATTAACTGCTTTCAGAATACTGGTTTTACCACTAGCATTTCCACCAATTATTCCTGCCAGCTTATTAATATAAACTCCTTCTTCTATTTTAATAATGGAATTTGTACTATTCTTATTCCTACTTTTAGCGATAAAGTCAAGTTTTATTGGTGCAGATATTCCACAAAAATTATCTATATATAACTTTGTAACCATACTTGTCTCCTTTCATATAGTTGCATTCTAACATTTCTGTGTACACATGTCAAGAGATATTAGAAAAATCCTAATTAGTTTTTTTCTAATATCTCTGATTTGTAGTATTTAGTTAAAAATTTTATTTCTTTTTTGTCCTTTCTTCATACATTTTTATTAGTCTTGCAACACCATCTGTTTCAGTAAATTCATTTTTTACAGGAAACCCATATGCCTCTTGTACTGCTCTATCATTATTTTGATGTGCTATCCTTAATTCTCTTGGCATTGTTACTTCGTCATACAATTCTGCTAATGAACACTTTTTATATAATTTCCTTGCCTCCAATATTGCTCTTGCTGTTTTTTCTATTTTTGTTTTTTGCTCTTTAGTAGGATTAATCCAAGGAAATGTATTATATACTAATTCTTTTGAGTAACGATAATCACTTTTTAGTCTTCCTGCAACAGTTCTCATCCAAGCCATATGTACATTCGATGTTAATATTCCAAAATGATATAAAGTAGCATTTGGTATTATTTGAACTGCATCTGAAGAAATAATATTAGCATTCATAAATCCAATAGGAATATATTTTCTTCTTTCAGAAGATACTCTTGGAATAATTATATAATCAACGCCTTCTGGTTGTGTAATTTGAGCAAATAAATGTGGTACTCTAGCATATCCGTTTGTAGTTTTTGCTTTTGAGTTTTCTCTAAATTCTCTAACAGCATTTACTTTTGCATAAAGAATTTTACTTTGTTTAATATCGGAAGGTGTCGCATTCTTTAGCCATAAGCAATATCGTGCTTTTTTATTAATAAATTCTTCAGCACCAATATAAAGATGTAACCATCTGTCTAGCGTAGGTTCTCTCTTTAATATCTCTTCTCGTTCTTCTACAGAAATCACAAAATGACCTCCATCTCTAGGTTGATTTCCAAAATTCATTTTAGGCACATCATATAAAGCTTCTTTTTGAGCAATGACAAAACTATTTTCAACTGGCAATAAATATGGATTAATATTTGTTACAATGTTAAATTTTGTTTGTCCTTTGTTTATTGCTGAACTATATAATATTTTATTCTTCCTATCAAATGTAGCAAATCCAATAATAACACAATAGACCGCCGCTGGAGTTGTTTCACTATTCCATCTGAATGTCTGATATGCAAAATTTATACAAATATTATATTCATTTAACAGTACATTCCACAGTATTGGTACTTGTGAACCTTGACAAATTGAATTTGTTGCAACAAGTCCCACTTCAATTTTAGTATTTTGAATATACATCGCTGCTTTTTTATACCAGCAAGTAACATAGTCTAAATCTTGTACATCTGTTATATTTCCAAATATCATTTCTACTTCCTGCTTTTGCTTACTTCCTTGAGCCATCATTCTAGCTCCAACAAAAGGTGGATTCCCCATAATATAATCTAGTTCATTTGTTGAAATAACATTATTCCAATCCATCTCTAAAGCATTCCCTTCAATAATATTTGCATAAGTTTTTAAAGGCAAATATTTTAAACTCATAAGTAGTATTTCTTCCGTTTTTCTCATCATTTGATGTTCGGCAATCCACAAAGCCGTTTTTCCAACAGTTACAGCAAAATCATTTATTTCTATACCATAAAATTGGTTTATTGATACTTGAATAGGATTAATGATTTCGTGTCCTAATCCAATTTGCCCTTCAATTTGTGTTAAGGATTTCAATATTTCATTTTCTATATATCGCAAAGATAAATATGTTTCAGTTAAAAAATTCCCAGACCCACAAGCAGGATCTAAAAACTTTAGTTTTGAAATTTTTTCTTGTAATTCCTTAAGTTGTTTCTTTCTGTCATAATAATCTTTTAATCTTTTAATTCTGTTTAATTCATTTTTCAAGTTCTTTAGAAATAAAGGTTCTATTAATTTATGTATGTTTTCTACAGAAGTATAGTGCATACCTCCAGAACGCCTTGTTTCTGGATTTAATGTGCTTTCAAAAACTGCTCCAAAAATTGTTGGACTAATTTCACTCCAATCAAATTCTTTGCTCGCATTAATTAAAAGCAAATCTTTTATTTCTTGATTTAACATCGGTATTTCTATGTTTTCGTCTTCAAATAATCCACCATTTACATATGGAAAAGCATCTAAATATTCTGGTAAATACTTTCTGTCTTCTGCTTTTTGATTCAACACTTTAAACAACTCAATTATAGCTCTGCGTAAATCTTGTGGTTCATATCTTTTCAAGTATTCATAAAACATAGCGTGCTTTCCAAATAATCCAGAATCTTCTGCATAAAGACAAAACACTAAACGTACACAAAGCATATTTAGACTTTTTAAAATTTTAGAATCTATCGGCTCATCATATAACTCTAATATTTCATCATATAGTCTGCCTACAATTTCTCCTGCTTTTATAGAAATTTCTTGTTCTTTTTGTATGTTTTCGTTTTGGCTATCAATTAAGAAACTGAGTCTATAATATTCTTTAGGTAAGTTTTCTAGTAAAATTTCCTCTGGGTCACCAGTAGGATGCTCCATATCATAAATAAGAAATGATTTAAAATTACAGGTAACTATCCAACGTGGATGTTCAGAACGTGGAAGTTCTAAGGCATATTTTTTCGCTTGCTGAAAAGGTGTAAGTTTTGTTCCGTCAGATTGAACAACAGGTTTTCTCAAATCTTTATCAATACTTTTTTGTTCTATCAATACTTCAGTTGATAAAATTTTCCCATCGATAAAATTTGTACTATCTTCATTTTTTATTGGTTCTTCAAATATTATATGTTTTTCAGGTTCTTCAACTCCATATACATTTCTTAATAAGGTAATCCAAAATGGTTGACTTTGTCCTTTTTCATATCCTTTATCTTTCCATTCCTCTGCAAACTTTTTGGCTGCAATTTTTTGTTCTTTATCTGTCATACAAACCTCCATATATTACTACTATCTTACTTTATCCGTTTAATTATTTAATATCGTTTTTACATATTTATAAATATCCTCAAGCTGATTTTCTATTACATCATATAAATCAATTACCCTTTTATCATCTTCAAACAATTCATATTCTCTTTTTGCCCAATAGCACCATCTAAAACCACTTTCTAAATTTTCTAAAGTTATAGGTTCATTTTTAGATAATATTTCTGCTAAATGCCATTTCATTTTTATACTATCCAATATATCATATTTTCCATCTTTACTTGGCAACATATCACCAGACCAATTAACTGCATAATGCAATGAATTCAATGCTTTCCTTTGCTTGGATTTCAGCTTTTTATAGTAATATTCATATCCTGTTACTGCTGTTTTCATATTTTCACATTCTCCTTTTTTATTTTTTGCAATATTTCTATTATTTGTACTGGATAATAATTTGTTTTTTCTAATGATATACAATAGTGCTTATCATCATCAAAATCTGGACTTGGTGGTTTATCGTGTATATGCCCATAAATATTTATATATCCATCTTCTACTATTTTAGGATAGTGCGATA
>JGI20166J26741_11603029_pt1 | contig 11660 bp, 10 predicted proteins | sample TergutCu122P5_FD_26741 | JGI IMG/M metagenome (IMG submission 26741) | reverse complement strand
TGGAGAAGGATGGAGAAGATCAGTTGGACCGATCATGTGAGAAATGAAGAAGTGTTACTTAGAGTCAATGAGCAGAGGAATATCCTACAGGAAATAAGAAGACGGAAGGCTAACTGGATTGGTCACATCTTACGTAGAAACTGCCTTGTAACACAAGGTATCGAAGGAAAGATAAAGGGAGAGATGGAAGTGGCAAGATGATGTAAGAAGCTACTGGATGACCTTAAGGACAGGAGAGGAAATTCTCATCTGGAGGAGGAGGCTCTGGATCGCACTATGTGGAGGCATCGTTTTGGAGGCTTTGGACCTGTCGTCAGACAGAATACTGAATGAATGTTTAAAGACAGAGCCTGTAGCCCGCAATAAACACAGTACATCTCAGTTATGAAGAACAGTCACTGTATGCTGTATATGGAAATAATCACTGTTTGTTCTGAGACCCATACAAAACACATACATGTACTTTGTGGTCAGATTCCTTAAGTGTCAAATGTTAAACCTGGTGGTAAATGCTGTAACCACTGGGCTTTGAAGGGTTAAAGTAGTGATAGCCGCTGTGCAATTCCTGAATTTATTTTTCATTATCCCAGGTAGACCTAAACCTCATGATAAATGCAATGACCAGTGTTCAAAAGCAGTTTACAATAAAAGTGACTGTTAACTTATCGGTTTATTATAAGTAATATGTTACATAGCACTGCAGAACTGATATAATAAATGATAATTATGTATAAAAATATTTGAGTTTATACTGTTCAATACTAGAAAACAAAACAAAATTCCACTTTATACAACTTGGAATGGAAATACAGATGATCCTGTGATTTGTCCCTAATATATTTAAAACAAGATATTATGTGCAATGTAAAATATAAATGTATCTAAATTAAGGTTAATTAAAATGAAAAAATAAGAACAAGTGTGTCAGTGTTTATCTGTGTGTACACAAGTAATCTTTGTTAGTATTTGTTTACAACCATTTCATACTCTTCATATCAACTGAAGTTTCAAAGCTCAAACATTTGCCCCAAAAGCCTCAAACATTTACCCCAAAAGAACCTCTTATCTCCAGGGAAACACATCCTTTCTATTATAAAAATGAAGCAATAAGCATTAAATATTGGACTGAATTATTATGAATCAGTAACTTATTAACATTCATCATATATTGTACATGCAGTGACGGTGAATACAATAACTGTGTTTTATTATGCACCTTTTAAACAGCCTTTGAAAAGTTTTTAGTTTTTAATCAGATATTCCAGTCACATCTGCAGAGATGTCACATTATAAAAGCTTAATGTCAGGTCAATTGTGCTGAATCAAAACAGACTAAAGCGGCACTAGATTTGGCACATGCAGATATGTCACTGCATTATGCACGTCTGTTTTTACTGATAATGTTTTTGTAAATGAAAGACACAAGTACAGTCTTCTTGAACCTAAATTGCTGGAATGAACTTTTCATTTAGATATTTGTGTAAAAAACTGCTGTTTCAAGCAACAGGGCATTTTGATAAAATATGTGTAACTCTAAAATGAAGGGGTACTAGTCTCTCTTAACATTCTTATGGTACAGTTAGCAGTAGTAATGGGTTCATAAAATACAAACAAAATTAATGAATGTAAGGTTTATAATGCTAGTAATTCTTAAAAGTGCATACAGTGCCAGTTTCACACAATGCAACTAGGTTTGTTTAGTCACTTAAGTTTTCAGTTTAATTATGATGGTCACTGGTACACGTTACACTAAATCAAATATGGTTCAAATTACATCCAACATTTCAGTAATAAAAACTCACAATAAAATAAAAATTAATTTTTGAGTACATAACAGTGTCACACTTCCTACGCTGAAATCTGTGTACACAATAAATCAAGGTCATACAACACCTCTGCGCTTTGTATGCATTTGATCAGTTTATCTTAATGCATGATGTGTAATACTGCAAAAGGCACTCATTACAGCATAAATAATATAAGCAACAATAAATCTTAAGCTAATGTAGTGATTTTATATTCATTACTTAGTTAAAGCACTTATTCCATCCCAGTTTATACTGAATATTTTATAGTATTATTCTCCACAGAAGAATCTTAATTATGACAGGGTAAAATCTTCAAATTGGTGCTTATCCTGTGCATATCAGTCCAATCATATACTAGTACTATAGCTTGGTCTAATATGGACTGCAATCTCAAAAGGCTGTTTAAAGTGATGCCTTTGTAAATTATATTAAAAAACACAAAAAATGGACATTCACATAAAACAAATATTGTCTAGTAATTATAAAACTACAGAACATAATACACCAAACATAAAAGCAGCAAAAACCCAACACAAAGTTATATATTCCCACAAGGGCGTGTTTCCCTGGCAACATGGCACCGGTACCGTGGCTTGGCACCGGTGCAGCTCCACCTAGTTATCGCATGCAACATTGTTAATATCCTTGTTTATTCCCAGCAACTGTATTCGGAAACTGTCATCTGCAAGAAGTGTGGCTAGACTGGTCAGTATTGCTTCTAACTGCCCCACCTGTAATCCCAACTGCTGGCCACACAGACTGATTGCCGCATCAATCCTTTCATCACCGGATGATAAATGTTTCATGCCAAGGTACCTGTTGAAATCCACTTTTAGTCGCTTTGTATTGCCACCTGCTTGATGGAAAGCCGTGAAACTAAACGAACCATTGTCCAATGTTTCTCTGGTATTATCAGTTATCTTAAAATAGATTCCTGCCACCAGATGTCCTTTGGTGTCCCTTGACAGCAAACTTCGGAAGTTGTACACGAGGTTTCGACGTTCAGTTACGGTTACTGGACACTGAAAAGGACGACCCACATACACAACAGCCATGGAGATGGACTCTAGTCCACTGCGAGTTTCACGGTCACGCCATATAATGTATTTACTATCTGGTGACAAGGTGTACTGGTATTCCTTGCGACAGCGTGTTTCTTCTGACTGCGTAAACCAACCTGCGAACAATTGAATATCCGAAGTCAAATATCAATATTTAAGTATCAAACAGGCAAAGAGTACACCACGATTAGATTTACATGATTTCAAAATTATAATGGAAGATACAATAAACACTTTGAGAACAAATAATAAAGTAACAGGAGGTATATAACATGAAGAGCTTGATACTTAACTGTATTACTTTTAAAAGCATTAATATTTCATAACAAAAATTTGGTTATTACCCTTCTGTCCTCCCAACACTATACTTTATTACTTTGTTCCTCTCTCATTCATTCCTCAGCCTTCTTATGTAATTCCTACATTTCTCCATCTTTTTGCAAATGAGAGTTAAGTTAAAGTGGTTCACCACTTGAACTTAAAAAACAGCTGATATATCTCACCAGTATGAGGGTAGAGGCTGTCACTCATGACAGTTATAGCTCTCGCTATATGATAACCAGGATCCAGCAATAATATCCCTGGTCTTCCTGCCACCTCCACACGCAGTGCTACCAACACATGCTCCTTCTCTACAGATGTCCTGCATGGTTCTTCTCTGACATAACCATCCACATCATCTATGGACTGCAAGCAAAATCTCCAGTAAATATGCAAAATTTGTATCTTGTATTTTATAGAGTACCTCTAACCATATCCCTGTGGGAAAATATAAGCCTTACTTGCTTAAAGGATTTGTTCACACCGTCTTCCTTTTAAGGCACTGGAATGTGACACAGGCACTTAGACAAGTTGTGTCACAGACAGCAAATGGGCAGTGCATCTCACAAATACAGTCCAGTGAACAAAGAAAGATTATATACGAACTTTTTTGCAAAGTACGCACCACGGTTAAAAGTCAATGGAAGAAGAAATGTCACACGTCAACATTACTGTGTAAAAGACGAAACACAGAATAGTGGAAAAATCTCAAATGAGAGGTTCAGTAATGGAATAAAAGAAAACACAAACATTTTTGGTTTTAACTACAGGCACAGTGGACAGTAGCAGGGCTCAACTGGAAATGTGCCCCACGAATCGTTGCAGTGTTTGGAAGTTTGAAGTGGGGTGTCAAAATTCTTACATCAGAGGGAACTAGAACCTTTTAAAACAAAGCTGTACAACTCTTTCCTACACACTGGAATAAAAGAAGCTGCTACAGCAAACAGCCAATAGATTTACTGATCCATTACTCAAAGTTTCTTGGACAAGGGATGGTTTACATTAAACAGAAAGGTAACAGCCAGAATAACAGATATTGGTGTTCTGAAATCGCCATGCAGTTTAAATTGGAGTGTGGTGTGCATTCAAAGCCACAGGGTCTGTGTTTCTTGAAAAAACGAACTCCTAATGTTGCAATGGGTTAATGACACCATTATTAGAGCAATAATTTCCAATCTTACTTGTAGTATTCGTCTTTTTTTCATGACACACCAAAATTAGAACAGAGAAATAAAATTACGATTTCAGTACACATGTAATTAAGTGACATCATTTACTGCCTATGAACATATAAACAGAATGATGGCTCTCCCAGTGGATGAAGGCTGTCTGTGCTACAAAGCTCCTCTAACTGCAGCCATTCCCAGAGGCATGATTAGAGGTACATGAAATACACAAGGAAGATGTGGGTTCTTCTTTTAATTAGAGCAGCCCAGGAAATTGTTGCAAACTTTCCGTGATACACATATACCTACATCCTGTGAAGTGGTACACTATTTCCTTTTATCAATAATGGTGGGGAAGTACAATTATACTGATTAGGATCATGAGACTTGAATCTCTGGGAAAGCTATGTTTTGGATCACTTGCAACACTGAATGCCGATTTGCTTAAATGGCAGGTTTATAACTGTCTCCTGATACGCAGCTACTGCAGAATCAAATCAATTTTACATGCACAGTAATACTCATTTATTTCGTGGGCCATACTAAGAATTACACACAGTCTCTCATTAAACTTGTCTGTGGTAAACATAAAATTCACCCTCTAACAAGCCACAGCAGGCACTTAGCCTTGGTGCCAGATGGTGGTGGGTGGTTAAAGCCGCGCCCCAGCCGCTCTACCCCTGTGTAAGAGCCTTGGTACTCAGTACTGGGTGGGTCCTTGGGGCAGTCTGGATGGGTAGAGAGAAGAGAAAATTTCTTGCCCCTGCCTGGGTTCAAACCCTCAACTGTCCAGCCTGTAGCAAGCTGCTGTACTGACTACGTTATTCCAGTTGTCTGTCATTTGATCTGACTAAAAAATTCTGTACACTACATCCCTGTTTTCAACTTCTCCTACAAAATTAATGCAGCACAGGGCTATATTAATTTTGAAGGCTGAGATGTTAAAACAAATTCTACTATGCATCTGTTTCTCTGAATACCAACATCATATGACAATCTAAGGCACATGCACTGTGAACAAAATAAACACCCTTACAGTTGCCCACCTACACCTTCCAGTATGTTCACAAAAATTTAAGTGTTACATAGTCCACTGACAGAAAACCAACTTTTATACCAATCACCATGCATATCTATAAAGTCTGCAGTAATCATAATCATATCAAAATCCTGCATGGTAAAAATTAATCACTGGATCCTACATAATATAAGTTAATGGTTCATGAGACAATTTGTCTAAAGGAAATTCACAATGCAGACTACCAAATTATGGGAGATAATGTACTTGATACAAACTGAATTATTTTCTGTGTGTTTCAGTTTGAAATTACATTCAAAAAACCATGTAATTTACAGGGTAGATGAACATGTACATACTTCTTCACATGAGGCCAAATACAGTCGACTGGTAAGCCCAGGGAACTTGGTTTCAAGGTTGGATAATCGCCGCAGTAATTCAAGTGCTAACCCAACACAGGTGTAATGTTCAGGTGTGATTGGTGGCAAGTAACTGCGGTAGAAATGTGCCAAGTCTAAATCCCTACTTGCACGGAACTCTTCAAAGAACCTACAAACAAGACACAACAAATGACAGTCATCACATTCTACACAGCATATACAAAAGTGACACTTAAATTTTTATTAAACTACTGCTAACAAAATGCCAATCAATGAATATGATGCCACTCCTGAGGCAGACTTTAAATCTGCAAGTTACAGATATTCTACAACACATCTGATAATCTTCAGGTTCGTGTGACCGTGCATCATTAATGCAGGAGAAGAAGGAACCAAAAGCTGAGCTCGTGTCCCAACTCCACACAACCACAGCCAGCACATCTAGGCTAACACCACACGCGGTTTTATACAGTCTGTTCTCCTGACTAACGATGGGCATAATGAAGCCCAAAACATGTTGAGTTAACCTATTGTGAATAAACATATATACTTGTGTCATCTGTTGGTTCTTTCTTCTCCTACATCTGATAATGTTCCATTTGAAATATTTTATAAAACATTTGACTTATTTTGTTTCAGCCCAATGTATGGTGCATGTTGAAACTATAACCTTAAATGTAAAATAAATACACTGAGCTCTGATGTATATGAGCCACTCAAAACATATTGCAGCATATGTTCTTTCACAAGATAATAAAGTGCTTTGCTGTTCCAAACTACCTGCACATAACAACTCCAATCTAAATAAACACACTGTGATGAAAACTGTAACACACTCAGGGCTATTAATAAACTGCAGACATGGAACTCAGTTATTTAAAACACACTAGATCAAAAAATGTTTCAGACATATGTGTGCTATGTTTCAGTTCACAGTGACACAGGCAAGATGAACTAAAATCACTCTAAGTAAAAGCAAACAAATTAAATGGGTCCAGGCTTTGCAATGACCACACCCACCACCAGTGGTGGTGTTTCAAATAATGGCACATGTATTTAGCAAATGCAGGAGATAATCAGACTGATAATTGCATTAAAAAAATTCACTATCCAGGCAATTCCTGCAAGAGAACACTAACACAAAAGCGATGATCACTTCCTTCAACATTCCTTCCAATGCAGCAGAGTTGTGCATGTGTGTCTTCTTAGACCAGTGAATAGACATACAAGTGTTTGAAATAGCCGCACATTCTGGAATTTGAATGCTCACCTGCAGAAACCAGATGCAAAAAGTTCATTCTATTTCATGCCATTCACATTTTCTCCCACCTGACTGTCAGTCTTCATAGTGTCTGTTTTTTAAACACAATTTTCCATCAAGAATTCACACCCCTGCACTCTATTTCCCACAGGTTTACTTTAGCACTTGTCACTAGTTCTCCCAAATGGTTGTTTTCATGCCCTTTTACAACTGCAATATAACACATGCTTCCTTTTCCTCTGCCAATGCTACACATCACGACTAATGTTAACCTCCTCAATTTAAATCACTGTACAACAATAATAATACAAATGATGCAAGCTCAATGTACATTATTTTGCATTCTTGTGTTAGTTCACTAATCATAAAGTCAAAATTAATCTTCCCAACATTCAGTTCTCTAACACTAATGAACGCTACAATAAACAATTTTACAGTCCTACTATCCACACTCACCTGAGCAGATTGCCAATACTATTGTAGTTATGTGCCTGCAGGAGCTGCTGCACAGTCAATTCCACATTTGAGGCAAGGTCCTCATACTGTTCCACGCTTGGCACACAAAGTGCCGGTTTTGGGCTACCCCATGAGGGGAGGGGCAAGGGGTGGCCCTCAGGCCACTCACCCCTCCCCGTTAGCTGTTCCCAGTCTTCAGTCTCGAGTCAACTCGGCCACTCGCTTCCCCAGCGGCCAACCGTTGGCACATACCCAGACTCATCCCTGCAGCTGCTTATAGGCTCTACAGGGGGATCCGTTATTAAGAGACTCTTCTCACGCTCTGTAACAGAACCAGCATTTAGGACATGTCACCATAATGAAAAGCTAACCTGAAGCAGTGACTGTCCACAGTAATCTATGTGTATATGACCTTCAGTAGTCAATTCATCCATAAACATTTGATTTAACATGTTTCATGATGTTATAATGACAGCAACTGCTGCACTGTATTCTTAGTTCAGCTGTACAAATTTTGTCACACTCATCAAATTGCATGACAATCAATACTTGGCGGCACTTGTACGTCACGCCAACTGTCATCCATGGTACCACACTGAAGGGAATACCGGCAACAGAGATTTATTGTAGGAATGGTTGCATTGTGCATTTCAAGATGCGTTGATATGCTACTAGAGTGATCCCTGGGCAGAAAAATTTTGAAAATGATGGATGTGTGTCCATTCAACACACATTAAAATATTATTGGCATCTCCAAATATAATCACCAGGTTCCAGACATCCAATGAATGGAACTCACATTTGGCACGTACATGGCATGATACAAAACTGCTCACATGCATGTCTCCACTTTTGATGACTTTATGTACAGACATGTCAAAATACCAAACTGTAAAAGAGTGTATCAGAGTAGTGTCCCAAATGCAGTCCTGACAACTTGGTATGTTTTGTGCTGTGTGTGTTATTTATAATATGACTTATGGAAATGTGGCCTTCATACAACTGTTTGATGGACATGCATGACTCTTGTTTAGTGAAACATGCAGTAACATTTTGGTTTAGATAGGCCTTCCAGTCCTCTATATTACACATGGGCATTCTTCTTCTATTTTCTTAAATATACAAATTTGACAAATAGAATTCTAGTAGCAAACACCGTTGTACTGTAACAAGACATTTTTATCTGCATAACTCTGTTGGTACAGTGGCTATGACTATGGCTGCACAACTGGTGAATCATGGTTCCATTCCCAGAAAAGGGAAGAGTGTCTTCCCCAATGCACCCAAACCAAACTTGTGGCCCGCCCACCCACCCTCATAGTCAATGGGTACTGGGGTCTCTAACCCAGGGTGTAAAGCAGCCCAAAACATGAATCTCAACGCCATTTAGTGCACAGCCCCTCTACTTTGTGTGACTTTAAGAAATCTGGTATGTCTCATTTGAATGTAGTCTGCTGATGGATGCTTGGGGGGCATACATGTATCAGCTTTTGTGGCCAAAGAAATCAGATGAGTGAACATTACAGTTTTCTGGGATATGACACTGTGTAGGTTTGTATATAGGTGTTACCACCTTGGAGGAACTTACTGCCTCCATCTTCAAGGCAATCCACAGACTAACCTGAAGATGTTCGCAACAAGGGATGGTACCTATATACCAGGCTACACGGCGTACTACCTCAGACGAGTGCAATTTTCATCAACACCCATGTGAAAATATCAAATCTCGAATTAATTTCACTCTGTCTCGCAATAATTACAAAAAGAGTTTACCCATGCCCCCCTTCTCCTACATTTACACGTGGCATACTTTAGTACCGGCGGCAAGAAACCCAGTTCAAAAATCCCTATTCCCCACGTATGGTTTGTTGTCATCTAAAATTGAAACTCTGCAGTCACTCGCTACTCAAACTCCGCGCTTTTCGGTGGTCAATACTCTAAGGTTCTGTCTGAATGTGTATTCTGATATCCGTGTCTCTAATTTGTGTGTGGTTCTTTTAAGTTTCTAACACAGACAAAATAACATATAAATTAGAAGCTTACAAAATAAGCAGTGAGTAAAACTGTGGCAAAGTTGTGAAGCGAATGTCACAGCCAACTTGTAACATACTGCGACAATCAGCAACTGCGTAAATCCTAACGTATGAATATGGCCGTGTGATGAGCACGTTGTTATCCTGCATGCGCAGCACACGAAACGATGCGACATAATTTACCAGTGAAGAATATCAAAATAAGAAAGCTGCTTACCCATACAACGTAAACCACCTGTCAGTAAAGAGTGTCGACCCTCTACACAGAAAGTTCTACACCACAACTGACACCTCAACGTCCGCCTCCGAACTGCCAGATCCTTCCCGGAACTAGTATTTATAGATAGGGTCTGGCTTGAACCAGTTCCAACACTTCACTCCCCTTCCCCCCCTGTCCCACAGCTGTTAACACGACACAAGTTCAACAACAATATCCTGGCAGCATCATGCCCAACTAGTAATAAGTAATACAAATCACTACACACCTTAGCCTACCAAGGCGTCTCCTACACGACTGTTCACGACGACGCCGACGTCGTGACGTCATGATCAATAGTTGCCTTTTTCCGAACACGTGACCATCCCCACTCAGTACGGTTACGTCATACACGTGAAGCAAATTCGTGGAATGTTTCGGTAACAAAATAAACACAAGAACAAACGAGCAAACAAAAATAAGAGCAAGCGGAAAGTTAACAGACACGTCATAAAAGTGACAATGAATTTAGAGAAGAAGATAAACCGGAAATGAATTCAGCTGATACTTTCCGAGTAACACGTGCGACGTGAAAGTCGTCAATGACGTTCTGAGGTAGTATCCTAATAATACAAGCCAGTAACAGCCTTGCAACGAATTCTCGTCCAACCGCGAGCGAAACTCGTAACGTAGCAAAATTATGACGTATGCGTTCCGGTTCCATGGCTTTTTCTCCCATGCACTAGATCTGTAATGCACCTTTGCATGTAGAAAATTTGCGCGCCTGTAGATCTAATTTAAATTATGCTCCAAATTACACATACGCGCGTTTGAACTCGTACAAAAAGCCGTAATCATTCAGGATGAATGTAATTTATGTGAGATGTTGAAAATTTTGTCAACATATTTTCTTCCAATTACGATTGGAAGATAACCTGTTGACGAAATCATTAATAGTTATTTTCAGGTTTAAATAGTAATTGGCGGCAATCCTTCCCTTGTGTCATGAACTAAATAGTAATACGCCCAAAAATTTCATGTTTTATTACAGATGCAAATTTAATTAACCTGGATGCATACTGTACGTACTCGATGAGTAGCATACCGCAACATCTGCCTGTTGAAATGTTTTAGTAATTCTTGTCACAAATATACTTTAAGAAACTGTATTTCGAGAACTGAAGGACTGCACTTATACTTCTGGATCATTTCCTCCTACTGAGGACTGCCGCTTTAATTGTATGTTTTGGCGTGACAGCCCCCAGTGGGCCAGGGCCTCACGAGGTTTGTCGATCACACACAACGACGCACCACACTCGGTAGGACTCCTCTGGAAGAGTGATCAGCTCGTCGCAGAGACCTCTACCTGACAACACACAACATTCACAACAAACATCCATGCCCCCGGTGGGATTCGAACCCACAATCTCAGCGGGCGAGCGGCCGCAGACCCACGCCTTAGACCGCGCGGCCACTGGGACCGGCAGTATTTGTCTGTAGTCTCTCTTTATCGATTAGGATAAATGTGGTTAGTGTATCCAATCCGCGTCTATTAATAATTGTTAGGCGCGTTCACTTAAGTTGTGAAAATCGCCTTTAGCTTTGTCATGTCCGTCCGTCTATCTGTCTGCCCACATGTATCAGCCCGGCTCGCACTGGTCGGATTTTTGTGAGATTTCATATTGGAGACTTCTACGAAAATCTGCAGAGAAAATCCAAATCTGATTACAATCGGACAAAAATGTCGGGAAAATTACATGACGACCTACGCGCGTTTGAAGTATTAACAGCAGCACTAAATATTTTGTATCTCGACAACAGAGCAATTCCACGGCAACAATGAACACCATATTGTTGATAACTACGAGGGTTGGAACTTTAATAGTGGCAACTATTTATTTACAACTGATACAAAATAGATACATGTTTCGAAGTTTTACTGTCCTTCGCTGTAGTCACC
>JGI20166J26741_11602918_pt1 | contig 11662 bp, 6 predicted proteins | sample TergutCu122P5_FD_26741 | JGI IMG/M metagenome (IMG submission 26741) | reverse complement strand
TGTTCTTCAATACGTATGACACTTCACTTTGGTTTCTGATTACATTTGGTACTGTAGAGTTTACCCATCTTGGTGGCCGCCCGGTCTAAGGCGTGGGTCTGCGGCGGCTCACATACTGGGATTGTGGGCTCGAATCCTGCCTGGGGCACGGATGTGTGTCTCTTGTGAGTGTTGTGTGTTGGACAAGTAGAGGTCTGTGCGACCGGCCGATCCTTACTGAGTGTGGTTTCATTCAGTGTGATCAGGTAAACACTAACCCTCTACACCTACAATGAGTACGTAGAAAAATCGAGACTAAGAAAGAAAGAAAGAATTGAAGAATTGAAGAATTTATGTTATCAGGAACAAAACTTTATTGTTTCAGACATGGTTGAAAATAATCGTCAAGTAAAATTTTTATTGGAAATACCGTTCTGGCGCAAAACTAAATAACTCGTGGAAATGGGAAACTATATTAAACTTTAATAAAGTGTTCGGATTAGGACTAAAAGCGGACAGAATTAGTTCACAATTCGTTGCAGGCAAAGCAGAAACATGAAGCAACCAAACAAATAATTTTATTTGTGAACACTTTAGACATATGCAAATGGCCATAAGTAGACTAACCAAAACGGAATACATAAAGAAATTTTATGCTGTTAAATTCGGATATTGCTTGCCATTAATCGGTTCAGAATCTTCGGTCTTCATTACAAATTCAAATATGTTTTATCCAAAAGCGACTGTAGGGCACTGGTGTTCAAGGTTCCAACTCACCGAGTTTATGGACATTGGTCATGGACAATGTGTGAAATCCAAACACAAACATGGAGCATGCAAACATCCAACCGTCCTCTGAGTGGAATTCGAACTCACAATGCAGTTGCCCCGCGGCACAGGATTTGTCCGTGTACTTTAATAAGAAAATATTAAATATGGTGAACTATAATTTTGATCCTTGTTTGTATTGGTCTAAAGTATGGTATTTCGTATTGAGGGAAGAGCATAGACTGAGGATAACTGAGAACAGGGTGCCGAGGAAAAAGTAACATAAATATTTGGAAAATTATATAATGAGGTATTTAATATCTTGGCTTCTTTAAGAAATGTTATGAGGTCGAACACATCAAGGAACGTAGTATGGATGAGGCATGTAACTTGCATAGGGAAGATGAGAAAAATATCTTATGAGAACATCACAGTGTTTTACTGGAAGGTCTGAGAAAAACGTGATAAAGACAAATCATTTGAGACTTGAAATCATAAGAGAGTCGAGATGGAGTGTCCCGGTCACGAAGCAGGACTGTTAACTACCAAACACCAGTTTAGGTTAGTGACTCAGACTTTGCTGCTGGCGCGAGTAAAATTTCGGATATCGTGCTCCCGTCATAGTCTTCGGCGTCATGACACCATATGTACACTCTCCTTACATACGCCCGTCCTTTTGGTAAAAGGTACATTCCACGAAGGCATAGAGGAGGGAACAGTTCAATACCTCCACTTATTCTTATCTTCGACAATGATTGAATATGATTCGTCAGCCTCACATCCGTCCCTCTTTACCCCCGAAAGGAGTCTCGTAGCCCATTGAATCGGAGGATGGGTTGGCCCCTAAGCTAGTCTGGAAGTTCTGGAACGTATAAATATTCTTTATCCCCTGCTGGTGATAAGAATTTTGGACTGTCCAGGCGGTAGCCAAGTCAGTTTACCAACGACATTATCCTGATTTCTTGTCCTTGTGATTGGTAACAGCAAATCTGAAAGAGACTAATGACGCTGGCATTAAAAGGCCTTAGATATTCCTTGGAGGTGATGCATCTCGTTGGGTTACAGTAATAACAAAAACAACAAATTTTTTGTCAAACACAACTATATATTTATAAAACTTTGGAAATCAAAATTTTTAAGTTAGTAAATTAAGAATATAATATATTTACATATCTATATAGTTTTAAATTAGTGTATTTATGGGGAGAGTTATTTTCAAACTGATATAATACATTTTTAGTTTATGTGAAAAGAATTAGGTTTCAAATTGAATAATTAGTAATTACAGCTGCGAATTTTACCTTTTAATTCTTACATACAGCCTGAAGATGGCTTGATCATAAGTTTAAACATGTACATTTAATTGATTTCCAGACTTTTCAATACGCAGTTGTGTCTGACGGACGAGTAATTAATTTTATTGATAGCTATTCCATTTCCAGCGAATTCGATGTCTGGCTATGTATTTAATTCTTCCAAAACGTCCGATTCCTTTAAAAATTCTATCTAACCTTGCTGATGTTCCACTGCTGTGGTTTTGCTCTCTTCCTCTTTGCATGTACTTCGTAGGTGGAAGGATTTCCTGGTAGAATCTTATAAACTGGAACTAGCATCGGCCACGTCGTGCAGGGGGTAACGTAATATTCACGGCTGTCTTAATACGCTTAAACAATTCCTGAGCGACTGAATCACTGTTATGTACACGCACATACATACAAATACACACAAATACATACATACAAATACACATACACACACATATACACATATAAACACGTACACATACACACACACACACACACAACACAACGCAAGATTTTACTGAATATCATGCCAAAAATTTGAAAATATTTGAAGATGCAGCTCGATATGTGTTGCCGTTAAATTACGACACTCCAATACCGGTAAGAGCAAAGGTTCCTCTGGACTGCTTCATTTCAGTGCTGGCGGAAGCGTAGGTTCATAAACACATGCATCATTGTCATCTGGTGTAAATATTATCAACCAAAAGAGTAACTCTGATGTAAGACGCATAGGTTATGAAGGGCATTTAGGTACGCAGATTCTTCTGTGTCTAAGAATTTTAATTCTATTGAATACTTCTTTCATTAGACCTACTCCCATTGCTCTGTTGTAATTCGTACTTTCCTGTGGCTCATGTGATTCGTCTAAAGTTACTGATATGGTCTTAAAACCGACAAGAGAGCCACGCCTGTATAACTCTGTGCAACCCATTTCCGTCTCTTACCACTGAGGAACTTAAATACCGCTATGCTTGACTTCCAAGAGATTAATTTGAAACCTCGGCCAACGCGTCATGTGACGCCACCCAGCTGCTGGGGCACTTGCTGGTGACATAACATACTGTGTGCCAGGCCACGATTGGTTTAAGTTTCTGAGGGCCGTGATTATGAAATCCTTTTTTCGAAATATTTTTCATCTCCGATAAATATTTAATGTATTGCTCTTGAGATTCGTATAGGAAAAAAAACTGTCGCAAAAGTTTAGATACTAATGTGAATTGAAATTTATGAGATAATTTTGTGTAAATTTATATAATATTGAAAATCTTAAAAAAATTCGTGCAACCGTTGGTTAGTTGTTACACCGGGCAGACTGGCAGGCAAGCAGAAGGACGCAACGATATTACTAGACACCTCGAAGGGATAAAAACGCGCCTAAAATATAAATTTTCCCTTCCTTGTTTCCCACCACAATGTTAATAAAAACATCTAAATATATCACAAAAATTATTTCACGTTTTTTCAACACATGTGATATCCACGGCTGTTAAAGCGGTGTGTCAGTATTGCGGTGAAATTTTTCATAAGATTCGAATCCTCATTTCCAGTCTGTTTGCTTAATCACATGAGTATACTTGAGTTACTTTATCTGTGTGGGTGTTATTCCTTGTTCAACGCTTCAATTTCAGACACAATGCACAGTGGCCTCGTGAGCAATAGTTGGCGTTCAAACACCAAAGACCTTTTAGCGTCAAATATTTAGCTGCTTTTTATAGTAACTTATATTAAAAGACCAACTACATCCCGGACGACGAACGTGTACTCTGTTAGGCCTACAAAGCCTGTAATATAGGCCTGTTATACTGGGCTCAGTAAATCTTTTTTAGAGACATGTCGGAGAGGTCTGACGTAGAAAAGTGTTATAATTGAATACCAAGGACAGCGCCTTTCTGGGTCAATAGAATCTGCATCTGATAACCTGACACTGCACAAGGATGTCTCCACTCGGACTGTGCTTGATACTAACTGTAGGTCTGGCAGTGTCATTATTGTGACAAAAGTACCTGCATCCGACACCTGACGTGCCAAGTCAAGGCACAGCGAAACAACTAATTATAACGCAAATTGGTGTAATGAGATCTCTTCTGCTGCTGCTTTGTTTTCTCTAAAAAAAAAATAACTTCAGGCAAATTATCCAAAAGTCACTCTTCTCCATTTCATACCAGTGGAATCTTCAACAACGTACATGACGGTTATATTTCTAACCCTGTCAGGTCGAGTAGTATAATGGCGTACCAAGCTATGTAACGATAAAATCTCGGCACTTTTCTCACACAGGTAATTTTGTGTTTGATTCTCAGGATAAACATAAAGTATTTCTCTGGGCACTATTCAGGGTTTTATATTTGTGATGAAAATGTTGTTTCGTGTTACATAATGTCTCTACATTATGAGAAAAATTCCTTGAAATGCGATAAAGCTTCCATATCTGGGACTGACGTAACAAACTAAAGATGCACGCGTCTTGTGACTAACAGCACAGTGAAACTGTTTAATGGCTGTTGACATTCTGCTCGCTACCTTTACTGTGCTGTACTTAAGAATAAGTAATTGGCTTGCATAGCTACTGTGTGTGTCGCTGGTAAAAAAGAATCGCTGCCAAGGTCAATTGAAAACTCCTCAGTCAGTAAATATACCGTAACTTGTACTTTCTCAGAACATAAACACGACAGTAGACACAGCTAGAATTTTGTCTGCTTTTAGGCGAGTTCATAACATTGCGAGAAGCAGCTCTTAGTTTAGTCGTATCTGTCTATCCATCTGTCCAACCGTCCGTCCGCATGAAACAACTCGCCTCTCACAGGACGGATTTTCATGAAATTTTATATTTGAAAATTTTTCGAAAATTTGTCGAGAAATTCAAGTTTCATTTAAAAAAATAACGGGTACTCTACATGAAGACCTATGTATATTTACGATAATATTTCTCTGAATTCTTCTTAGAATGACAAATGTTTCATACGAAGTAGTAGAGAAAATCAAAACACACATTTTACGTTCAATAGCTTTATCCCTACAGTTGTGCCGTTTATGAGAATGTGAAAAAAAAATGATAGAAACAAAGAGGACTCAGCTGACAACATAACACGTTAAATGCACTTTGTGTGCTGGATGACTAAGGTTACACACACATACACTCAGAACACGCAATACTTACTGCTTTTCCACGGCATCAGTTGTTTCTCGAACGTGCCTCAACGTTACGTTTATACGTGCCTTGCCGCTCCCGTTAAACTAAAGTTACCTTAAAGGTGTGGGGTGGTTTAGCTGGGACTGAACTGTTCTGTATCAGGACATGGACAGACGTGGGGCTTTTGTTGGAGCGGTAATGAAACACAGGGTTGTTCCATAAAAAGGCAGGAATTTCTTGACTATATGAAGCACTATTCTTCCAAAGAAGTACTCTACTCCACCTGTAATCCATTTAATACTTCTAACGCACCCCCACCCCAAACACTAATGTGCCATTATGGCGTGCACATGGGCACCTTTATCTGTGCCTTAGATTATAATGTAGCGTTCTCAGCTACGTTCAGCGCAGCTCGGACAAATCCACCACATTCAACGGACAATTAATGTGCTTTCTGTAGGGCTTTATCTGAGTGGTTAATCCTTATTTTAGTCAATAAAAATATTAACAATTCATGCCGAGTAATTAGGGGTTCACTGCATCCTTGTTCGGAGAACCCGAAATTAGTACAGGTGACTTGTCTACTCCAGTTATTTACTGAGCAATGAATATTCATTAGAACAGAATGATTTATAACACTGAAAGCAACTCCATTGCGCGAAACAGATCCTATCTCTCTAACGGCAGTGTTCAAAGACGTGTTTCAGTAATGTGCACGACAATCGTGACAAACCCTCTGCTGGCAACAAGAGACATCGACCATCCAAATAGCATAAAGACTAACTCAACTGAGCCATTTCCTCCTTAAGAATCTATTTGTTGCTCAGGTGGACAGGAAATACGCCGTGTTTCACAGAACTTGAACGTTCGTCTTCTTCCTCACAACAGTTCGCCACTGATCCCTCCCATAAGCCAGTCATATCCCAGACACGAACTTACACGGTAATGCTTTATGATCCAATTATTATATTGCCATCTATTCCTAGGTCTTCCAATTTGTGTCCTACTTTGAGATTTTCAAACTTAATGTTTTATAAGTTTGTCGTCTTATGCAATGCACCTACAACATGAACACTTTCCCAGCCTTCCAAAAAGGAATATTTGATATCATAGTTTAAGGCACGACTTCCAGAGCGCCAAATTCTCAGAAACTTCCTGTTCGGCGGTTCCAAGCAATTGTTGTTCTACGCCTTCTTGAGATTCCTGAATATGCGTCTGTTCTCCCATCTTTACAATCCATGACGTTCTTTTATTCAGAATACCAATTGTCACGTTCCTGCCTTCAGTCTAGAATTATATTTAAACATATCTGGAAAAGACCTAGGTATAGAACTAGAAATATGTAAGTGATGGAAGTGTATGTCAATGCCGTCTGAATATGACTGTCGTCTGTCGGTCACGGAGAGTAATTAAACAGTCAGTATGTGCATAACCCACACAATTAGCCCAACAATCATACCATTCATATTATAGATGATCCTTAAGCCCTTCTACCCACTGCGATTTTTGCATGTACCCTACCACTTGCTTTCACATCATGTCTGAGATAAAGGGACAGTCCTTGTGGGATTTGTGGTGAACTAAGTGACAATAAGACAAGTTCTCAAATTATTTTACCTTCCTTGTCAAATATTATTCCACCAATGTTCCATATTCTTATGAAGCGTCGCCAAATAAACCACGAAACACATAAACAACAAAAAACAAAGAAGATGTTTTCTTTAACGTTAGACATCCTGTTGCGTTATACATAAGGCAGTAAGAAGTACATAATTACTTCAGATTCCAGTCGTTGTGGCCTCAACGATTGTAATCTGATGGCTGTACTTTTTAGCACCAGAAACTTCTTGTTGTTCAGTGGTCTGAGCAGCTATAGTCCACAGTGAAGTATTTATATTGATGTATGTGTGACCAAGAGTGATTCACTCCATATTTCGTGAATATCACATTATACTGCATATCAATGAAGTTAAAGCGATACCTCAATATATCACTAACATTGCTCAGTGTCCAACGGCCGATTGGATCAGAATTTTCGCATTTTAACCACCCATGTATGGCCTAAAATTCACCAGTGCGGAACTGTTACTGTCGAATTAAATTTAATTTTAAGATTTTTTAAATTTTATTCATCCTAATTAACAATACTTTTATAATACTTTTATATATTTAAACATTCCTCCAAAAAGTGACATTTTCAAATACTTCATGTAAGAGCGAGATCTACCCCTTCGGTTTTTACTGTTGAATATATAGATACAGCTATATGATTTCTTTTTTGTATATTTCTGAAACGTGAAGCCTGATGATGGTTGTCTCGTACAGCCGAAACATGTAGCTGTTTAGATTATTATAATGAATTACTGTGTATAGAATGATTTTTGTATTGTTACGTATTGTACTAACATACCAGGGGTGACAAAAGTTAAAGTTTTACAAACATTTAATGACTCTGGTACTTGCTAAGATAATTAACAATGGTGATAGAAGAATGAACAGGAACTGGTGGAATGATACGGACAGGAGGGAACTGACATGCTCGGACAGACACCTGCCAGACTGACAGTTTGCCTACCACCAGTTCCACATGAACTGGTCTGGTATTAAACCCGTGTCTCTGCGATGAGAGGCCGAAGACTAACCGACTGAATCAAGGTATGACTTTCATGACACTAACAGTCTGCCTTTCGCAGAGTAGTAGCAGTAATAATAATAATAATAATAATAATAATAATAATAATAATAGAATGGTGTTATTTAGTTACGGGCTTTATCGATACGAAGCCGATTGCTGGGCTTCAGCGTTACCTTCTGCTTTGTGCAAAACATCCCTTTCTTTTATCATCTGCAGTATACTCGTAACATGAACAGTAATATAATCAACTCAGCGCGCTAGGATACAACAGCATTACGCAGGCATATGCCCGACCATTTGCAGTAACTGAAACAAGTTAAAAATCCATTTCACTAATTTTAGTAAGCCATTTAAATTGAATTACTAATTGAATCCGAACTTCATATTCTGTGTGTTCTTTTACTGGGCGGTTCATTTTTGCGTATTTGTTCTTGTGGGCACTGAAGTGAATACAAGCAGTATGGCGTGCACCTATAGGGGCCGACCGTTGATGAAGGTGAAGTCTGTGATACCTTGCAAAGCGAAATTTGCAAAAAGATATTTATTGTATTTGCCACGTCTGTCCGCGTGCATCATTACGGAATCTTTCAATGAAGTTTCGGTCTAAAAGCCTCAGCATCACCAATCAATACATATTTACTTTATATATATATCAATAAATGCATAATGAGGAGCTTAATGATCTGTAATCCTCATCCAATATTGTTTGGGTGATTAAATCTAGAAGAATGAGATGGGCGGGGCATGTAGAGCGTATGAGTGAGAGGAGAGGCGTATACAGGGTTTTGGTGGGGAAACCTGAGTGAAAGTGATCACTTGGGAGACAAAGGAGTAGATGGGAGGATAATATTAAGACGGATCTTCAGGAAGTGGGATATAGACTGGATCGAGCTGGCTCAGGATAGGGAGAGGTGGCGGACACTTGTGAATGCGGTAATGAACCTTCGGGTTCCATAAAATGCGGGGAATTTCTTGACTAACTGAAAACCCGTTAGCTTCTTAAGAAGGACCCTGATCCATGGAGTAAGTAAGTAAATAAGTATATATCAATAAACACATTTTGGAGCGCCAAACAACAAACTTTTCTGTGTCTTTAATGTCCATTTAGAGTCTTAAGGTGGGTCATCCCGTAGTGTTAGGACAATAATACAAAGCATATAGTGTGTATTAAGGTAATATCAAGTTCGTATGTCTAAATTCATGGGGTAGAGTAAGTTACGTACAATATAATATTTCCACTGATGTGTAGTCAATCATGTGGGATGCATAGGTATTCACCTTATAATCCTAGTGTGTTAATTAACTGATAAACCTCACTTATAAGTAATGTGAAGTCCACACTTCATGCAGTCCTAATATGTACTTAAGTGGTAAACCTTCATATTAAGGTGTTATATCAAGTGCTAATTCCCGTATATAACACACAGTAAATTACATGTGTTATGGGTGTGCAATATAGTCGTTTGTAATAATAATTCGGAGTTGTGGGGTGCGTAGATATTTGCCTGGCGTGCTGTTGTTCCCTGTATTCTTGTCTTCGTGTTCGTGTAGTGTGACGGGTACTATAGCAGTTCTGTAATAAATAATTTCCAAATTGTGTGGTGCGTAGATCTTTGCCTGGCGGGCTATTGTTCCCTGTGTTCTTGTCTTCGTGATCGTGTAGTATTCTCCACGTGGATAGGTATGACACAGAAAGTGAAGCAGGCGTGCGTGACATGGAGCTCGAATGTGGAAGTGGTGAGAGGGGTCGGTACGTGTGTTGTCAAGGTGGGAAGGTTTTATGGACGGTTCTGTGTCATACTCATCCACGTGGAGGATAATTTTAATTAATCTTAAACTTTCTCTACTGATTTTAGAAAAATAATCTTATGTCAAATTTCATAAAAATTTGTCCGTTGGGAGCTGAATTCCTGCATGCAGACGGACGGACGAACGGACATACAGACATACATGACGAAAGCTAACAGTCGCTTTTCGCAATTCCGCGAATGGGCCTAAAAAGAAATCGATACTCTGCCTAAAGAGTGTATTTTTCTTTCGTAAATATCTCAGTACAAAGAGCACCAAGTTTCGTATTTTCTTATAAATGTATGTAAATGGTTTTTATAACCAAGAAGAATTGTGTTTACAGTGAGGTCCGAAATGAATCTTTATATACAATTCATGTTCACGTTAGTCTATAAAGAGTTAGTCCTTTTAGATATTGCTTATAATGAGATCTGTCATATTCATACATACAACCTATGCAAATACATATATATGCCTGAATGTGTGTCCCCCACTACACATATTTGAAACAAAAAGTGCCTGTATGCCTACAATGTTCATCATTGTGTGTTTGTAAGCTAAATATTTACGGCAGAATTTTGGTGGACAAAAGTGTCAGTACTGAACTGTTGGACCTCACGAATCGAAAGCCGTGCACGATTTTGCATTAAATTTGATTTTGAGGCTATGTCATAAATTTATATACCTCAGTGTTTTTAAAATAGGAAAAACTGAAAATGGTGCAATTTTATTGTGTTTTATCGCATATTTCGACGGCGAATCTTTAATTATAACACGTAGGAGAGAAAATCTTTGAACAACAGTTGAATGTATGAAGAGATATGCGTAGTCCATCAGTACTTTCTTCTGGTACTGCATCTTGTGTGTCTGAAGATTAATTATTTTCTAATCTATGTCATTTGCTAACGGAATAATGAATCGTTTTGTTATGCAAGAATCTAAATTCGGATTCGAAAGAGTAAAATATACGTCCTTCCGTCTGTCCGTGTCTTTTATGCTTCACGTAAGAGATTATCATGAGTTTAGAGGTGCGAACTCGCAAGACCTGTGCAGTTCTAGGTCCACCCATTCTTAAGCGTGGTACAAGATGGAGACCCGTGGCTAATTTCAAGCTCCGGCACCTCTAACCAAAGAGTAAAGCCCCAGGTACTGTCCAGTAGCAGGATTAGTGGGCCTCGGAACCGGTATGGACGTTTTGGAGAAGAAAAAATTGTTTGTCCTGCTGGGAAGAGAAAATTTTCCTCGGTTGTCCAGACGTTACTTTGAATAGGTTGTCACACGACAGGGTGCATCATGTGTAACGGGGCTGTGGATCGCGTATGCTAACTGAACCTACGGTGTCGATATCAGAAGTCTGAACACTTCTGAAATCTGAAACCGGCCACCAGGCTTCATTTTGAAACACTTTTATCCAGCTTAAATTTTCACAAAATATTCCGTAATATCTACCCTTTTTAAAATATTATTCTATTTCATTCAGTCATACAAACTGCAGTTTAGAAGCTTTCCCATTAAAATTGTACATGCGCTTTTAGTCCGACCATTCCGGCCACATGTCCATTCTACTGCAACTTCCTACTTCCAATGTTCTAACAGCATACGGTGATATGTAAAAATTACTAAGTTTATTGTTACATAATATCCTTTCTAGCTATACTCCCAGCCCATTTTAAAAGAAAGCATTTCACTTTCCTAACAGTATATCTGGGGTGTACGTACCACTAGTTACGTACCACTTTGCCAGTTTACCTCAGCCTTCTCAAGACCAAACATTTTCCTGAAAACGTTAAACGTGATTTCACGACGTTAACTTTACATTTATACTATTAAATGTACAATGTATTGTATTGGTTTATTATTTTTTCAGTTTATTGTCAATAATCGCTACCTTCTATTCTAAGTTTCAAACGGTCATAACTCCGCAGCCGTCCAAAATCGGACACATGTTTCTATGAACTTTTTTGATCACAAAGATCTAGGAAATCACCTCTTGCAGTAATGTCCACAAGTCGTAAAACACCCGGTATAAATAGCCGTTTTAACGCTGGTGTATAAAAT
>JGI20166J26741_11602252_pt1 | contig 11675 bp, 9 predicted proteins | sample TergutCu122P5_FD_26741 | JGI IMG/M metagenome (IMG submission 26741) | reverse complement strand
GTAGGGCGCGACGACCCTAAACGGACGAACGCTCAGACGACGTTTCAGCGGCATAGACCCTCCGCCAGGACCGAAACCAGGTAGTGCAACATATCCAGATCGCCGTCGTTTTCGAGGTGCAGGTCGGCGCCGAGGCGGTAGGCCGCCTCGTCGGGCTGGACCGCCATGCGCGCGCAGGCGTCATCCACGGTAAAGCCCTTGTCGATCACGCGCTGCAGACGCAGCTCCAGCGGCGCAGTCACCAAAACGACGCAGCCGTTCTCGCGCGCCTTGCGCAGATACTCGGATCCGTGGCCCGGTGTGGATTCCAGAATCGAGAATGGCAGCGGCGTCTCAACCACACAGAAATCCGCCGTGGCATGGGCGGCCAGGCGGGCGACCGCGCGCGCCAGTATCGGGGGATGCATGATGGCGTTGAGCGCCGTATGGGACGCCTCGTCAGCAAAACCTGCCGCCGCCAGAGCGCTGCGATCGATCTGTCCGTCAGGGCTCAGGATCTCATCGCCAAAGGACTCCACGAGGATCTCAAGCAGCTTATCATCGCAGACGAGCAACTCGTGACCGATCTCATCAAGCAGGATCGTACAGACCTCATGTCCCCGCCCTGCCAATTCATCAGTGATAAAACGCGTCACGGTCGACTTGCCCGCCCCAAACGAACCGCTGATGAACAGGGTCATCTGCGGCACCAGGGATGTTGCCGTATCTGCAACTGACGCCTGCCCAAAGGCAGGCGTCAGATTCTTGCTTTCTGCATGTTCAGCCATAATCAGGTTACTCCTCAAAGTCTGCCTGAGTGTAGCCTATCACGAATCAGCGCGTCGTCACCGCTTAGGCATCTTCGTCTTCGGCGAACTGCGAATTATAGAGCTGAGCGTAGAATCCGTCAGCGGCAAGCAGCTCGTCGTGGTTGCCCGACTCGACGATACGCCCGTGCTTCATCACGAGTATCTGATCCGCATTGCGGATCGTCGAGAGCCGGTGCGCGATAACAAACGAAGTGCGCCCGTGCATCAGACGCGCCATAGCAGCCTGAATCAGCTGCTCGGTTCGTGTGTCAACTGACGACGTCGCCTCATCCAGAATCAGGACCGGCGCATCGGCGAGCACCGCGCGCGCGATGGTCAGCAGCTGGCGCTGCCCCGCAGACAGGTTGTTCGCATCCTCCTGAATCTCCGTGTCATAGCCCTGCGGCAGCGTCCTGATGAAGTGATCGGCGAGCGCCGTGTCGGCCGCCTGGACGATCTCCTCTTCCGTCGCGTCATCCTTGCCATAGGCGATGTTCTCGCGGATGGTCCCGGAGTAGAGCCAGGTATCCTGCAGCACCATGCCGAACATCTTGCGCACGTCAGCACGCTTCATGGTCGAGGTATCGACCCCGTCAATCGTGATCTTGCCCGAGTTGATCTCGTAGAAGCGCATGAGGAGGTTGACGATCGTCGTCTTACCCGCGCCGGTCGGACCTACGATGGCGACCATCTTGCCCGGCTCGGTCATCATGTTCCAGTCACGAATCAGCGGCACCGCCGGATCGTAGTCGAAGTTGATGCCCTTGACTGCCACCGCGCCCTGCGGACTGGCAACCACCTGAGCCTTAAGGGGATCGGCCGCCTCCTCCTCTTCGTCAAGCAGGACAAACACGCGCTCAGCCGCTGCCATTGACCCCTGGATCACGTTGGCGATCTGCGCCATCTGCTGCATCGGTTGCTGGAACTGCTGAAGATACTGGATAAACGCGAAAATCGCACCCACCGTCATGCCGCCCACGTTGACGCCCAGGAACCTGATGCTCGGACGCGTAAAGATCGCGGCAACCACCACGATAAGTACGTACTGCAGATTCGTCGCAAAGACGATGACCGGCATGAGCACGCTCGCCATGAACTGCGCGCGCCAGGCGCTCGTAAAGAGCTTGTTGTTGGTGTCCTTAAAGCGTTCGAGTGATATCTCCTCGCGATTGAAGGTCTTGATGATATTGTGTCCGCCGTAATTCTCCTCGATCTGCCCGTTGATCTCACCCAGTTGGGCCTGTTGGCGTGCAAAGTAACGCTGGGCGCGCGGCGCGATCAGACCCGTGACCAGTATCGTAAGCGGGATGATCACACAGGAGATAAGCGCCAGCGCCCAGGATAGAGTAAACATCATGATGATGATACCGATTATCATGAACACCGAACTCAAAGTCTGCGTCATGACCTGTTGAAGGTTTGTACTCATCAGGTCGATGTCGATCGTGATTTTCGAGAGAATCTCGCCATGCGTCTGACTGTCAAAAAACTTCAGAGGTAGACGGTCAAGCTTCTCAGAAACATCCCGACGCAGACGGCGTACCAGCTCCTGGGTGATCGTCACCCCAAGGCGCTGCTGAACGCCCGCCAGAATCGAATAGAGTAAAAAAAGCGCAACCATCCAAAGCGCGATCCTGCCGATGTAGGTGAGATCAAGCTTCGGAGTGCTGTCGCTTACCAGCAGTTTTGCAAAAATCAGCAGCTGCGAATCTGATGCGTTCTTGATTTTTTTTATCTGATCAGAACCGCTGCCTGAAGCACCTGCTGCGGGTATCGACGCTGCCAGCTTCTTTACTGCGGCAATCTTGGCGCTATCAGTTTCTGCGAGCTTGATAACAGTAAGCTGCTGCTTTGCATCTGCCATCGTCGCGCGTGCCGTGTCGAGCTGTTGTTGTCCTGCCATCAACTGCGCTTTGGTTTTCTCAAGTGTCGCTGCCTTGGCGTCAAGCTCAGCTTTGGCTGCCTGCTGTTGCGCAGCAGGAAGCGCGGCAATCTGTTCCTGAGCTGCCGCAAGTTGTTGCCTTCCGGTCGTCAGCTGTTTGCTCGCAGCAACAAGCTGTTTCTGTTTGTCCTCCAGCTGCTTATCCGCGTCTGTAAACTGTTTTTTGATCTTGGAAACCTGGGGGTACGCCGTCTTCATCTGAACGTATTCCTGCAGCTTGTTGGTCGCATTCATCATGACTTTAGGGCTTGCGATAGAGCAGCTCACGCTGGCGATAGAAAAAACCACGACCAGAATCAAGGCGATACGACTGTCTCGCAACATGCCCAGCAGTCGCTTGAGCGTAGCCATAAAGTCGGTGGCTTTTTCGCCGGAACCGATCAGGTGGCCTCCGCCCGGACCGTTGAAACTCCGGAAACGCTGAGCTCTTACTTTGGTTTCGTTAGGCATGAGCAAGCTCCTCCTCACTCAGCTGAGATTTCGCGATCTCCTGATAGACCGTGTTGTTCGCCAGCAGCTCGTCATGCGTACCGAGACCGACCACCTTGCCTTCGTCAAGCACAATGATCTGGTCGGCATCCATGATGGTTGAAATGCGCTGGGCCACAATGACTGCCAGCGAGTCCTTCAGGAGCGGCTTGATCGCCGCACGCAGGTTCGCGTCAGTCTGCAGGTCAAGCGCGGAGAAGCTGTCGTCGAAGAGATAGATCTGTGGCTTTTTCACCAGCGCGCGCGCGATCGCCAGGCGCTGCTTCTGTCCGCCTGAGAAGTTCGTACCGCCCTGGGCGACGTAGGCCTCAATGCCCTCTTCGAGTTCTTCAATGAAGTCTTCAGCCTGCGCCGTCTTCAGCGCCTCCCTGACCTCTTCGTCCGTCGCGTCCGGCTTGCCAAAGCGGATGTTGTCAGCGATCGTCCCGCTGAAGAGCACCGCCTTCTGCGGAACGTAGCCCACGCGATCGTGCAGGTCATACTGCGTATGTTCGCGCACATCGACTCCGTTGACCAGAATCTTACCCTCGCTCACGTCATAGAGGCGCTCCACGAGATTAAGTATCGTCGACTTGCCGGAACCCGTTGAGCCGATGACGGCAGTCGTCGTTCCTCTTTTCGCCTTGAAGTCGATGTCTTTAACGGCAGCTTCCTCGCCCCCCTCAAAGTAGAAACTCACACCCTTGAATTCAAGTGAAGCTGGGGCGCGTTTCAGAGTCTTCTCTACGGCCTCGGTCGTTTTGGCATCCGGATCAAGGATGACCGGCTCGGTCTCAAGTACCTCGCGGATACGCTCGCCCGAGACCGCCGCACGCGGCAGCATGACCAGAATGAAGGCAAACATCATGAGCGACATGAGCATCTGCATGGTGTACTGGATGAAGGCCATCATGTTGCCGATCTCCAGAGAATTCGTGCTGATCATTTTACTCCCGAACCAGACCGCCGCGACCTGACCGACCATGACGACGAACATAACCGCTGGGATCATCATCACAACGATGTGCATGGCCTTCATCTGTGTGTCGGTCAAACTGTCATTTGCGATCTTGAAACGCCCCTGTTGGAAGTTCTGACGGTTAAAGGCGCGGATAACGCGCACGCCGGTCAGACCCTCGCGTGAAACCATGTTCAGGCGGTCGTTCTTCTCCTGGACGCTCCGAAAAAGCGGCATGACAAAGCGGATCGCAATCGCCATGATAAGTATGAGAACCGGAATGATCACTGCGATGATGAGCGAGAGTCTCCCGCCCTTCTGTATCGCCATGATCAGCGCTCCGACAGACATCATCGGCGCCATAACCCCCAAGCGTGCCAGCATGAAGGTCATCTGCTGTACCTGCTGCACATCGTTTGTTGAACGGATGATGAGCGAGGCAGTGCTGAACTTATCAAACTCCTTGAGTGAGAAGGCTTCAACCCGCGTGAATACTTTCTCGCGCAGATCGCGCGCGAGCGCCGCCGACGACCATGAGCAGAAGAAGCCTGCAAGTACCGCCCCAATAACAGTCAGCAGTGCGATGCCGAGCATCAGAGCGCCTTTTTTCATGATGTAGCGCATCTGCGTCGAGTTACTCGAAACCGCGATCTTCTCCTGAACCGCCAGCTTCGTCGCGTCCCCTTCAACTCCACGCTGCATGATGCCGACATCAACGATGTCAGACATCGCGTTCGGCAGGCTGAGCTGTGCGCCCGCCTGTAATCCTGTGGCAAGCAGGATAGCTATCATCATCACCCAGTACGGCTTGATGAGATACCTCTTCAACAGTTTACCCATGTTGCTAAACTACCTCTCTTCCCTGTGATCGGCCTTGCCGGTCTCGATCAGCTTCGCAACTATGTCCAAGGCCGCAGAGAGCGTTGCGCGCTCCTCCGGACTCAGGGTTTTCAAGGTGCGTTTCACGCTGTCCATCATCTGCGCGCGCATCCGGCGCTGGAAATCGCGACCACCGGAGGTGAGCGTGATGACCATGCGACGCCGATCCTCCGGATCGATCGCGCGCGTCACAAGCTCCTTCTGCTCCAGACTGTCGATCAGCTTGGAGAGCGCGGGTGGGTTCATCTGGAGGGATTCGGCAAGGTAGGCCTGTGTCTGCGGCCCACCCATAAGATGCTTGAGCATGTGAATGCGCTGGAAGTCCCCCGTCCCGTCAAGCCGCTCGCGACGCAACGTCCGCCCAAGCAAGGGCATCGTCTCAAAGACCTTACTCGCCAGATCGCGCGCCGAGATTTCGCCAGTGGCGACATCCTCCACTTGCGACGACAGGGGCTCTGTCTGTGTCATGACTACTCTTCTCCTTTGGGTATTGATATACGGATGGCAGTTGCTTTGTTTTCCTAGTAATATTATACCTATTGGAAACTAATTATGAGAACAACTTTTTACTACGTAAAGAAAAGGTCACACTTTTTGATTATTGCTGATGCAATACCTTCGTTTTGACATCTGTCGGCAGATTTTCTGTTATTGAGTTTGCTCAGTTCCCACATGAACAGTCTTTGCAACCATTCGTTTTTGCTTATGGACAACCTGGATGACGGTGCCGCCGCCTTTAGCCTTACTCGATGGGCTCATGGGGATATGCCTAAATTGAACAAGGGGCCTGTCGCCAAGCCCCTTGTTCTACACAGTATTGATGTTGCCGTTACTCGGCAGCTGGATCCTCGAGCGACGCTGCAAGAGGTTCCTCGGCAGGGGCCTCTTCAGCCGGAGTCTCCTCTGCTACCGGTTCCTCAACTGCCTCCTCAGTCGGCTCTTCATCCGCGACTTCAAGAATGCTGGCTTCGGTCGCGGTGATGTCGTCGAGGTCCGCCTCGGCAGCTGTCAGTTCGGCGACGTCTTCTGCGGCCTCAGCAGCAATTTCCTCAGTCGCTGGCTCTGACTCCTCGGCCGGAGCCTCTGCGGCCTCAGCAGCAGGCGCCTCTTCCGCAGCCGGAGCCTCTGCGGCCTCAGCAACAGGCGCCTCTTCCGCAGCCGGAGCCTCGACAGCCTCAGCAACAGGCGCCTCTTCCGCAGCCGGAGCGGCAGCCTCAGCCGCGCCTTCCTTCTTGCGGATCTCGATGTCATAGCCAAGCTCATCGGCGGCGGCGCGCATAGAGAGCGAGATGCGACGGCGTTGTTCGTCGATCTCCATCACCTTGACATCGATGGCGTCGCCGACCTTGACTACCTGGTCGGGAGTCTCAACGTGGCCGCGCGCCATCTCGCTGATGTGCACGAGGCCCTCGACGCCCTGGCCCAGGTCAACGAAGATACCGAAACTCACTAGCTTCGTGACTTTGCCCTCGACGATCGCGCCAACCGGGAAGGCCGCGATGAGCTCCTTCCAGGGGTCGGCCTGGGTCTGCTTCAGTCCAAGGCTGATACGCTCGCGCTTCGCGTTGACTTCGAGAATCTTGACCTCGACCGGATCGCCCACTTTGACGACCTCGGAGGGATGCGTCACGTGACTCCAGCTCAGCTCGCTGATATGTACCAGGCCGTCAATGCCGCCCAGATCAACGAAGGCGCCGAAGTCAACGATCGAAGAAACGGTACCGGGCAGGATCATGCCCTCCTGGAGTTTGTTCAGTATCTCGCTGCGATCCTGCTTGCGGCCCTCTTCGAGGATCACGCGGCGCGAGAGCACGACGTTGTTACGATTGCGGTCCATCTCGATGATGCGCGCGTCAATCTTCTCGCCCAGATAGGACTGAAGATCCTTGACGCGGCGCAGGTCCACAAGCGAGGCCGGCAGGAATCCCCGCAGGCCGATGTCGACGATCAGGCCGCCCTTGACGATCTCGATGACTTCGCCCTCGACGGTCTCGCCGCTCTCGAAGAGCTGCTCGATGCGCTTCCAGGCATACTCGTACTCAGCGCGCTTCTTGGAGAGCACGAGGCGGCCCTCTTTGTCCTCCTTCATGAGGACAAGCGCTTCAATCTCATCGCCCAGCGCCACAAGGTCGGCCGGATCGGCGTCTTTACGGATGGAGAGCTCGCGGGCGGGGATGACTCCTTCGGACTTATAGCCGATGTCGAGCAGGACCTCGTCATGCTCGATCTTCACCACCGTTCCGGAGACCAGGTCCCCTTCTTCAAAACTGGTAAGGGTGGTATCGATGAACTGCTCCATCTCTTCGGGAGAAAGATCAGTCTCCTCAAAAGTGATACCAAATTCTTGGTCTTGGTCGGTCATACGGACCCCTTCTTTTCGGGGCCCCTTTCGTCGTCATCCTACCAGTTGGGGGTGCAACATCGCGACGCGCGACACTGCGGTCGTATGCAGACAGGTCTCGTACGTTGGGGCCATTACTTACGCACTGTCCCTCTCAGTGATCATGAGAGACAGCGTAGTAAGTATATCAGAGATAGCAGCCCGTTCGTCAAACAGCTCGCGCGGCGTGTCGCGCGGCGCCGGAAAGACCGCCGGCGGCTTGTGCTTCGGTTGTGAGGAGTCGTTACACAGGAACGATGCGGGTAACTCCGGGAACCTGATCCTTCAGTACGCTCTCGACCTGCATGGCCAGCGTATACTGCGACATGGGGCAGCCGGCGCAGGCGCCCTGCAGCTCGACTTTGACCTCGCCGTCGTCGGTCACTTCCTTCAGCGCGATGTCTCCCCCATCCATCTGAAGGCGGGGACGGATCTGCTCGATGACTGCTTCTACTTTTTCTCTCTCAACTGACATGATGACGCTCCTTGTCTCATGCGATTAGCTTTTTCATACTCTTTGATGGTATCACGACTCAACGCACCAGCTGGCGCAGACTTTCCTCCAGACGGTCGAGCGCCCAGTCCAGGTCTTCGGCGCTCGTCGTGAGCGGCGGCGCCAGGCGGATCGTCGAGCCGTGCGTATCCTTGGCCAGAACGCCGCGTTCCATGAGCTCCTCGCAGAGCATGCGCCCCGTAGCGTGCTGCGGGTCAAGATCAAGTCCGGCCCAGAGGCCCACGCTTCGCTTCGCTGTCAGAAGTCCCTCGTCAACAAAGCTTTGCAGACGCTCGGCTAAGGTCGCGCCCAGATCGGTCGCAGCCTGCTGATAGGTGCCGCGCTCAAGCATCTCGCAGACTTTGATGCCAATGGCGCAGGCCAGCGGATTGCCACCGAAAGTCGAGCCGTGGGTGCCCGCCGTAAACAGGCCAATGACGTCGGCGCGTCCGGTCAGCGCAGACACCGGCATGATGCCGCCGCCCAGCGCCTTGCCCAGGCACATGAGGTCAGGCGCCACGCCGTACAGCTCATGCGCGAAGGTCTTGCCGGTGCGCCCCAGGCCGGACTGGATCTCGTCGAGCGTGAGCAATACGTCGTGTTCCTTGCAGAGGCGAGAAACGCCGGGCAGGTAGTCGGCTGGCGGGATGATAACGCCGCCCTCGCCCTGGATGGGTTCAAGCAGTACGCCGACGGTCTCCGGCGTCAGCGCGGCCTCGAAGGCCGCCAGATCGCCATAGGGTATGATCGTAAAACCGGGCATGTAGGGACCGTAGCCATCGCGCGCAACCGGATCGGTTGAAAACGAGATGATCGTGGAGGTGCGTCCGTGGAAGTTGCCCTCAGCCACGATGATGGCGCCGACTTCGGGAGACACGCCCTTGACCAGCTGGCCCCAGCGCCGCATGGCCTTGAGCGCGGTCTCAACCGCCTCAGCCCCGCTGTTCATCGGCAGCATCATCTCGGTTCCCGCCAGCGCACAGAGCGCGTCGGCGAAGGGGTCAAGCAGGTTGTTGTCGAAGGCGCGCGAGGTAAGAGTCAGCGTATCGAGCTGCTGTTTTGTCGCAGCGATCAGCTCGTTGTTCAGATGCCCGAAGTTCAGCGCTGAGTATCCCGCCAGGGCGTCAAAGTAGGTCTTCCCGTTGACGTCGGTGACCCAGGAACCCTTCCCTTTCGCAAGCACGACGGACAAAGGGGCATAGTTCGGGGCTAAGTGTGATGAAGCCATCAGGTCCTCCTCGACGATCTTTCAGGTGAGTTTTTTATTCAGAATACTGTAGCACAAAAAAAGAGGAGGCGTAGGGGAAAACGGGCCGGCGCTCTGGCGCCGACCCGCTTTTCTGATGTCTGGTCGCCCTTACGCGCGTACGAGGGGCATGAGCATGCACCGCGGGCCGCCGCGGCCGCGGCTGATCTCAGATCCGGGCATCTCGAGGACGCGGACGCCGTGGCGACGCAGCTCCTCGTTGCTTTCAACGTTACGATCAAGACTGATCACGACGCCCGGAGAGAGCGCCAGCAGGTTGACCGCGTCGCTCCACTGCTCGCGCGCCGCCGCAGCCACGTCGCCGCCACCGGTCGGGATGAAGTCGACGCTGTCCTCGCGAAGCTCTCGCTTCAAGGTACCCCGTAAGTCACTGGTAGCTGTGAAGCGCAGACCCCGTGGCGCCTTCTCGTCCTTTTCCACCAGGTAGAGATTCATCTCGCCTGCATGATCGAGGATGGCGGGGTGGATGGCGAACTGGTTGACGTCGACCATCGTAAAGACGGTGTCCAGATGCATAAACGCACGCGACTCGGGGATCTCAAAGGCAAGTATCCGGCGGAAGTTATCCTGCTTATAAAAGAGGCTCTTCGCCAGGCTCTCGATGGCCGAAGCAGTCGTGCGCTGCGACACGCCGATGGCGATCACCTCGTCAGAAAGTATCGCCACATCGCCACCCTCGTTGTAGTAGGGCTCGTTGCGGTCGCGCCAGATCGGGATCTCATCGGCGGCAAAGCGCGGATGATGCGCGAGGATATATTTGAAAAAGAGCGGTTCGCGCTGGCGAGCTTCGCTGAACATGCGATTGAGCGAAACGCCGCCGCCGATGACCGTCGCGGGATCGCGCGTGAAGTAGAGGTTCACGAGCGGATCAAGATAGTAGGGGTAGCGGCGATCCATCAGATCCTGCAGACCCTTGGTCTCGTGCGACTCGATGTCCTTCTTGCGAATGCCCGTCATGACCGTCTCAACCAGCGCGCGATCATCCAGACTGAGCAGGTAGTCGCGCACCAGATTTTCGTAGCCGCCGACCGTCGTGCCGCTTTCTGAGAGCATCTCGTCGACGAAGCTCTCGCGCACCTCCGGATCGACCCCCAGCGCTTCGCACATCAGGTCGTCAAGAGAAAGCACCTCAACGCCGTTGTCACGGAGAAGCTTTACATAAAAGTCATGCTCTTCCTGCGCGCCGGGCAGGAAGGGAATGTCATCGAAAAGAAGCTGTTCAAGATAATCAGGGGTCAGGCTGTCGATCTCGGCGCCCGGGCGTTTCACCAGGGCAAGTTTGAGCGGCGCGATCTCGGAGAAGATGCTTATCTGAGGCGACATGATGATTTCTCCTATCTGTATATTCTGCCAACTGCCTTCGTTTGCAGCCAACACACAAATGAATAAATATAGCTATATTGTCCCCCAATACTGGTTAGGGGTCAAGAAACAGGTCGCGTCTGGCGACGTTCTACACACCGGTTCCATCAAAGGGGGGGATGAAGCTCTCGCTTACGGTGCCGCCCTCCTGCATGAAACTGTGCTTGACTCCCAGCGCAAGCGCCTCGTCAACCAGCCGGGCGTAATCCTCCTCACGCACCTGGGCGCTGAGTTCCGGATAGCGCTCGGCCGTACGGAGCATCGGCGTGTACTGGTTCATAAGGCTATAGCAGACCTCATTGCCGTAGCGCGCAAAGCTGCTGCGCAAGGTGGCGAGCGCGTCGGTAAGTCCGCCGGGAACCGGCAGCAGGAGCTGGCGCACGATGACGCCGGAGACAAGCAGCGAGTCTGCGACCGTGTAGGGGCCGACCTGTGCGACCGCCGCCGCAAGCGCCGCGGCAGCCACGGCGGGATAGTCGATCGCGCGACTGTAGCGCAAGGCGAGCTCCGCTGAAGTGTAGCGCAGATCGAAGAGGTAGCCGTCAACCAGCCCGTCGAGCCGGCGCAAGGTCCAGGGCAGCTCGTAGCCGCTCGTGTTCCAGATGACCGGGATGCGCAGATTGCCGGGTCGCACCAGACGCAGGGCGGCGGCGACCGCCGGCGCGTAGTGGGTCGCGGTCACGAGGTTGATGTTGTGCGCGCCGAGGTCCTGCAACTCGCAGAAGATCTCGGCCAGGCGCTCCACCGTGATGATCTTGCCCGCGTCGCCTGAGGAGATCTCATAGTTCTGACAGTAGACGCAGCGCAGCGGACAGTGCGAGAAGAAGACCGTGCCGCTCCCCCGCGTGCCGGACACAGGAGGCTCCTCCCAGAAGTGCAGCGCCGCGCGCGCTACCTGCAACTGGTCGCTGGCTCCGCACTTCCCACGCGCTCCGCCCGCGCGATCGGCCCCGCACTTGCGCGGACAGAGCTCACAGTAGGAGGAGTAGAGGTTCATGCGACCTCAGGTTTGGATCCCTGGCCCGCGCCGAAGTAGAGCTCGTACCACACGAGGAAGCTGTAGACCGTCCAGATCTTGCGGGAATTGTCCGCGCGATCGGCCAGGTGGTCGTCAAGCAGCCTGTCCAGCACCGCGCTC
>JGI20166J26741_11602140_pt1 | contig 11676 bp, 10 predicted proteins | sample TergutCu122P5_FD_26741 | JGI IMG/M metagenome (IMG submission 26741) | reverse complement strand
CCTTCATGTCGTCCAGGAGCGTCAGTATCTTCCCGCTGATGCCGTCCACGGGCTTGGATTTCTTGCGCAGCAGGTCGTCGTCATTTGTTCGGATGTAGCGCAGCGCCATGCGGATTCCCCTCTGTATTGGATAAATGTTTTCGATCTGAAAAGTGCATAAAAGCATATTTATCTCTGATTATCAGCATCGCGTTCCTCTGTTATGTAGACGGGGTGCGCCCCTATGGCCTCAAAACCCAGAATTTGCGCGATACGCGCGGAACCCGCGTTAGTTGTACCGCATCCCCAGTTGGGCGTCAGCCCGTTGTCCGCGCAGTATTTGACCATAGCGTAAGCCGTCGGAACGGCCAGGCCCTTCCCGCGGTGTTCCGGCGCCGTCTCTATGCCGACGTCGACCGTCCCGTTCCCGACCGCCGCCCCGAAGGAATGGCAGGCGATATCCTCCCCGCCGAGCATACAGTAGCCCTTCCCGGCCTTCAGAAACGCCTCGGGGGAATCCCAGAAAAACTTCGGGAGTATCCCTCCGCGCAGCCTGTCATATATCTCCCGGTCGATCTCCCGGAGGGCGTATCCCGCCGGAGCGGCAATATCCAAGGCTCTGAACGTCTTTTCATTGAAACGGAACATGTACCTTTCATAGACCTGAACGGACGGAACGGTTTTCGCGATGTCCGCGACGGCTTTCTTGCACTGCTCCCCGTTGACGTACAGCGCGAAACGCTTCCGGTTATGCTCAAAAGTCCCGCGGAAAAACTCGCCGAGCGTCCGGATAACGTCGCCGTTTTCGCAGGGCCCGGCTATGAAGGCGTCGCCGCAGAAGTGCCAGAAAAGCGCGGTTTCGGGAGCGTTTATATCGTCGACAAACACTCTGCCGAGCCGCGGGTTTTCGACGATAGAGTACGCCCAGAGATTGTCGCATTTTATCAGCGGAATGAGGCCCTTTACCGTTGAATACCGCGAAGCGTCGAGCTCTGTCATGCCGTTTTTCCCTCCGGGATACTGTCCGGGCGAATGCCGCCTCGGTAATTACTATATGCCGTTTAACATCCTCACTCCTGAAACTCCGGATCCATGGTCATATACACGTCCAGCCCCTCCATGTCCGCCTTCGCCTTTTCCCTCATCTTCCCCACGCAATACTCAGCGAACGCCAGCAGCCTGGCCTCGTCCTTTGCCTTGACCAGAATCTTCCACCGGTATTTCCTCTTTATCCTCGACACTATCGCCGGAGCGGGGCCGAGCATCTCGAACATGCCCTTGCGGTTGCAGTATATCATGATCTCCAGCAGCTTGTGCAGCGCCAATATTACGCGCTTCTCGTTCTCCCCCGTGAACATCACGCTGAACACGTGGGTGAACGGGGGGTAGTCCATCTGCCGCCGAAGGACGATCTCGTGCTCGTAAAAGCCCCTGTAGTCCTGCTCTTTGGCGTAACGTATCGCGTAGTGCTCCGGGTTGTAGGTCTGGATATACACCTCCCCCGGCGCGGAGGCCCGGCCGGCCCGGCCGGCCACCTGCGTCAGAAGCTGGAACGTCGTCTCGCCGGAGCGGAAGTCTCCCGTGTGCAAGGACAGGTCTGCCGCGAGGACCCCGACCAGTGTCACCTTCGGAAAATCCAGCCCCTTGGCGATCATCTGCGTGCCCAGAAGCACCTGCGCCTTCTGTTCCCGGAAAGCGCGCAGAAGCGCCTCGTGGCTTCCCTTGCCCGAGGTGGTGTCGGTGTCCATGCGTATGACGCCGACGCCGGGGAAGAGCTTCCGGAGCTCCTCCTCCACCTTCTGAGTTCCGACGCCGAAATACCTGATGAACCTGGAGCCGCAGGCCGGGCAGAGGCTGGGGTTTTCGGCCCTCTTGCCGCAGTAGTGGCAGACAAGCAGGTCGTCGTGTATATGATATGTATAGTTGACGCTGCAATTCTCGCAGCGGAGCACGTTCCCGCATCTCCGGCAGGACACGAACGTCGAGTGCCCCCGCCTGTTCAGGAAGAGTATGCTCTGCTCGCCCTTTCGGATGCTCTCTCCCAGGGCTTCGGCAAACGCCCGGCTGAACAGCGACATATTGCCCTCCGCCATCTCGAGCCGCATGTCTACGACGGTGATCCTCGGAAACATGCCGTTTATCCGTTCGGTCATCGTCAGAAGGTCAAATTCGCCCGTCTCAGTCCTCCGAAAGCTCTCGACGGACGGCGTGGCGGAGCCGAACACGGCCAGCGCCCCGGTCTGTTCGGCGCGCTTGATCGCGACCTCCTTGGCGGAATACTTCGGCGCCGTCTCCGATTTGTAGACGCTCTCGTGCTCCTCGTCCACGATAATGCAGCCCAGGTTCTCGAACGGCGCGAACACGGCCGACCTCGGGCCGATCATCACGGAGACCTCGCCGTCGCGGGCCTTTTTCCACTGGCCGTAGCGTTCTAGCGGCGTCAGGCGCGAATGCGTGACCGCCACGCTGTCCCCGAGCCTTCGGATGAAGGCCTCCACGGTCTGCGGGGTCAGGGAGATCTCCGGAACGAGCATGATCGCCTGTTTCCCGGCCGCCACGGCATCCTCGATGACGCGGAGGTAGACCTCCGTCTTGCCGCTGCCGGTCACGCCGCAAATCAGGGTTGGCTTCGGATTTTTCCCGCGCAGCCCGGCGCACAGGACCGCGGCCGCGTTTTCCTGCTCGCGGGTCAGGACTGGCCTTTCCGGCGTTTTGTCATATGTCCGCGCGCCGCTTAACGGGCCGTCGGGGAGGGATTTTTCGTATATGCGGATCAGATTTTTCTTTTCCAGCGTCTTAAGGGGCGAATCGGAGATATTCAGGGCCGCTTTCAGCCCGGCCGCCGGAGCCTCGCCTTGGAGAAGAGCCTGCATCACAAGGGTCTGGGCCGCGCCAAGCCCGCGAGGGTCGCTCAAAAACGCGGCCGTCTCCGGGTTTTCCGCGTTCAGGCAGGCGTATCTGACGGTTTTGGCCAGATCGCCCTCCTCCCGCTCCTTTACCCCGGCGGGCAGTACGCACCGGAGGCAGTTCGCCAAGGTCGTATAATACTTCTCCTTCATCCAAAACGCCAGCTCCAGCGTTTTTTCACCGAGAGCCGGCCTGTCGTCCAAAATCCGCTCTATTTGCTTGATTTTAGCCTGGTCGAGAGCGGTCGCGTCGGACAAGCCGATCACGTAAGCCTCGCGCCGCCTGTTCCCCGCGCCGAAAGGCACCAGCACGCGCATCCCGCGCCGGATTCTATCGCGGAGTTCCGGCGGCACGGCGTAACTGAACGTCCTGTCGGTCTCTTTGGCGGAGATGGAAAGTATCACCTCGGCATAGCAAAAACTACTCCTCATCTTCAAAATCGTCGAAGTCCTCCGGGTAGTCGTCGTCGAGCGGGACATCCTCATAGACCTCGTCCAGGGCTATGCTTTCCTCGTCGTCGATGTGATCGTCCTCGTCCGCGTAGTCCTCGTCCCTGTAGTCGTCCTCCTCGTCCTCATCGGCGTCAAGGTCGAGATCGAGGTCGTCGGCGCCGGAAATTTTGTCCGGCTCGTACTTGTCCTTGAAGTCCTCCCTGAGGTCGTCCTTTGAGACGGCGGAAAAGCCCTTGTAATACTGCTGAGTGGCCCGCTCGGCGTAGATATCGGCGTCTTCCTTCTCGAGCTTGATCCTCAGTTTGCCCCCGGCCAGCTCCTTCACCGCGGTCGAGACGGCCCGGTCCGTCGGGACGCTCACGACAGAGCCAGCGCCCTCGATTATCTGCCTCGCGCGCTTCGCCACGGCCAGGACGATGGTGTACCTGCTTGTGATCTCGCTGTCCGCGCTTTTGTCATTGTTCACAATGTCGATCAGTTCCGAATAAGACGGCCTCAACACGGCGCGTCGCCTCCTTACTGGATGCTGGATACTAGATACTGGAAACTAGAAACTGGAAACTGGAAACTGGAAACTGGAAACTGGAAACTGGTATAAACAGTTGCCTTTCCATTATAGCCTTGTTTTGTAGGGCTAATCCTCCTGAGATTCCGGGGACTGCTCTTCCTTGTCCTTGTATATGCGCCCGGCTACCGTTTCGGGATGGACGGAGGAGAGGATCACGTGGCCGCTGTCCATGATTATAACGGTGCGGGTGCGTCTGCCGTAGGTGGCGTCTATCAGCATCCCGCGCTCGCGGGCGTCCTGTATGTTGCGCTTGATCGGCGCTGACTCGCTGCTGACCATGGCGATGATCCTGTTGGACATCACGATGTTCCCGAATCCGATGTTGATTAGCTTTACCGTCTGCGTATGACCACCCCCGGATAGGCGCGCGGTCGGAGCGGATTGTCCGGCCGCGCGGTACGATGGTGTATTGTATCATATCCGCCCGCCGGGTTTCAATAATTACGTAAAATTATTCAGGCGAACGCTAAAATAAATGATGTTTTCAAACGGAAAGTAGTATAATAGAGGAATAATACGAATCTCAGATTAATACTTCACAGGCGGAGCCGAAACGCCGAACGTTTCAACGGCGTTTTCGGCGACAGACTGTGAAGATTTTAATCGAGATTCGTATAACAGGCCGGCGGCGGCGCGGCCAACCTTATAGCCGTCGTTCTGAGAAAACCAAACAGAGAAAGGACTGCGGAAAATGCCTATTTTGGAAACAACGGACCTCACGAAGAGGTTCGGCAGGCTCACGGCGCTCGACAAAGTCTCGATCAGCGTGAACCAAGGCGAGATCTACGGATTCATCGGCCCGAACGGCGCGGGGAAGACCACGACGATCCGGACCCTCCTCGGCATACTCCAGGCGACGGAGGGCGGCGCGTCCGTTTTCGGCAAGGACGCCTGGAAGAACGCCGTGGAGATTCACACGCGCGTGGCCTTCGTGCCCGGCGACGTGAACCTCTGGTCGAACCTGACCGGCGGCGAAGTCATCGACTTTTTCGTGAGCCTGCGCAAAAAGCACGACAAGGCCCGCAGGGCGAGCCTGATCAAGATGTTTGACCTGGACCCGTCGAAGAAGTGCCGGACGTATTCGAAGGGCAACCGGCAGAAAGTCGCTTTGGTGGCCGCTTTCGCCTCCGACGCCGACCTGTACATCCTCGACGAGCCGACCTCCGGCCTGGACCCGCTGATGGAGCAGGTCTTTCAGGAGTGCGTCGGGGAGGTGAAAAAGGCCGGCAAGAGCGTTTTCCTGTCCAGCCACATCCTCTCCGAGGTCGAAAAGCTCTGCGACAGGGTCAGCATCATCCGGGAAGGGCGCATCGTGGAAACGGGCACGCTGAGCGAGCTTAGGCACCTGACGCGCGTTTCGATGAACATAGCCACCAAAACGCCCGTGGAGGGCCTGGCGCAGATGGCCGGCGTCCACGGCGTCACGGAGAACAAAGGCGTCGTGTCGTTTACGGTGGACTCTTCGGAGCTCGGCGCGGTCGTGGAGCGCGTCTCGAAATACGGGGTCACGAAGCTCGAGAGTATGCCCCCGACGCTGGAGGATCTGTTCATGCGGCACTATAACCTCGACGCGAACGGCGGCGCGGCGGCGAACGGGGGAAATCGGCGATGAAAACGGAATTCTGCAACACCTCGCGTCTGACCGGGTTCATATTCCGGCGCGAACGCGTCGTCAGCATCGCCTGGATCGTGATTTTGGCCTTTTTCTGCCTGGTCGTCCCGATCGCGTTCGAGAATCTTTATCCCAGCACGGCGGACCTTACCGGCCTCCTGGACATGCTGAAAAGCCCGACCATGGCGATGATGATGGGGCCGATCTACACCACCGGCGCCGGGATCAACATAGGCCAGCTTAACGCCGCGATGATGATACTCTACTCCGCCACGGCGGCGGCCATTATGAACATCTTCCTCGTCGTCAGGCATTCCCGCCGGGACGAGGAGCGCGGCCGTCTGGAGGTCGTGCGGTCGCTTCCGGTCGGCAGGCTCTCCAACCTCGGCTCTGTGCTGATCGTGGCTTTGGCCGTCAACCTCGTTCTCGCGCTCGTCCTGGGCCTCGGCCTGGGCGCGCTCGGCGTGGACGGAATAACTCTCCTGGACGGCCTGACATACGGCTTCGCCGTCGGCGTTTGCGGGCTTTTCTTCGCCGCGGCCGCGGCGCTTATCGCGCAGATATTCGCGAGTTCCAAAAGCGCCATAGGCGTGTCGTTCATCGTGCTGGGCGTGGCGTTCATAATGCGCGCCTACGGCGACGTGAGCAGCGAAACCGTTTCCCGCGTCTCCCCGCTGGGGCTGGTGCTTCGCGTTCAGGCCAGCGCCGGGGACTACTGGTGGCCTATCGTCGCTCTGTTCATAGTCTCGGCGGCCGTCGCGGCCGTCGCGCTGTACCTCAACTCGCTTCGGGACGTAGATCAGGGATTCATCGCCGCCAGGCCGGGAAAGAAGACCGGACGCATACGCACGCCGCTGGGCCTGGCCCTCAGGCTGGAACGGGGGACGCTCATCGGCTGGGCGATCGGCATGTTCGCCATAGGCGCGGCCTACGGTTCCGTCCTGGGAGACCTGGGGGCATTTCTGAACGCCAGCGACATAATCAAGCAGATGTTCGCCTCCAACGCCGCCATGGAGCTCGCGCCCCAGTTCACCGCCAAAATACTGTCTATGTACGCCATTGTTTCCGCGATACCGTCTTTGATCATCCTAAACAAGCTCCGAAGCGAAGAAATCCGCGGCAGGGCGGAGCAGATACTCGCGCGGCCCGTCTCGCGTTACCGGCTGCTGGCGGCGTTCCTCGGGATCGCGGCCGTGACCGGCGTGGCCATGCTCTTTGTGGTGGCGCTCGGCTACTACGCGGCGGGCTACAGCGTCGCGCCGCAGCTTGCCGATCTGGCCCTGACCCTGAGGTCGTCGCTGATATACATCCCGGCCGTGCTCTGCACGTGCGCCCTGGCGGCGTTTCTGCTGGGTTTCTTCCCGAGGGCTCAGATAATAAACTGGATATACCTGTTCGTGTCGTTCGTGGTCGTCTATCTGGGCGACATACTGAAAATGCCCGTATGGCTCAAACGGCTCACCCTATACGGAAACATCCCGCGCATACCGATCGAGGACGTCCGGGTGTGGATAATGATCGTGATGATCGCCGCCGCGGCGGTTCTGGCGGCGGCCGGGTTCAAGGGATTCAGGGAAAGGGATTTGGGGGCCTGATACCGATCCGGTATAATCAGCTTCTCCTGTCCTTTATCAGCGGGTAGGAACTGACCTCGATGCGCACAAGCGCGCGGCGAAGCGCCAGTTCCGCCCGCTGTATGTCCACGCCGTCCTCCGCCTTCTGGAGCCGCCGCTCCGCGCGAAGCTTGGCGGCCTCCGCCCTGGAGGCGTCGATCTCGTCCGCCCATTCCGCCGCGTCCGAGAGCACGGTCACTGTGTCGGACAGTATTTCGACAAACCCGCCCAGGACGGCCATGGGCTTCATCTCGCCCCCGCCGCCGAACGCGCGGAGCGCGCCGTAACCCAGCGCCGCGACCCTGTTCTCGCAGCCGGGCAAAACGCCCATGTCGCCCTCCGTCCCGCGGACGACGACCATGTCCACATCCTCGTCGAAAAGCCGCTTGGAGGGGGTTATCACTTTCAGCCGGACCGTTTTCGACATAGGGACGCCCCTTAGATATTTTTTATTTGTTCACTGTTATCTTTTCTCTCGGAACGCCGCCTGCCGGCGTTCCGCCACCTCGTCTATCGTCCCCGCGTTCAGAAAATATCCCTCCGGAACCTCGTCATACTTACCTTCGAGGATTTCATGGAACCCCCGGACGGTTTCGGCCACAGGCACGTATTTGCCGGGGATCCCCGTGAATTTCTCCGCCACGAAAAACGGCTGGGACAGGAACCTCTGTATCTTACGGGCGCGGCCGACGATCAGCTTGTCGTTCTCCGAGAGCTCGTCCATGCCCAGAATCGCGATGATGTCCTGGAGCTCCTTGTATCTCTGCAAAATGCTCTGCACGTCACGCGCGGTCTGATAATGCGTCTCGCCGACGACGCCCGCGTCGAGTATGCGGGAGTTGGATTCGAGCGGGTCGATAGCCGGGTAGATGCCCTGCTCCACGATGGCCCTGGAGAGCGCCGTCGTGGCGTCCAGGTGGGCGAAGGTCGTGGCGGGGGCCGGGTCGGTGTAGTCGTCCGCCGGCACGAAGACCGCCTGGACGGAAGTTATGGAGCCGTTTTTCGTGGAGGTTATGCGCTCCTGGAGCGCGCCCATCTCTGTGGCCAGAGTCGGCTGGTAGCCGACAGCGCTGGGCATGCGCCCGAGCAGCGCAGACACCTCCGAGCCCGCCTGCACGAACCTGAATATGTTGTCCACGAACAGCAGCACATCCTGGCGCGCCACGTCGCGGAAATACTCCGCCACGGTAAGCCCCGTCAGGGCTATGCGCATACGCGCGCCCGGGGGCTCGTTCATCTGCCCGAAGACGAGGGCCGTCTTGGAGATGACGCCCGAGTTCGTCATATCGTGGTAGAGGTCGTTCCCCTCGCGGGTCCGCTCCCCTACCCCCGCGAACACGGAGTAGCCGCCGTGCTCCGTGGCTATGTTGCGGATTAGTTCCATAATGAGGACTGTCTTGCCGACGCCCGCGCCGCCGAAAAGCCCGATTTTCCCGCCCTTCGCGTAGGGACAGAGCAGGTCTATGGCCTTAATGCCCGTTTCAAGTATTTCCGTGGCGGCCGTCAGTTCCGAAAAGGCCGGCGCGGGACGGTGGATCGGCCACCTCAGGGCGTCCGGCGCCTGTTTGGCGTCGATAGGCTCGCCGAGAACGTTAAGCATATGCCCAAGGGTCTCCTCGCCGACGGGCACAGTTATCGGCGAACCCGTGTCCGCGGCCTCCATGCCGCGCACGAGGCCGTCCGTGGAGCTCATTGCTATGCAGCGCACGAGGTCGTCGCCCAGATGCTGGGCGACTTCGGCCACGAGGACGCCGCCGTCCGGCTTTCTGACCTTCACGGCGCTGTAGAGGTTCGGGAGGCCGCCCGTGAAACGTATGTCGAGCACCGCGCCGATGATTTGAACGATTTTGCCCGGATTGTCAGCTTTGTTGTCCAATTCAGTCATCCTTTTCGCCGTGTCTGCAGCGCCGGAAATTGCGAAACAAAGATTTGGAACGCGGATTTTGCGGATTAATACGAATTAACGCGGATTAACGCGTATAAAAGAAAGCGTATTATCATAGACAATGACCCTCGGGCCGCCGGGGTCGGCTGCCCCTACAGCGCGTTCGCCCCGCCGACGATCTCGTTTATTTCCTGGGTTATAGCGCCCTGGCGCGCCCTGTTATACTCAAGCGTCAGGGCGGCAATCAGTTTCCTTGAGTTCTTCGTGGCGGCGTCCATGCCCGTCATGCGCGCGCCCTGTTCGCAGGCGGAGGCCTCGGCCATGGCGCCGTATATCACCGTGTTGACGTATTTCGGTATCAGCAGCGCCAGGAGTTCTTCCGGGTTGGGCTCATAATTCATTAGAGCCTGGGGCCGCGTTTCGCCCCCGCCGTCCGGCTCCACCGGCAGGAGCTTTATCGCCCTGGGGACGTGGCTGACGACGGATTTGAACTCCGTATAGACCAGGTATATCTCGTCCATCTCGCCGCTCTCGAAGCTGTCCGTCAGCAGATGGCCGATCTCCGCGGCGTCCTCGTAAAAGGGCGTCTCGGAGATGCCCTGAAAAGTCCTGACGATGTTCTTTCTGCGCCGCCGGAAATAGTCGCGGGACTTGGACCCCACGGTGACGATGCTCTCGCTTTCGCCGGATTTCTCATTGATAAGCCTTCCGGCGAGCTTGCAGACGTTGACGTTGTAACCTCCGCAGAGCCCCCTGTCCGCCGCTATGACGACAAACCCGGAGGTCCTGACCGGCCTGCCCCTGAGGAACGGGCTTTCCGCGCCGGAGAGCGCCGCGAGGCTCTCTATCACGCGCCTGGTTTCCTGATAAAAGGGGCGCGCGCTTTCGAGCTTTTGCCTCGCGCGCTGGAGCTTCGAGGCGGCGACAAGGTTCATCGCCCGGGTGATCTGCTGCGTGCCGCCGACGCTTTTGATCCTGCGGCGTATGGCGCGTGTCGAGGCCATGTGTTCACCTCAAATCCTTACTTCCTTCATGAAGTTTTCTATGGCCTCTTTCAGCCTTCGCTCCAGATCCTCGGACAAATCCCCCGTTTCCCTGATCTCCGCCGGGATCTCGGGGTGGCGGCTGTCGATCCAGGCGAGAAACTCCCGCTCGAAGTCCAGCGCCTTCTCGACATTTATGTCCCGAAGATATTTGTGCGTGACCGCATACAGGACCATCACCTGGCTCTCCGCCGGAAGCGGCCTGTACTGGGGCTGCTTCAGTATCTCCACGATGCGTTCGCCCTGCCTTAGCCTGTTCAGCGTGTCCTTATCGAGATCGGAGCCGAACTGGGCGAACGCCGCCAGCTCGCGGTACTGGGCCAGCTCCGTGCGTATCGGCCCGGCGATCTTCTTCATGGCCTTGATCTGGGCCGAACCGCCGACGCGGGAGACCGACAGCCCGGGGTTTATGGCCGGGCGGATACCGGCGTTGAAAAGCTCCGTCTCCAGGTATATCTGCCCGTCGGTGATGGAGATGACGTTCGTCGGGATGTAGGCGGAGATGTCGCCCGCCTGGGTCTCGATCATCGGCAAAGCGGTTATAGAGCCGCCGCCGTACTCGTCCGTCAGCCTGGCCGAGCGCTCCAGAAGCCTGGAGTGCAGATAGAACACGTCGCCGGGATACGCCTCCCGGCCGGGCGGCCTGCGGAGCAGGAGGCTCATGGCGCGGTAGGCTATGGCGTGCTTGGACAGGTCGTCGTAGATGATCAGCACGTCTTTGCCGCGCTCCATCCACTCCTCCGCTATCGCGCAGCCGCTGAACGGGACTATATACTGCATCGGCGAGGGCTCCGACGCCCCGGCCGCTATGACCGTCGTGTAGTCCATCGCGCCGTGGTCCTCCAGAACCTTGACGAGGCGCGCCACGGTGGACATTTTCTGCCCGATCGCCACGTAGACGCAGAGCACTCCCGTGTTCTTCTGGTTCAGTATGGCGTCAACGCCTATGGCCGTCTTTCCGGTTTGCCGGTCGCCGATTATAAGCTCGCGCTGGCCGCGTCCTATGGGGACCATCGCGTCTATGGACTTTATTCCGGTCTGGAGCGGGACGTTGACTTCCTTCCTGGTGATGACGCCCGGCGCGACGCGCTCTATCGGGCGAAAGGCGGAGGCGTTGACCGGGCCCTTCCGGTCGATCGGCTCTCCTAGGGCGTTCACGACCCGCCCCGTCATGCAGTCGCCGACGGGCACCTGGGCCACGCGGCCGGTCAGCCGCACGGAGTCGCCTTCCCTGACGCTTTCGTCCGACCCCAATAGCACCGCGCCTATGTTGTCCTCCTCCAGGTTCAGGGCCATGCCGGTCACGCCGCTTTGGAATTCCAGAAGCTCGCCGCTCATGGCCCCGCCGAGGCCGTAGACGCGGGCGATGCCGTCGCCGACCTGGACTACGGAGCCTTCCTCCGCGACGGACAGCCGCGGGGCATAGGAGCTTATCTCCCGCTTTATAACGGAAGCGATCTCTTCGGGCCGAAGCAACATCGCGAACTTCCTTTCAGGATTTTCAATTGTTGGCGGTCAGGAACTGTCCAGAAATAAACTGATCAAATATTTTTTTGAAACGCCGTAGAAGCGTTCGTCGTTTCAAAAAAATGTGCATGTTATTTCTGGACAGTTCCT
>JGI20166J26741_11602029_pt1 | contig 11676 bp, 7 predicted proteins | sample TergutCu122P5_FD_26741 | JGI IMG/M metagenome (IMG submission 26741) | reverse complement strand
GTCTTCACCCGTTACGACAAACTCGAGGTCATGTTTGCCTCCTTCGTCTCCTTCGCTATGATTTGTGAAACTTTAAGAGAATTGTGTCAACACAACCTAGAATCCAAGTAAGGCGTTACCGACCAAAATTGACCTCAATTTCACGGCACGAAACCGCCAAAACCATAAACTCAAAGTCTTCCACGTATAGAAGACTTAAAACCTCCAAGTTCAATAACATGCCGAGCACATTCCCGAAGATATTCCTTCGTGAAAATCCCCTATGCCATGCTGGGATTAGGGAGAAAATACCATGCTGATGTCAAACAGTATTATCAATCGGACACTGTTCATATTCTGTTGACGCATAAGTTTCATCATTTTGACCAAAACAACATTGACAAGAAACACTCCCTATATAATATTGAGAGAGATGTTCAATGGAATTGACAAACGCAATATTATTTGTAAGCGCAACGGCAGGTTGCTTCGCGCAGTACAAATTACTTGACACGCTATGAGGATAAGGCGTGGCGATCTCTGGTAATGAGTTAGCGAAAAAAGCAGATGCCTCCCGGAATTTGGCGAACTCCGGGGGGCAACGGGGGAGGTTGTTGGTTTGGGGTTTGTTATAGAAATGCACAAAGCCCGGCGAAACCAAAAGGTAACGCCGGGCTTTGATTGTCAGCCGGTAGAGTCTATCTGCCGGATTCGTGAACAAGTTTGAGCAGGGCTTTTGCGTCCTTCTCGATCTGCCGATTCGTCAACCCTTGCGAAGCGGCCAGCACAATCTGCGACCGCTCCTTCAACGAGTCACCTCACGTCTTTGACAGAACGATCTTGTGTAAAATCGCCGTTTCCAGAGAATCAAATGCCACCAATGCCGCATGCATCCTTGCCCACAAAATCTCAGAAAAACAGGAAAATAAGCAAATAACCAAGCACCTTTTTACTATCTTGTCCAAAATTATCGAATGGCAATTTGATAACTTTGGACTAGCCGGCTTCAGTCCGTTGATCTGGCTCTTTTTCTTCCCCGTGGTCGATCAGTTTTTCATCGTCAACCGGTCGCGTGTTGATTTTTTCCGGTTTTTCAGCGGATTTTTCCTTGTCTTTTTCGAACATGGTCATCGGATTCATTCGTTGCATGAACGATTTCTTCTTCGGCGCTGCAATGGTTTTTCCTTCTTCATCGTCTTCTTCGCCGGATTGATAAGTCCGCTCTTTTTCCTGTGCCAACGCATCAATCACGAACGGACACGGCAATGCTTTCCGACCGTTCTTGTCCGGAGTGTCCGCATCCCTGAGAAAATCAAGCATGTCCTGATAAGAGCCGCCAAGTTCGGCGATGGCCCGCAAAATTACGTCCAGCGAATTGGGGAGCGACCGTGTTTCCGGCAGACGTCCGGGGTTGATTCGCACGACACGGGCTTCAGTCGGCGATGTCAATTCGACGACGATCATCGGGCCGGCGTTTCCGACAAACGGCCCGTTCAAAATGATATTCGACGAGAACAGCACGATTTCGGCGCGACGTGTTTTTGAAGCATGAACCATCGGCGCGCTGTTCAGGTTCAGTACGTGGTAACCGACTTTGTCCTTGCCGATCAACTCGCCCCGAATCACGGGATTTTGCGAATCACGTTTCCATAACGTCTGGAAGGCTCCGTAACGCAAATCCGGGTCTTTTTCGTCGAGCAGCAAAACGAGATTTTTGGCCGCTTCCTGCTCGTTTCCCATCACGCCGAGTGCCATCAATGCCTGCTGTTGTTTCGGTTTGTCGGTTTTCGCGATTTCGGTGAGGATGTCTCCGATCCCCGATTTTCCCAAAAAGGCAAGCGATTCGGCACTACAAAACCGAACATCGGCATTGTGACTTTTCAAGCCTTCGTACAGGACATCGGCCCCCGCTTTGGACGGCATTGCTTCCAGTTGCAACGCGGCGAACGACGCCGTTTCAGGGACGAGCAACTGTTGTTTCAGGATTTCCATCCGTTTGGCGCGTTCCGTTTCATTTTCAAAACAGCGGATCGAAAGAATCACCGCCAGATAACGTCTTGACGCATTGTGATAATCCGGATGCATCTTGACTTCAATCAACGAATAATTTTTCGCCTGGGCGACCCCTTTGGCCTCGCCGGGAATCTTGAACCGACGGTTGATTCGGCTTTCCAGTTCCTGGGCAACCGACGCGGAACGGTTCTTTTCGTCAACGACAAGCGTAAAATGCCGATCCCGGTTACTGACGGCTCTTCCAAGAATCACCCCTTGCTTTTCGGCATCCGGATTCGCTTTGCGGTCAACGGTCGGGTCGATCAAAACGGGCCCTTCAATGAACGACCAGGGAGTGCCGGTATGAATCCGGCCGTTTTGTTCGAATCCCATCTCCGCAAGCGCGACGGGATAAAGAATCCCCCCGCGCATGCTCTTGGCTTCGCTCCCTTTCGGAAAAATCAGGTCGACGTCGAAGGTCTCCCCTTTTCGGATTCCCGGACGGATGTTCGCCCGCACTTGCACGATCGCCGTGTCGGAACTGTCAATCAGTTTGTCAACGTTCATGATCCGGTTTCGCAAGAGATCGTTTTTGACTTGGGCACGAATGTTCGTGTCCGGTTCCGCACAGCCGTTATCGCCAAGTCCGTAAAGCAACCCGAAACCATCGACGATGATCGGATTTTGTCCGCTGACGCCGGGGGAGGCGTATTCCCCCAAAAGACGATTTTTCGGAGTCACGGGCAATCCGTCCGTCAATTTTTTGGACTTTTTTTGAGTGAACGGATTGCATCCCAATGTCAGGGAAATCGCAATCGCCGTCACCAGGGTCGGTAAAAGAACGTATTTTTTCATGCTTTGCCGCGATTGTATCTTGAGCAATAATCAAATTTTCTTTGAGAAACGTCGAAGTGTACGAAAAGCAACAACGCGAATCAAGGGCAAACGAATCAAAAAAACGTTTTTCGGTTGAAATTATCTTAAATTATGTGAATGGCAGCCGGGATCGCAACGAAGTGAAACGACCGGATCATCCGGCATTCGATCCGGTCACTACGCTCCGTTCCCGGCCGCCATTCGCAAAAACAGGGGGAAACTTGATTGACGCCACAAAAAAATCGAATATGATGGAATTTTCCATGTTTTTTCAATCGGGATATTTTCGCTGAAGCAACAATCATGTCGGAAACGTTCAAAATACGGATCGCCCTTTGCACGACGGAATTGCGGGTCGGCGGCGCGGAACGTGTTTTAGTCGAATTGGCGACACGGCTCGACCGGAATCGTTTTGAGCCGTTCGTTTGCAGCATGAAACCACGGCCGGATGACGACACGCACTCCTTTGTCCCAAAACTGGAACAGGCCGGAATTCCGCTTTTTTTTTGTGATTTTTCATCGCCCGCTTCTTTGATTGCCAGGCTCTGGCGATTGCGAATGATTTTCAAAAAACAACAACCGCATCTCTGTCAATCGTTTTTGTTTCATGCAAACGTGTTGGGAAGAATCGCCGCCCGCTTGGCGTCGGTTCCGCACGTTCTGTCGGGAATTCGCGTGGCCGAGCGGGAAAAACGCCGGCACCTTTTCCTGGATTGCTGGACGCAACATCTTGTCGAAAAATATGTTTGCGTCAGCAAGGCCGTTGCCGGATTTACTGTGGAACACGGGCGAATTCCGCGAGAGAAAATCGTGATCATTCCAAACGGCATCGACACTACCGGCGATCCGCCGGTAAAACCGGTCGATTGGACGCAAAACGGTTGTTCTCCTGATACGCGAAAAATTCTTGTCGTCGGACGTTTGCACCCTCAAAAAGGGATCGATTGGCTGTTGCAAACGACCCCGCTTTGGCTCGAAAACTTCCCAAATCGTGAGTTGCTGATCATAGGGGAAGGGCCGGAGCGTCAACACTTGATCTCAAAAATCGAACAATTTTCTTTTCGAGAAAGAATTCACTTTTTGGGATATCGGCGGGATGTGCCGGATTTGCTTGCGGCGTCAAATTTACTGGTTCTTCCGTCACGATGGGAAGGAATGCCGAATATTTTGATGCAGGCAATGGCGGCGGGATTGCCGGTTGTTGCGACCAAAGTTGAAGGGATCGACGAACTGCTTTTGCAACATGAGGATAAAGAGGCGGCTTCGGCGCAAACTTGTGATTTTGGCGATTCGGAGCGTTTGGCAGGCCGAATCAACGCCATTTTGGAAAATGCGGAATTTACGCAAAAACTCGGATTTGAAAACAAGGCAAGAATTCGAACGCATTTCACCATGTCAAAAATGGTGGAGGCGTATGAGACCCTTTGGCAGCAAATCACTCATCCAGAACGTCGAGACGGAGTGAACGCCCAAGCACCACAAGCTCGTTGAGAAGTTCGGCAATCCCTTCGACCGAACGGAGCGACTCCTGAGCCATCTGCTTTTCAAAATAAGAGGGAACAGCCCCTTTCAGCACGACCCGCCCTTGAGCTGCTTCGTATTTCAAATCGGAGGTATGCAAGTAAGGGTTTTTGGCAAGGGCGGTCGCGATGTGTTGGCTCAGAACGGAATCCATGTTGCTTCTCAATTAATATTCAGGTTTAGATGATTGATGGTCGGACGACTTTTTGTGACGACAAATGATACAATTGTCAGCGGTTTTACGGCTCATCCTCTCTCCGGAGTCACATAACAATAGCACACGATTGATATGCCGCTTCAGAAATAGTGTGTTTTTGGTCAGTTTTTCCTTTCGGCGCATACAATTATTGTTCGTATATCATTTTGGCCTGTGTTGAATTGATTCCGACGTTCGGGTACAATCAAAAGGGTCGGGATTATTGTTTTTTTGTGGCACAATAGATCACATATTTGAGGAGATAAAAAATGAATCGCCGTGAGTTTTTCAAGAGCAGTGCAGTGGTCGGTTCGGCTTTGGCCGCGTCATCGGTATTAACGAGTGGGGCATCGGCGGCGGAAACATTTCCCGGCGACCGGCGGGCGAAAGCCAAACTTCGGTTTTGTTGCAGCCCCGGACTCGTACCAGGCGGCAATGACGAAGAAAGACTCAAATGGATGAAAGCCAACGGTTTCGAGGCCGTCGAAATCGGTGATCCCGGAAATATGGAATCCGCCAAAAACTGGAAAAAGAAAGCGGACGATGCCGGACTGCAAATTGCCTCGATCTATTTTGGCGGTGCGGAACACCCGCTCATGAGTGAAGACCCCGCCGTTCGTCAGCGAGGGCTCGATGAAAGCAAAGAGAAAATGGAGATTGCGGCAGCCATGGATTGCCCTGTCCTTGTTTACGTACCTGTCCGCGGGAGTCAGCCGGAAAGCGTCCGCAATTTGCCGGAAAGTGTCCTTTGGCAACGAGTCGTCGGCGTTTTGAAAGAACTCGGTCCTATGGCGACGGCACTGAAAACGAATGTCATTTTGGAACCGTTGCGTCGCGGCGAAGCATGGTTTATGCGTCAGGTGAGCCAAGCCACCCGCCTTGCCCAGGAGGCCGGCGTTCCCGGCATCTACGTGTTGGGCGACACCTACCATATGTATGCGGAAGAGGCAAACAGCATGGCGGCCTTCATTGCCGGCGGCGATTACGTCAAACACGTCCATCTCGGCAGCGGACAAGGCCGGGTGTTGCCCACCGCGGAAAACCATTCGGCACCGGGACATACGCATACCGAAGCGTTCCGCGGTTTGAAATACATCGGATATACCGGCGTGGTCAGTTTTGAATGCGGTATCGGCGGAAGCGGAGACCGGGCGGTCGAAGTGCCCAAATGCCTCGACTATCTCCGTAAGTGCTGGGAAGAAGCGTGATTTAGTGGCTGGTTAATCAGAGCACAAAGCGTCAGCGAGTGCCCAGGTAGGAGGGGCACGCCATGACCGCCGCAAGAAATAGCATCCCGGAATGTAAGTGACGGGGTAAAAACCCCCGCGCTTACGCTTGGGGCTGCTATTTTTTGAACAACTTGTTTTTGCGCGACTCTTAAAACGGCTTCCGCATTTTCACAATGGCAACGCGAAATCAAGGATTGTGATGTCATAAAGTGAAAATATATTGCAGGTAACAAGCTGACGGGGTATTTGCAAAAAACGAAAATTTCCTATCATTAGAGGAGTCAGCCTTCATGTACCTCAGGAACCTCCGCCATGGGTGCCAGTGTTCGTCAACAAGCGATTGAAGCGATCAGCACGAGCGATCCGATTCACAGCGAAGCCATCAATTTTCGCCGTGAATCGATCGGCGATGTTTTTGCAAGGCATGTGTTCCATGAAGGGGTGCAACAGGAACGTCTTCCCGCCGAGGTTTTCCGGTCGCTCCGCGAAACGGCCAAGAGCCGCCGCTCGCTCGACCCGGCAATCGCCGACGCGGTTGCCTCGGCGATGCATGCTTGGGCGGTCGAACACGGGGCGACGCATTTCAGCCATTGGTTCCAACCGATGACCGGGAGCACGGCGGAAAAACATGACGGTTTTTTGACGCCGATTGACGAACATCGCGTGATCTCACGATTTCGTGGCAGCGAACTGGTTCGCGGCGAGTCGGACGCCAGCAGCTTTCCGACCGGCGGACTCCGGGCGACGTTCGAAGCACGGGGGTATACCGCCTGGGACCCGTCCAGTCCGGCTTTTCTGCTCGAAAACCCCAACGGAATGACGCTTGTGATTCCGACGCTCTTTTTCAGTTGGACGGGGGATTCGCTCGACAAAAAAACGCCGCTTCTGCGTTCGAACGAAGTGATCGACAAACAAGCGGTCCGCATGTTGCGTCTGCTCGGCAACACAACGACCACGCGGGTTGAATGTGCGGTCGGTGCGGAACAGGAATATTTTTTGGTTGACCACCGCCTTGCCGTTCTGCGTCCCGATCTGTTGGTGACGGGCCGAACCCTGTTCGGGGCGAAACCGCCGAAGGGGCAGGAACTCGACGACAACTATTTCTGCGCGATTCCCGAACGCGTGCTTGCCCTGATGACCGAAACGGAATACCGTTTGATGCAGCTCGGCGTGCCGGTCAAAACACGTCATAACGAAACGGCCCCCGGCCAGTTCGAGTTGGCTCCGGTCTACGAAATGGCGAATCTGGCGATCGATCACCAGATGCTCGTCATGCAAACATTGAAGTCGGTGGCCGCAAAACACGGGTTTATGTGCCTTTTGCACGAAAAGCCGTTCGCCGGGGTCAACGGTTCCGGCAAACACAACAACTGGTCGCTCGTGACTGACGATGGCGAAAATCTGCTCGAACCGGGGGCGACGCCGGAAGCGAATTTGCAGTTTCTCGTCTTTTGTGCCGCCGTGGTTCGCGCGGTGCATCGGCACGGTGGTTTGCTCCGGACTGCGGTTGCCGGAGCGGGAAACGACCACCGGCTCGGTGCCAACGAGGCCCCGCCGGCGATCATGAGCGTATTTCTCGGAACGGCACTCGAAGACATTTTCCGGCACATTGAACAAGGTTCAAACCGGGGCAGGCGCAATGTCGCCCCGATTCAGCTTGGCCTTTCGATGATTCCGAACATTCCGCGACACAGCGGCGACCGGAATCGTACCAGTCCGTTTGCATTCACCGGCAACAAATTCGAGTTTCGTGCGGTCGGGGCAAGCCAAAACCCGGCGGACGCCAACACGTTTCTCAACACGATGGTTGCCGAGAGTCTCGACGAAATGGCAACGCGGCTCGAACAAGAATTCGCGTCGGGCAAAGAGCAAAAAGCCGCCGTGCAACAACTGCTCGCCGATGTCATTCGCGAGTGTCAGCCGGTATTGTATGACGGCGATTGCTATTCGAAGGAATGGCACGAAGAAGCGAGCCGTCGCGGGTTGCCGCATATCCGGACCACCGTCGATTGTCTCGCCGTCTACGGCAGTCAGGAAGCCGCCGGTCTGTTCGCCAAATACGGCGTCTTGTCGCAAACCGAATTGCACAGCCGCAGGGAAATTTTCGCCGAACATTACGTCAGCACGATCAAAATCGAAGTGGCAACGGCACTGGAAATGGCAAAAACGATGATTTTGCCCGCCGTGCTGAAGTACAAGTCGAACATCGCACCAATCATGACGACACCGTTGCAGAAAGAAGAACTGGCGGAACTCGATACGTTGATTGACAACCTGATTGTAAAAATCCGTGCATTGCAACTTGCGTTCGGAACGCCGCCGGCCAACGGACCGATGACTCATGCCAAATTTTGTTGCGCCGTGTTGTTGCCCGCGTTACAGGAATTGCGGCACGCGGTCGACCGGCTTGAGGAAGTCGTCGACGACAACGTGTGGCCGCTCCCGACTTATGGTGAATTGTTGTTTATCCGATAAGAGGGGGTGGGGCAGGTATCAAGGGGCAGAAAAAGGGTGCCAGGGTGCAGAGAATCCATCTCCTCTCCCCAGCCCTCTGTCCCCTGACAACTGCCCCCATGATTCCCTTTGCATCCTGATCCCTTTTTCATGAAATTTTGTCTTGCCGCGAAACGGGAAACGACTTTTGTTTGCCTTTTCATACGCCGTGGTCAAATTCTCAACCCAACCTGGAGAAATATCATAGAATGAATGCTCAATCCAATTACAATCCTTTTGCGGTTGCCCAACAGCAGTTGGACAAGGCGGCGGAAGCCTTGAATCTCGATGCCGCGACCCATGCGATTTTGCGTCAGCCGGAAAAAGAACTGCATGTCACCTTCCCGGTCAAAATGGACGACGGTAAAATCCATGTATTCAACGGTTTCCGTGTTCAATACAATACGGCCCGCGGACCTGCCAAAGGGGGTATTCGCTGGCATCACGAGGAAACGATCGATACGGTGCGCGCGCTCAGTGCCTGGATGACCTGGAAAACGTCGGCACTTGATCTTCCGCTCGGCGGGGGAAAAGGGGGTGTTGTCTGTGACGCACTCGCTCTTTCGCCGCGTGAAAAAGAATTGATTGCCCGCGGTTACATGCGGGCGATTGCGACCGACATCGACCCGTGCTGGGATGTCCCGGCTCCCGATGTGGGGACGACCCCGCAAATCATGGCCTGGATGATGGACGAATATGAAAAGATCACGAGAAAACGGATGCCCGGCATCATTACCGGTAAACCGATCGGTCTGGGAGGTTCGCAAGGTCGTGCCGACGCCACGTCGCGCGGCGGTTGGATCATCGTTCGTGAAGCGGCCAAAGCACTCGGCATGTCGTTCGCCGGTAAAAACGTCGTGATTCAGGGATTCGGCAACGTTGGCATGTACGCCGCAGTGCTTTGCAAGGAAATGCTTGGTGCAAACGTGATCGCCGTCAGTCAGATCACCGACGCCATTTACAATCCAAAAGGGCTTGATATTCCGGCACTTGTCGAATACAATCAGAAAAACGGCGTGTTCGAGGGCTTTCCGGGCGGCGAGTCGACTTCCCGCGACGAACTGCTCGAAATCGAGTGTGACCTCCTTGTTCCCGCCGCGCTCGAAGGGGTCATCACTGCGAAGAACGTTGACAAAATCAAGACCAAAATGGTGCTCGAACTCGCCAACGGCCCGACCACTCCCGAAGCGGACAAAGTGCTCAACGACAAAGGAATCGTCGTCGTCCCCGACTTTTTGGCCAATGCAGGCGGCGTGACCGTTTCCTACTTTGAACAGGTGCAAAACGCTTACAATTATTTCTGGGAGGTCGAGGAAGTGCGTCAGATGCTTGACCGCAAGATGACCAATGCGTTCAAGGCGATTTACGACATGAGCGTCGCCCGCAAGATTCCGCTCCGTGACGCGGCATTTCTCGTGGCCGTGGCCAGGGTCGCTGAAGCGTGTAAATGGCGCGGATGGGTTTGAGTCAGTGATAAGGAGATCAGTGAAAAACGAAAAGTGACAAATCGGGCGATCACATCGTGGTCGCCTTTTTCTATACGGATTACTGTTTTTTGCGGTATATTGTGCTGGAAATAAAAAATAAGCATGTTCGGTGAATCGCCGGTCTGCTGAGATGAGCAAAATACCACATTGTGTGATGCTTTCGCATCTCAGCGCAACCGGCAGCCGTTGTCGCGTTATGCATTTTTTCTCGCCGCCACAATATTGCCCCGGACAAAAGAGTTTGATGGCAGCGACCAACGAAAGCTGCGGTCTTCGTGGTCAATACGGTTGGAATCGCTCTCAACTTTTGTGTCCATACCAATAAATCATGACGGGGCAAGGCAGAGCAGAATAAACGTCGCCGGATTGCCCGGTTTGAGTGTGCCAAAACGGTCTTCCATCATGAGTGCCGCCGCTCCGTGCCACGTTGCCATTGCGAGCAACTCATCGCGTGTCACTTCGGGATAATCTCTTTGCACGACACGGACGACCTCAATCATGGAGAGTGGCCCTTGTTCTTGTCCGGAGTTCGAAGAAAATGCCGATTGCCAGGAAGCGCGGCTGTCGGTTCCGAGAGCGACGCGGACCCCGCAATCGAGCATTTGTCGCAAAGGGTAACGTCTGTGTCCGAAAAAACGGTGCGCCACCGGACAGAACACAACGGTCATCCGGTCGCGGTGACCGGCTAAAAAGCGGATTTCCCCGTCGTCCAGAAAATTGCCGTGAATGACAACGGCATGTTCGCTCTCTGCAAGTGCCGCCAGATAATCCAGCGGACATTTTCCCGACAACACTTGTTCGGACTGATAACCATTCAGGCGTTCCAGCATTTCGGCAAACGGTCCGTCATGATTTTGCAGGAATTGCCGTTCCGCTTCGGTTTCAGCAAGATGCATGGCAAGCGGAACGGTGAATTTCTTCGAAAGAGCGACCGCCCCTTCCAGAAGTTGCGGACAAACCGTGTAGGGGGCGTGCGGCGACAATCCCGCCGAAAAACGCGACGGAATTTTTTCGCTGTTTTCATAAAAACATCGCAAAAACGCTTCCGCTTTCACAAGAAGTTCTTGCGAGGTCCGTGATTCCCAGGCGATCAATTCGAGAAACAATCGTCCTGCCATTTCCGAATCAAAAGCGTGAAGCGTTTCTTCGACATTTTGCACCAACGAATCGTTTTCGCCGAAAAAGAACGGACGCAACACAATGTCGCCGACCGCCGCCGTTCCGCTTTCCCGAAGTTCCCGGGAACCGATGCCCAATGCCTGTTGCGGATGATAACGGTCGCTGTTGCGAAACGCCATCAGACCTTTGATCCAGTCGGTCAACATTCCGCCATTCGGGAGCGGCTCACGAAGTTCGCTCGCTTCAAGATGAGTATGCGCATTGACGAATCGGGGAACGAGAATCGCACCGGGATACGAAAAAACCGTTTCAAAAGCCGCTTTTTTTGTTACAGAAACGACGGTCGTGTCGGAAACGTTAAGAAACCCGTCCGAAATCATCGGTGAATGGATGGGAAAAACCTCTCCGGCATGAACGGAATACTCTCCGCTCTTGGGAAACGTATCTGAAAAAGCGATGATTTTCATGATACGCTCCCAATGGTGAAGCGGTTCATTACGAGAGACCCGAGCACATGAAAGTTACCGCTTATGGCTGCTGAATTTCTCCCCTGACCAGGTTCACAGCCTCCCATTGCCGGGTCCCTCGTAGCGAACCGCTTTTTGACTATCCACATCGACACCAATCATCATAACAGGCATCCGGGAAACGTCAAATGGGGGCGATTTTACTACCCCCGTTGACCAAAAGTATCTCCACAAGTTCAGCTTGACATTGCGTTGGTTACGGAAGTTGTGTAAGATACGCGGTATGGAAATGAGAATTTACAGGGTGCCGTGGCAGT
>JGI20166J26741_11601918_pt1 | contig 11676 bp, 11 predicted proteins | sample TergutCu122P5_FD_26741 | JGI IMG/M metagenome (IMG submission 26741) | reverse complement strand
TCTGTTAACAGTGTTTTCACCATACACAGCCTGTAAATGGCGATGAATTTCAGCTGGCGTTACGTTTTCAGCACTTAAAAATTCAGTCACCGCACGTTGCCTCAATCTCATTGACATACCACCATAACACGACTCCATGTTAACACGCACTGTTTTAGAACTGGTGTAGAGAAAGGAATGAAACTTTGCACTGCTGTGAAGGAGGGTTGTGGCTACAAGGACACACTGCGCGCGCATCGCTACTATGCTCCGGTGGCAAAATATTTCACTGTGTGCATTACTTATCAGCCGACCTAAGTATATTCAAAACTTATACTTTTTTATTCATTTTCTGCTTAGGATTTCTATATCATATGTAGACCATGTGCTGTGTAGGCTACACCTTTCCCCCACAAGATTCGTCTTGAATTGCATGTATATTTCTCAGACGTCAAAAATGTGTTACTGTAGTTGCATTGGTTGCTCTCGTTACAATGATTACTGGCATTACCTTGGCTCATGTACTTTTAACTTGTAACACTACCACCAGAGTTAGAAAGGTATGACAATTTGTGTATGAAGATTAGCAAGCCTGTGACTATTGAGATCAATGCTGTATAATGAGAACTACTGACAGTGCTGGTAAATAAACAAACAAATAAATAAATGGTTAAATAAACAAATAAATATTAGTAGACTGGCAGGAAGTGTGGGAAAGTCACAGGGCAAAATGTAATAAGAATGATCTAATGAAGAACTGGAGACTAGTTGCAAAAGGTAAGTAGAACATATGAAAGCTGAATCTAGGATAATATTAAAATATACTGCATGTACTTTGTTGGATTGTAGTTGGGACTGCAAATATAAAATATTATAAACCTATCAAGAAGCATGTTAACAGGGGATTTATCATGCTCTATACTGTATTTCACTTTTGTTTGTTTTTGTGTGTGCTTTTTTCACAGATGTGTACTCAGGAAGGGCACACATTTGTCTGTAGACAGAAATTTCATGTAATACATAATAAAATTAAGGACATTATGCAATTTTTTATTGTTTTTATTATAGTAATATAATGGATTTGGAATATTCATGATGTTTATGTTGTAATGAGTCTACTGTGTTTACACTCCCTTACCCAAAAGGGCTTTAGACTTTCTCCTCATATTTCCACATATCAGGATTGCCCTCACATTTCTTAGCATAATTTTAAATACTGTATAGCACTTATTTATGCGAAGAAAAATCTGAAAATTTATATAGAAACAAATCATTGGAAATCCAAGGATAGATATGGCTAAGTAATTTATTGTGATATTAGTGGTCCATTTCTGATAAAATTTTGAAACCAGTATTGTCTCTAAATGTCTACAATTTTCATAACGATCTTTTTGTATTTTACTGTATTGAATGTTGTAATCAAGTGGGCAGCATTCTTGCTTTGTATTCAGTAAATGAAGAGTTCAAATTTTGACAAAGAGACTAGCCATCATTATTGACATTTTTATGGTTTTCCAGTGCTTTCAGGCAAGGGTTGTTGTAGCGCATCACACTTGGCCATGACTGCTTCCTTGCACATCCTTCATTGCATTATTTACTCATCACTATGTAATTCAGTGCTGTGTATTAGTGTGAGCTACTAGCAGCATTGTGAAGTAAACCAAAAATAAATAAATGTAATATTAATTCACGTTTTTTCCTTACAGATAAATTCTTCAGGAGTTGCACCTCCTCCTCCCCCTCCAATGCCCCCACCACCTGAACATATGGATCCGTCAGGAGCGCGCCCCTTCCTAGATCCATATGGTCGAGCGAAGACAGTAAGAATTGGCAAGTGGCGGTGGCCACCTCCTAAATCTGAACAAGACGAGAGTTCAGACAGCTTCCTACAGTTCAAGATGAGACAGCACCAGCGCAAAACAACCCCTCAGCAGCAGCTGCATTCACAGGTTTGTTCAGCACTCTGAGGACTTCAGTGGGTGCCACAAAAACTTCATGTGGTTTTATTATAAATTAGAATTCATGTTTTTATTTCAGTAGCTGTTTAGTGTGTAAAGAAGGTTATCATCATAATATTGCAGGCAAGCGGTTATCACTGCTGTTTTGTGTTTGGAAGATTCCAAATTCAATTATGAACCCACAGACCCCCTATACTGATAGGGTTTTGCCAGTTCTATCTGTCCCTCAAAGCGAATATTGCGATTATACCTTAAATAAACAGAGAGACTGTCGTTGCATAGCCTTTTGAATTTATCACTCATTATCCTCCCATCCATTGTTGAAGTTATTTAATTAACCCACTTGAGAAAGAATTGTTAAATGGACTAATAAATAAATATTATTAATTTATTTTTTAATATTTATTATTATAATAGGTATATAATATATGTAATTGTTTCTGTTTATTTTTATGACCATTCCCTTTCAAGTTGCAAGTAATCCCACAGACTTTAAAGTTATGAATAATTCCATATTAATAGTGCTTCAGTTTTTAGTACTGATTAATTGGGAAAAGAGAAGGTGCAAATTTCCACTAAAAGAATCACTGTTGAATAGCTTGTATGGGTAAAGAGGCCATTTTTTTGTTTTCCCCATTTAAGAATATCTTTTTTATTCTTGCAATATTGCATTTTTTTATTTATTTGAACAATAATTTATTGAAAATTGAAATTAAAGATTGCAGGTGCCAATCATAATTGCATATACCTCATAGTAAGTCCAGATTATTCCTTGTAATATCATTCATGAAAGATTGCTTGAAAGAGTTACAGAATCAGTATCTATGAATGTCTTCTTGTATAATGTGTATAAAGGGACATCTTTCTCAGATATGAAGTCAAGTATTGTAAGGCACACTGTTGATGTAAGTCCAGCAGAATAATTTTCCCAGCAGTATTTGAGTCTGCAGTTCTTTAGAAGTAGCATTTACACCTATTCTGTAACAGGTTATTTTTTATGTTGACTTTGTATTGTTGTAGTTCTACCAAATGAATTACTGAATCATCATGCGGAAACCTTGTTTTTGTAGGAATTTGGTGAGCTGTCAGAAGGTATCGAATGGGAAGAATTTGAAATTAATGGGTCTCCTGGTGGAGTCAATCATGAGAGATCACCAGGCAATGCTGGTGTAAGTAGGAAAGATAGTCGGTCTGGCAATGTGGGTCATCACAGATTGCTTGACAGCAAAGACAAGAATGCAGTGAGGTAAGTATGATAATGTAGTCACAGTATAATACACAGCATTGTGCTGAATATTCAAGTTTTTTGTTTCTCTGTGTTTACTGGTAAATAACTAGCAACATTTTGGAGGAGTGGTGTAGAGCTCAAGGAAGGGTGGAATGTGTGACATTGAAGATGGAGGCAGTATGCCCCTCTGAAACATTAGTACAGTAAAACTTAGTTAATCTGGATTAACTCAGGGGAGAGATATTCTGGATTAAGTGATACTGCAGACTGATGAAGCAAAAGACGTCCCTAAAAGACATAAAAATTAGAACACCTATAAATGGAAAATTTAATGGTATATGTGGTGTTGATCTTGTAATTAAATAACTGTGTACTAATTTACAAAATATCAAAATAAATAACATCTGTCATTGTAATGCGTGTATTTAAAGAGTAAAAAGAAAGACACAACACACACATTTATTCGTCAGATAGAAGCCTCGGAAGTTGTACTAGTTTGTGAACATAATAATGGAGGTTTGAAGAAACTATCAAGTTTTGTCAGAACTGCTGTTCTTTAATTAGTATCTTCCTCACAGTTCGTAGGTGTTTATAGTATGCCTATAAATCTCGATTTGTTGAAGAACCCACGTAAATTATTACTGCATCAATGCCATCTCTTGCCTAACTAAGAAGTTTCTTCATAATTTTACATTCTTGTGGTTCATCTACTTCATTATGTGATTCTTCTTCCATACCACAAGCCTTAACAACATTTACAGCAATTTCATCCTCTGTCAAATGCTGAAATCTGGGTGTCCTTCATCCAGTTCAGTTATAAGCAATAGGCATCATTCAGACTCTGTGGTCAACAACGATATTGAAAAACAAGCAATACTTGGCAGCAGAAGTTTACTGTATGTTCTGTCTCTCTCTGCACCATCATCAGCACAGAGTGACTCTTTTGCCTTCCTAAATTCCATGTGTCTTTTAGAGAATGTACTCAACTATGAATAGAGTTTTTCATATTTGTCAGTCTTGATTAATGGACGTCTGAATTAATTGTGAACAGATTACAAAGGTTTTGGTGTAACTACTTACCAGTCAGCACAGCATAGCATCTGAGAAGATCTGAATCTTCATCTGTGCTGCTGTGGAATTTGAAATCTTTCTTCTGTGTGTGTGCGTGTGTGCGCGTACTCGCGCGTGCGTGTGTGCGCGCGCGCGTGCACATGCAAATTCTTAATCAGGCCACCATTTCCAGTCTCATCTGTATTATCTGACATGCAGCAATGGTAGAATTCCCACAAGTTATTTATAATTTTATTGTTCTATATTGGTCTGTTTAAGTATGAGATAAATTACATTATGTTTTTTGCAGAGCGTTTGAAGTTGGGGCAGCTCGCCCTAGCCCAGGGAGCATTGGCAAGCTACATATCAGCAGTGAAATGCGAACAAAACTTGAAATGGTTACTGCCAATCACAGTCTCAGGTAGTTACCAAGCCTTGCCTATAAAACTTACAGTCTCTGCAGTCACACATGCAATTTTGTGTATCTTCAGCAAAGATTTCACAGTTCAGTATTTTTGGACTGTGATCCATGGTAATGTATTTGATGTTGTATTTTGTAAAATTGTCTGTTTGAAAATTTAATTTTCAAAAGAGGAATATCAACTAGCTTGTACAGCCATATTTCTTCAGCCTTATGATTTTATATTGGATTAGCAACAGCATTCAGCTCAGCTGACTTTTTTTATGTCATTAGGACAGTGATTGTTTGTTTTGGGAAAGTTGTAGACAAGAAGTTGGAAATCCTGTGTACTAATCATTTTATTAATAATTTCACAATATGCAGCCTTTCCTGTCCCTGCCTAGCTTAACACTATTAAAAAAGCCAGGCCAAAAGAGGCTTGATTATCTGTATGTGGATTATCAAGAGTTCTTGTGGCATTTGTTCCATTTGTTTGTGTCATAAATTTGCCTCCTAGTATTGTATTTGTTTTTGTGCCAGCTACTTCTGCCGAACAAGCATGCTTGGATAAAAATGTCACTCTGTATTTAAGTTGTAATTTGTTTTTAGAAATGGCCAAGACAAACATAAGCATGTGCTTTGACAGGCCAACTAGAAAGTTGAAGTTAGTTGAAGAAACAAGGTCTATCAAAAATATAGCAGAGTTGTATGGTGTAGAGAAAAAAATGTCTGCGGCATTCAAAAAAATATAAATTAATAAGTTTCATGAAGATTTTAGTGATAACTGCTTATTTAAATGTAATAGAACTAAATGTATTAAGTTTTTCTTTATTTTTTGTTACTTAGTGGGCAGTATATCATTCTAACACTAAAACTGACTTTCAGAAACAGATTATTGCCAGGAATAGTTGTATAAGTAGGAACAATACAGACTATATAATATGTATTGTGGCTAATAACAGTGTAAAATTTTTAAGGGCAAGCAATAAGCCAGAGAAGCCGGGAGTAATCCCTTCAAAACGAGATGACACATCTCTGCTTACTTCTCATCAGCCTGTCAAGAAATTGGAGGACAACAGAAGATTGATGCTGGAACAGCAGTTAGGTGAGAACCAACAACCAACTATTTCTCCAATATACTAGACTATAAGTCTACACAGATAAATTTGCTTTTGTTATTTACCTAGTGACAGGTTCATAAAGTGTCTCAAAAGGAGATAAACAAGATAAATGGCTGTAGACAGGCCTGGTATTCCAAGTGTAATAAGACTTGACACATTTTTTGCCACAGACTCCATTTTAATTTGCCACTTTGTCATAAGGGCCCCCACCACAGAATTTTTACTTGGTGTTTTTTCCTTACAGAAGTAAGTAGGCTTCTGAGATTACCATGCTCTGTGTGTGTGTGTGTGTGTGTGTGTGTGTGTGTTTGTGTTTGTGTGTATGTGTGATTATGCATATGCACAGCTGTTGAAGCAGTGGGTGAATTTTCATTAAATTTGGGACATAAGCACAGTGCTATTATAGACCACCAGAGCTTCAGAAGTTTTAATTTTTTTTAAGTTTGTAGTAATAACATGGCATACATACAGACACGTGAACAACCTTGTATGCCTTTGTGATGATTGTGATGTTGACTATTGCTACTGATGGTTCCTTTGGTTACGTGTTCCTGTGTGATTACAATGGTGACCAACATATAATGAGAAAAAGATATATAATTTTCTGCAGCTGGACGCTGGGATTCGGTGGACTCTGTGGAAGCTGTGATGTCAACCCCACTGAGAGGAGTCAGCAAGGAAGACCGTTCTGAAGTGCAGCAGACAAACATTGTTCGCAGCCAGGTTAGTGAATCTATTATTGTCACAAAAGTTGCTGCTTGAAGGTCTCCATGAATTCTGTCTAGAAGGATGGAACAACATTTAACAAGCGTCAGAGATGGTACAGTATTTACACTCTGAATATGGGTTTCAGTTTCTCTTACCAACTGTTTGGCAGGGTTAATTTTCTAAAACAGTTATTTAATGGGTGAATTGCTGCCAGGACAAGGTGTTCATAGTCTGCAGCTAAAGTCATATTTACATTCTGCTTCTCAGAAATTCATGTCTTCCAGTTTGCTGTCCAAAAATATAAAGATTAAAATTTGTGGAACTGTACTTTTGCCGGTTGTTTTGTATGGATGTGAAACTAGGCCTGTCACATTGAGGGAGGTACATAAACTGAGGGTATTAAAGAGTACAGTGTTGAGGAAGATATTTGGACTTAAGAGGGACAAGGTAACAGGGGAGTGGAGCAGGCTGCATAATGAGATTAATGATCTGCATTTCTTGCTAAATATTATTCGGGTGATCAAATCAATAAGAATGAGATGGTCAGAGCAAGTGGTATGGTGGAGGAGAGAAGATGTGCATGCTGGGTTTGGATGATAACAAACCTCAGGGAAGGGGAACACTTGGAAGACCTAGGAGTAGGTTAGAGGATTATATTAAAATAGATCTTTGTGATGTGGGATGGGGAGGGGGCATGGACTGAGTTGATCTGTCTCAGGACAGGGAGAGGTGGTGGACTCTTTTGATTGCATTGATGAGCCACTGGATTCCATAAAAGTGAGTAATTTCCTTACTGGCTGAGGACCTGTTAGCCTCTCAAAAAGCACTTTGCTTCATGGAGTTATTGAACTCTGATAAGTTTTTAAATATAAACCATTGTAACTTACAGTTTCTCCCTAATGTGTACAATAATAGTTAATTCAGTTTTATTTTATTCGTACATAATTTCTCACATTATTGGTAGACCTATATATATATATATGTATGTATGTATGTATGTGTGCTTTAATTTGTTTACAAACAGGTGGAAAGGATGGAGAAAACCACTCCACGGTTTGAAGAAAAGCCAAATTTGTTAAGCAGTAATGTTGCTTGGGATAAGACTGGTGTATCCAGTAGTGGTTGGGACAAAGTTGGAATGTTAGGGAGCCCGTGGGATAAAACAGGTGTTCCTGGCAATGCATGGGAAAAGTCAGGAATTATTGGTAGTGGCTGGGACAAGCCAGGACTGTCCAACAGTGGATGGGATAAAACCCCTATGCCTATTGGCAGTGGCTGGGGTGAGAAGGGTACCAATAATAACAGCAGCAGTAACTGGAGACCAGCGCCACCCCCACCCCCTGTCACCCCACATTTCCTAGAGGCAGCACCACCAGCTGCTTCCAGGACCAGTAGCTTCTATTCCCAAGGGTGAGTACATTGTGTTTCTTTGAGTCAATAAGGCTTAAAGGCAATAGGAGTGGGAAGATGATCTTTCATGTTTGTGTTAAATTTGTATAATTTATTTAGACAGAATGAGAAGAAAATATTTTTATTCTAAATTCTTATACTGTGAGTTTTGAATGGACTATCTTGATAAAAATGTTCATGTATGAGGACTGATCATCTAATTTCAGGATTGATTTTTTTGGGGGGAAGCTATAATATGCAGCAAAGTGGTAAGAAGGCAGGACAGGTAGCAACTCTGTGCAAGTGTACTTGCATAACCAGAAGCTGGTATCCCCCCGCATTTGCTCTGTGGAGGCCTCTTGGTGAATGTCTACCTGCAGTGTGTGTTGCATCTCACAATGGAGGAGAAAGTTCAGCAGTGTGTGTGCATCAATTTCTGTTTCCATCTGGGGAAAACTGGTGCTGAAATGTATGAAATGCTGCAAGCAGCTTTCGGAGAGTCCTGCCTAAGTTGATCGAAGACATTTGAGTGGTATTCCCATTCCAAAAGTGGATGCCGATCCTTTGAAGACAACCCCCGCCCAGGCAGGCTGTCCACCTCCCACACCGAGGAGACCGTGGCACATGTGCGAGAAATCATTCACGCTGACTGATGTTTGACTATCAGAAAGGCTGCAAAGGATGGTGGAATAGCATTCGGTATGAGCCAGAAAATTCTAACTGAAAAATTGCAAATTAGACATGTGTCAGCGAAATTTGTGCCCTGTCTCCTGATGGCAGAGCAAAAGGACGATCACTTGTCAGTTTGCACTGACCTCTGTGAGCGAGCCCAAAACAATCCCAAATTCATATCCTCAATAATCACTGGTGACGAAAGCTGGGTTTACAGGTATGACCCGGAAACAAAGAAAATGTACTGCCAGTGGAAAACTGCATCGTCTCCTCGACCGAAGAAAACGTGGCAGGTGAAGTCCAATGTCAGAACCATGTTGATTGCGTTCTTCAACATTGACGGGCTGGTCCTTCATGACTATGTCACTAGAGGACAGATGGTAAATAAGGAATTCTACAAAACAGTCCTGCAATGCCTCCATGACACTGTGTGCAGACATCACCCTGAGAAATGGCATTCCAGCAATTGGATCCTGCACCATGACAAAGCCCCTGCTCACAGGACTGTCACCACAAAAGAATTTCTGGTGAAACACAACATTCTATCCCTCCCATACCCTCCCTACTCCCCTGACCTTGCTCTGTGTGACGTCTTTTTGTTCCTGCAACTGAAGAGAACAATGAAAGTTCGCCGATTCGATGACGGAGAGATTCAAGCCAACACGATGAGACAAATGAGGGCTATTACAAAAAGTGACTACAAGGGGTGCTTTTGTCAGTGGCAGGAATGCTGGAATAAGTGCGTACAAGCACAAGGACACTACTTCAAAGGAGACAAGACCAACTAGCCATTAAGTCTACTCTTTCACTCATAAAAAAATAAGTCCCAGAATTAAATGATCAGTTCTTGTAATTATTTTTGATTCAGTGGAACATATGGTGTTTTGATTGTATGATCACAATTTTTTGTAGAGTCTTTATACCATTTCAATAACTGACATCTTGAACTAGTTAGACCGCTCTTGAACACCACAATTACAGTACCATATGGTCAGGAGCATCACCCTCATCAGTAAATGTGTTAAGAGAGTAATTGCATTATGGAAAGTCTCCTGAAAGATCGTAATTTAGAATTCAGTGAAAAATTATTTTCTATGTTATAATTTCTAAAAGCACTTATATTAAGCAATAGAAGTGCCCATTATTTGCCCAGGTTCTTCCTTGAATAAGCAATTCCTTATTTATTATGATATTCTTATCAACTTATCTTCCTCTTAACATTGACCTCTTATTTTCATCACTGTGACACTGCATTAAACTGTTGGCAAGTGAGCATGGTCACTATCAACCAAACCAGAGGCAGAGAAATGGAGAAAATTGGACAAAAGAATTTTATAAAATACAGTTAAGTAATAGTATCAATGATTAAATGAATTGTAACCCTCTCTTATTATTATAAGAAATTTGTTCATGCATGTTTATATTTTACAGTCATAATGCAGCATTACCACAGCCCAGATCTCCCCCACCACCTATACAGCCTGTGAAGACAAATCGAGAGTTAGCAATGTACCAACATAACAATAAGCAACTTTCCAACAACCATGATGTGTTCACCAATGCATACAACAGTAGTCAGTATCATCAGCTGACACAGCATGCAAATAATGCCTACAGAGGCAGGGACATTTTTGAACAATCCGGAGGTGTATCACAAGTAGATAGAGACCGCCGATCCTCTGTCTCAACACATCTGACTGATAGAATGGAAAGGATAGAAAGTGAGTATTGTGTCTAACCCTGTCAGTATCAATGTCATTGTCCATGAATGTGTCATTTCTGTGGAGCATTTTGTTTTTGTGTAACAAGGAATGTGATCACAATATTTGACTTGTAGACTAACTGGCTGGCACCAGAAAAACCACCATCCTCAATATAACAGAAATATGAGAGCTGCCTGAAATATGTTGCTGTTGATAAATAGAATTCCTTTACAGACCAGTAAAATCATGCTGGGCAGCTGAATCTAGCCAATGGGCTTCAGTTTGCATGTCTTGGGTGACTGTGTGTATAGTATGGCCAAAAGTCAGACAGAAGGGGCAGTTTCATTTCATGTCTTATTGTGGTGACTATATTCCATCCTTGATGTGATTCAGTGTCATCTAGTAGAAATGTACCAACATTGTGGAGCAGTGTATTGCCTCCCTATTCAGAGTGAAAGAAATAGATGCAGTACACTCCCGTGAAACATAAATTTGCACCAGTCTATATAGCTGCATAGCCCAGTAGACAATAGCCATCAAAGATGGCAGACATAAATAATGTGAATTTTCTTTCCTTTGTATCTTTTTGGTTTTCGTTGCCTTTCAGTGCGTAATAATGATAGTGTGAACATAACTGCTACATTGATAGATGACATAAGAACAAGCACCATCTGCCATAAGTTTTTTTTTTTTCAAGTTGATTACCAAATGTTATATATAGACTGTCTTTCTTGATATCTTACAGTTGAAGAGTCTCCAGAATTTCTGCAGCCTGTGGACACAGCACCTCCTTTCATTATGGAGCGGCGTGACCATGGCAAGAACCTGGAGATGGTGAAGACAAAGCTGTTTGGTCCAAGCAGTGCAGCATACTTCACTTATAATAGAGTAACCTGGAGACTGAGTGTCAGGAAAGAGGTAAATGCACAATGTGATGACATGTGTACATTTGAGTTTAATTCACTTTGTTTTTATGGAATATTCGTAATTTTGTATATATTAATTCGTCTTTTGTCTATTGTCAATTGCTAAGACTGTGTAACTTTTGTTATAGATGAATGCATGTATGTGGGACATTTTTGGAATTATACTGAAAGGGGAAAACTGAAGTACTCAGAGTAAATCTTTCTGAGTGCCACTTTATCCACCAAAAGTCCCATGTACTGACCTGGGATCCAACCTAAGCCTTTGTGCTGACAGGCCAGGATCTAACTATTTTAGCCATGGTGTGGCCCACTGATTTGTCATTCTTTGAAAACAAGGTCTTTCTTGAGGGTAAATTATTAAACATAAATTAATTTCAAATTAATTTAAAGGCAGTAATTAAGGATGTAGATAGCAGTGATGGGTGATAAACATAAGGGTCCTTTAACCCTTTGGGGTCCGCAGTGTTTATCACGAGTTTAAATAGCCAGGTCCGATTTAAATGTCGGTACAATCTCTAGTATTGTTATTGTTATAAAATGAG